>Ga0307505_10000289_pt1 | contig 59792 bp, 58 predicted proteins | sample 23_S_MG_FD_202183 | JGI IMG/M metagenome (GOLD analysis project Ga0307505, IMG submission 202183) | Soil microbial communities from Populus trichocarpa stands in riparian zone in the Pacific Northwest, United States - 23_S | ecosystem: Environmental > Terrestrial > Soil > Riparian zone > Trees...
TGCTCTGGTCGGGCACCAGGACCTCGATCCAGGTGTGGGGGTTCTGCCAGCGGAACTCCTTGACGGTGCCCACCAGCGTCACCTGCTTGGTGCGATCGAACGCCGCCGGCGAATGGTGCGCCAGTACCGGCACGCCAACCACGGCCACGAGCACTGCCAACAATGTCAATCGCTGTCTCATCGGTCTGTCTCCCTAGGGGCCGTCGCCCGTACTCTCGCTAGCGAACTTGCACTTTCGACGACGTGCTCTGCAGGTGCTCGTTCAGGTCTGGCAAGCACTCTACTTCCCCGATGTCGATGTCGTTCACGCGGTTCCATCGCCGCGTGCCCTTGTATTCGCCTTCCCAGTTCACCGGGTCGGTCAGCGTCATCTCGATCTCCAACTGCTGCCCGCCGTTGATCAACCGGATCCGCTCGATGATCCGCAGTTCGCCGCTGGCCCGAACGCCCTGGTCCACCCACCGGTGCTCGTCCTCGATGAAGTTCTTCGTGTCCACGACCAGCGTGTCCCCTTCCCAGCGTCCGATGGACTCGCCGTTGAAGGTGCGGACGACGATGTCGGCGTCGGTGTGGGTGCGGCCGTCCAGAAAAATCGTCCGCAGGCTGTTCATGAACCCGCTCACCATGTAGATGGCGGTCGGCAACTGGACCATGGCAATGGGCCACACGCGCGTCATGATGATGGGCACGCCGGCCGGCCAGCACTGCCCGATGTCGTCCCGGTAGACCTTGCCTTCGGCGGCCGCCTTGACGTACGCGTCGCGGTGGCGCTGCGCGTCGGGTTTCAGTTTCGGAATGGCGGCGGGGCCAAACAGCCATCCCTGCACCGGCGGGGTGTTGGCGATGAACCAGTTGCCCGTCAGGTTGAATGGCGGAGCCGGACGAGGCTTCGCGAGGTTCTCGGGCGAGAGGGCGCTGGGCGGCTGGGGTGGTACATCCGCTGCCTGCTGCGCCATCGCCGGACCAGGGGCGGCCATCAGCCAGGACAACGCTGTTCCCAATACCCACATCAGACACACGTGCTGCCGCACCATGGCCACTCCTCCACTGCACCGGGCTGCGGTGCGGACCGATTGTAACGCCCGCGGCGACCTGCTCAAAGCTGCACGCCAATCCGCGAACTGGCCGCTGACGATTCCGGTGGCCCGATCACGGAACCGGTGGTTGCCCCGCGGGCGGCGCATGGACGAGGTGCACAAGGAGGGCGGCGAGCGGCCACTTTGGGCCTGTTTCGTACCCCTTCCACGGTCGAGGTCCTTGGTACGGTCGTTGCGCACAGGAGTAGCGAATGCACCAGTTCTGTATCTGAGAGTCTCTAACCTGACCATGACCAACCGCCGCTCCCCCAACCTCACCGACGAGTCCCTGCTCGCCGAAGAAGTCGATTCGCTCATCACGACGATGGGCGTAGACCCCTCCCTGCTGGAACTGCAGCAGGACGGATCCTCCAGCGCCAGGCGGGCCCGGACGCAGGCCGCGACGCCGTCCTCGAGCCAGGCGCCGGCGGATGACGGCTCTGCCTGGGGCAGCGACATCGCCGTGGATCCCGAAGTGCACGCCGCGGAGATCGCGCTGGTCGAGGCGCATGCCAAGGCACGGCTGGCAGCCGAGGTGGAGCGCGTCAAGGCCGAAGCCCTGTCTCAGAAGCAGGTGGAACTGGCCGCGCAGGAAGCCGCCGCCATCGCCGAACGGGAACGCGCCGTCACCGAGGCCCGCACGCAGGCCGAGGCCGCCGCACGCGAGGTGATGGCCGGCCAGCTGGCCCGCGCCCGTGCCGAATCGGAAGACCAGCTGGCGCGCGAGATCGAGCGCTCACGCGAGGCAATGGAACGCCAGCTCGCCGATCGCATGGTGCAGTCGCGCGCGGACGCCGTCCAAGAGCGGGAGGCCGATCTGGCCCGCGCGCGTGCCGAGGCCGAGTCCACGCGCGCCGCCGCGGTGCAAGAGGCGCGTGCCGCGGCCATGCAGGAGGCCCGAGCGGCCGCCGAGGCCGCCGCGGGCAAGGCGCTCGAAGCCGAGATGGCGCGCATGCGGGGGGAAACCGAGGCGAAGCTCCAGGCCGAGCTTGCCAACATGCGCGAACAGGTCGAGTCGGCGCGCCATGCGCACGCCCAGGCGGAACAACACGCCGCGGCCGCCGAGGCCGCCGCGGCCAAGGCGCTCGAAGCCGAGATGGCGCGCATGCGCGCGGATACGGAGGCGAAGCTCCAGGTCGAGCTCGCCAACATGCGCGAGCAGGTCGAGTCGGCGCGCCAATCCCACGCCCAGGCCGAACAGCACGCGGAGGCAGCGCGCGAGCAGGCGGCGCGCGACGTCCAAGTGGCCGCGCAGCGCGCGGCCACCAAGGCCTTCGAAGTCGAAGCGGCCCGCATCCGCGCAGAGGCCGAGACCCGGTTGAAGGAAGAGACGGCGCGGGCCCGCCAGGAAGCCACCGAGCGGCTCGAGAGCGAGGTGGCCAAACTACGAGCGGAGACCGACGTGGTCGCGCGCCAGGCCGCGGCTTCGATGGCGCGCGCCGAGGCGCTGGCCGCCGCCCCGGCGGAGCCGCCGCCAGCGCAGCCCGTCTTCCGCGACCGATTCGTGGCCGGGCACTCCGGCGACGACGCCGGCAACGGCTCGGCCACGCGGATCTGGATGGCCGCGGCGGCCGTGGCCGCGGCGGTGGTAATCATCGGTACCACCGGCTACTTGTTCTGGGGGGGCCAGTCCCAGCCCAGGGCCGCCCAGCCGGCCGAACCGGTCGCGCCGGTTGTCGAACCGCAGGTCGAGGCCCCGGCATCGTCCCGTGGCCGGCTTCCCAATCGCCCCGCGGATCCACGATCCCCTCGACCGGCCAACGCCACGCCCGGCGCTGCCGCGCCTGTGGCGAGCGCCGATACACCGCCCGTCGCCGCGTCCGCCACGGCGCCGCCCGGACTCCTGAGGGTGTTCTCTCGAGTACCGCTCGAGCTCGTCGTGGACGGCCAACGGGTGGGCTCGACCGACGACGGCCAAGTGACGTTGGCTCCGGGTCGTCGCCGCATCGAGCTGGTCAACAGCCGGCTGAACTACCGGGGTGAGGTCACCCTCGACATCACCGCGGGGCAAGTGACGTCCCACACGGCGACGCTGCCGCCGGGACAACTCCGCATCGCCGGCGCCGCCGGCGCCGAGGTGTGGGTCGAAGGCGAACACGTCGGCACGTTGCCGCTCGGCGACATCTCGGTGCCGCTCGGCACGCGAGAGGTTCTGGTGCGGCATCCGATGTTCGGCGAACGTCGACAGACCGTAGAGGTCACGTACGGCAGCCCCCGCCAGGTCACGCTGATGCAGCAGGACGCCGGCGGCGACGCGGCTCGCTAGCGCCAGCGCCCGCAGGGCGGGCTTCCGCGTTACCATACGGCCCATGCGACGTGCTTCACTTGCAGCGTGGATGGTGGTGTTCGTGGTTGGCGCCGCCCGTCCACCGCTTTCATCCGCTCAACAAAGTCCCCGTCCATTCGAGCCGGAGATCGGTCAGCCCGGCAAGGACGTGGTGTGGGTGCCGACCCCGCCCGCCCTCGTCGAGAAGATGCTCGACATGGCCCAGATCTCGCCCACCGACTTCGTGATGGACCTCGGTTCGGGTGACGGTCGCAACGTCATCGCTGCCGCCAAGCGTGGGGCTCGGGCGCTGGGCGTCGAGTTCAACCCGGACATGGTTGAACTGTCGGAGCGCCTGGCGCGGGAGGCCGGCGTCGGGGACCGCGCGCAGTTCGTCAGGGGCGACATGTTCACCGCCGACATCTCGAAGGCCAATGTGATGGCCCTGTTCCTCTTGCCGAGCAACATGCTGCAGCTTCGTTCGAAGTTCTTCGCGCTGGCACCGGGCTCGCGCATCGTGTCCAACACGTTCCGCATCGAGGGCTGGACACCCGACCAGAGCGAGACCATCGGCGGCGATTGCACGGCGTGGTGCGAGGCCATCCTGTGGATCGTCCCGGCCAAGGTCGATGGACAGTGGAAGGGCCCGGCCGGCGACCTCACGATCAAGCAGGACTTTCAGATGATCTCGGGCACCCTGACGATCGAGGGCCAGGCGCTCCAGGTCCAGGGCAAACTGAACGGGCGCCAGGTCACGCTGACCGCGGGCACGCGCGAGTACACTGGGCGCGCATCGGACGCCGACATCGAGCTGACCACGGCCGGGGCATCAGCGCCACTACGCTTCACGCGGATTCAATAGAGGGCGGTGCGGCCCGCACGAGGCGAGCCGTCGCCCAGGAGATGCATATGACCGCATGGACCTGGATCGCCCTGGGGCTGGTCCTGGCCGCCATCGAGCTGGCAACCCCTGGCGGGTTCTTCGTGATCTTCTTCGGCGTGGGCGCCGTCGTCGTCGGCCTCCTCCGGTTGGTGGGGCTGCTCGAGCAGCCGTGGGCGCAGTGGCTGGCGTTCTCGGTCCTGGCGCTCGGCGCGCTGCGCCTCTTCCGGCGTCCGCTCCTCGCGCGGCTACAGCCAAACAACCAGGCGGTCGTGGACTCGATCGTGGGCGATTCGGCGCTTCCGTCCCACGACCTGGCGCCGGGCGGGCGGGGCAAGGCGGAAGTACGTGGGGCGCTCTGGAACGCACACAACGTGGGCAGCCGCGCGGTTGTCGCGCATGAACGATGCCGGGTTGTCGCCGTCAACGGGCTGGAGCTGGACATCCAGCCGGAGTGAGGTGCCGTGGAAGCCACAGTCGTCGTCTTGATGCTCGTCGCGCTGCTGATCCTCTTCATCCTTTTCAAGACCGCCGTCGTCGTGCCCCAGCAAAGCGCATTCGTCGTGGAGCGGCTCGGCCGCTATCACACGACGCTCAACGCGGGCTTCCACATCCTGGTGCCGTTTGTCGACGTCATCCGCTACCGCCACTCGCTGAAGGAGCAGGCGCTCGACATCCCCGCGCAAGTCTGCATCACCCGCGACAACGTGCAAGTGGGCGTGGACGGCATCCTCTACTTGAAGGTGCTCAACCCCGAGCGCGCCTCCTACGGCATCTCGAACTACGTGTTCGCGATCACGCAGCTGGCGCAGACGACGCTGCGCAGCGAGGTCGGCAAGATCGACCTGGATCGCACGTTCGAGGAACGCGGCTCGATCAACGTCGAGGTGGTGGGCGCCGTGGACAAGGCGTCCGAAGCCTGGGGCGTGAAGGTGCTGCGCTACGAGATCAAGAACATCGAGCCGCCGGCCGACATCCTGGCCGCGATGGAGAAGCAGATGCGCGCCGAGCGCGAAAAGCGCGCGCTCATCCTGCAGTCAGAGGGCCAGCGCGATGCCGCCATCAACAACGCCGAGGGCGAGAAGCAGCAGGTGATCAAGGCCTCCGAGGCCAATCGGCAGCAGCAGATCAACGAGGCCGACGGCCAGGCGGCGGCCATTCGCGCGGTGGCCACCGCGACCGCGCAGGGCATCCGTGAAGTGGCCGACGCGATTCGCACCGACGGCGGGCGCGACGCCGTGCAGCTCCGCGTGGCGGAGCAGTACGTGGCTCAGTTCGGGAACCTGGCTCGGACGGCGAACGCCGTCGTGATACCCGCCACGATCAGCGACGTGGCCGGGATGATCGCCACGGCGATGCGCGTCTTCGACACGGCGTCCACCGCCCCGAAGAACCGCACGCCGCCGCCCCTGGGTTGAATCAGCGAGACGGCCCGTCGGGCACGATCGTCAGCTGCAGCCGTTTCCGGTATTTGACCGGCGCGCCCGTGAGCATGGCGGGCCTGTACAACCAGGTTCTGGCCGCGTTGAGCGCCATCCGGTCGTACTGCGGGTTGAACGGCGTCACAATCGAGACGACGTCTACTCCGCCCATCTCGTTGATCAGGATGTCGATCGTCAGCACAGCCGTCGACGTGACGCGGCCGGGAAACGGCGGCACCACCTGTCGAATGGCCTGGGGCGGCGCCACGTTGATGTCTTCCGCGCTGTAGACCACCGGCGCGACGGGCCCCGCGGGCCGGGGAGGCGGCGGAGGCGTAGGCGTCTCTTCGACCAGCTGGAGTGTCGGCAAGGCCTTGGAGGCCAGTTCGTGGAACCCGGTGGCCAGCACCTTCAGGTCCGAGAGCGGCGGTTGTCCGCTGACGGCGCCGATGTCGGGATCGGAGAGCCCGCTCAGGACCAGCTGGAAGCCTTCGGCCGCGGCCGCAAACTCCTTTTGCTCGAAGGCGGCCCGAGCGACGACGTAGCGCTGCTGCACGATCCCCGGCAGCAGCCGCTTCCGCGCGTCGGTGAACACACTCCTCACGCGCGGCGGGAGGTCGGCCACGTCGGGACGATAGAGCGGGTCTCTCGTCAGGATGGTCTCGACCAGCTCGATCGCCTCGGTGGCGTCGTCCAGCGCCATCAGACACAGGACTCGATGAAGGTCGATGGCCTGCCGGTCGGCCCGCGAGGGCTTGCCGCTGGCCAGGGCCGTCAGCATCTCGAGGGCGGTGCCGTATTCGGCCGAGACGTACAGCTCGCGCGCCGCGGCGAGCGACGGTTCCTGGGCCCACGCGCTCGCGCTGGCGAGCGTCGCCCCTACGAAGAGACCGATCCGAACACACTTCATCATTTCGCCCTCATGTCGACGCTGAGACGGGCCGGCGCGCCAAGGGTCACGATGGCGTTGGCCTTGCGCTCACCCAGTTCGGGATGCCGAAAGATCACTTCGTGCACGCCAATCGGCAGCGACGCGCCGCCGATCGGCGTTTCGCCGAGGCGCTCACCGTCGACGAACACTTCAGCCCACGGCAGGGCGTTGAGCGCCACCGACCCTCGGGGCCAATCGGGTCGAACGGCGGCGACCTGCCCGTTGGCCACGTCCACCGTGCGCGTCTGGCGGAAGCCCAGCGACTCGTTCACCAGTTCCAGCTCGTGGCGCCCGACCGACACCATGATTCGCTCGGTGCGGCTGGACCCGATGAGCCGCTGGTTCTCGTAAATCTGCACTTCGGCGGGAACCGAAACGGCAATCCATCCGGAGGCCGTGCCAGGCGGCAGCCTCTTCATCGGCACCATCAGCGACGCGGTGACGCCGGCTTCGATGATCACCTGCTCGCTGACCCGCTCGGTATCCGTCTCCAGGAGCACCTGGTGAGGGCCAGGCGTGAGATCGTTCACGACGGTCGGCGTTCGGCCCACCATCTGCCCGTCCACGCTCACCCGCGCGCGCGGCGGGTCCGTGCGAATCTGCAGGCTCCCGTTGCCGGCCGGCACGCCGTCCTTCGGCAGCTCGAAGTACTGCGACACCTGGGCGCCTGCGGTCAGCGCCACGGGAATTCGCCGGCGCTCGTTCTCCGTGACCAGCTCCAGCACGTGCTCGCCCGCCGGCAAGGTGAGGTTGAGCGGGGTGGTCCCGCGATTCACGCCGTCGATGAACACGGCCACGCCGTCCGGATTGGTTCCCACCGTCAGCGTGCCCGTGGCCACGGCGGCCGGGACGGCTGGGCGACTCGGCCGCAACAAGGTGAAGCCGAGCGTCGCGACAACGAGCACCGCCGCGGCAACGCCCACCCACGGGCTCATCCACAGCGGACGGCTCGCGCGAGGCTCGTGGCCGCGGGGCCCGTCCTCTTCGTCCATTGGCGCCGGACCGACGGGACGCACCGGCGACGCGTGTGGTACGGGCATCGACAGAACGGACGCCCCCGAGGACGACGTGACGGCTGGGCGCTGTGGCGCGGGCGGGGCGACGGCCGGTGTCCGCGCCTCGACCGGCTTGGGCACGGCCACCGGGCTCGCGACTGCCGCCGGCACTGGCGCCACGACTGACGCTGCGACGGGGGCGGCCACCGGCGCCGGCACGGCCACGCGCGGCGCCGTCACCGGGTTGACCACGGACACCGGGCCTGGCGCCGGCGCGACGGGCGCAACGAGGGGCGCTGGTGCCGCCACGGGCACGGCGACCGGCGGCACGACAGGCGACGGCGAAGCAGGGAACGCCGAAGCAGGAGACAGCGAAGCAGGAGACGGTGCGACCGGCGTTGCCGCAGACGCCACGACGGGCGGCGCCGCAGGCTGTGACGTCGCAGGCGGCGGCGTAGCAGAAGGCACTGCGACCGGCGGTGCCGAGTAGGCAGCAACCGGAGCCGACGCAACCGGATCCGGATCCGAAACCGGCACGGGACTCGGTGCTGCGACAGACACTGGAGCGGGCGTGGCCGCGGGCATGGGGGCCACCGCGGTCAGCGTGTCGGCCGCCGTCTCGACATGCTCCGACGCATGGTCGGCCAGCACGGCCTGCACGTACTTGTTCAGGAACGCTCGCAGCGCGCCGCGCTCGGCTTCGGGGTTCGCCGTGCTGAGCGCGATCTCCAGTTCCTTCTTGGCACCAATCGCGGACACGAAGGAGTGGCGTGGCTCGAGCTGCAACGCGCTCCGCAACCAGGCGCGCAAGAGCGCGGGCAGCTGCATGAACCCACCCGACTCCAGATTGGACGAGGCGTTGTCCACGACGTCGCCGATCTTGGCCGGATACTCCTCTACCCGCAGTCGCCGGCCGAGGAAGATCGCCAGCGCCACGGCGCCGATCTGCGTGACGTCGGCAAAGAGGTCGAAGCGCGGCAATCCGAAGGTGTGCGGCAGCGCGATCCCGAGCTCTCGCCAGTACCGCTCCTGCGAGAAGCGCAGCTCTTCGAGGGCAGGACCCAGCACGTATTCGGCCAGGACCAGCCGGCCATCGGGGGTGACGACAATGCGTTCGGGCGCGATGGCGCCGTGACAGGAATCGGGAGCCGCGTCGTGCAGGGCGGCCACCGCGGTCACCAGCTGTCGAATGAGACACAGCGCGGCGTCGAGTTCGAGGGGAATCCCCTGCCGCTCGGCCGTGGCCAGCACTTCCGAGAGTCGAACGCCACGAACGCGCTCCGAGATCACCACCACGGTCGACGTCCGGGCATCGAGCCGTTCCACGGCGCGCACGCGGGCAAACGACTCGTGTCGGAACTCGGCCAGGCGCAGCGTCTGCTCCTTCAACGCCGACTCGAATGTGGAGACCGCGCTCAGCTCGTTGCTGACCTTGAGGACCTCGAGCGATTCGTTGGCGCCACCGACCGCCGAGAGGCGCTCGCCGATGCCGTCCTCGAAGACAACAGGAGTGGACTGGCGCGACAAGTTGGGTGCTGCTTCCATGCGCAGCGTATCGGCACTACTCGTGGCAGTTCTGCACGGTCACTGCGATCATCGCCAGCAGAGGCAGGAACTCGTTGTCGGCGTGACACTTGGGGGCGTAGATCGGCCGGGACCTGGTGCGAGGGCGTGCAAGACGCCTCCCAGATCTGCACGGAAATCGAGCCCGACCGTTTGACGCGGCGGGCGAACGGCGGTGCACGGTCGTGCAACCCAGTCCGGCCAATCCAGGAATCGTCCTGGGCCAACGAGGCTTGAGGTTCAGGCGGACTTCAGCGCACGAGCCATGCGAACCAGACGCTGGCCGTGCAGCCGCGCGCGCGTCACGGGGTCGTCCGGCCCCGGCGCAAGCGGCACCGCAGAAAGCCCGCATCGACCCGCGGCCATGAAGACAGGGCCAAGCGCTGCCGCCTCGTCGCCCGGCGTCAGCGGGGCGGCCAGCTTGTCGAGCATGGGGCCCAGGGCCGGCAGCGTGGACACGTAGGCCTCGACCTCGCGGCACGATTCGGGCGGCGTCGCCAGAATGATCACGTCGGCCCAGACCGGGTCAGCTGGGCGAGGCGCAACGTAGTCCCGGCTCATGCGATCGAGGGACGTCCGCCACGCGGCATCGGCATCGATGACGTCGGACGAGGCCTCATCGGGCAAGCGTCGGAGGCGAATATTGCCCTCGGCCTCGATGGCGCCCAGCCCGGCCGCCAGCGCCAAGCGCTCGGTACGACCGTACCGCGAGTAGAAGACGACGAGCACGTTGACGGTGGACACGTGTTTGGTGGGGCCTATGCCAGATCGAAGAGCAGCAGTTCCCCGCCCGCTCCGGCGCCGCTGATGGCCAGCCCGCCCTCGTCGCTGATCGCCACGCCGTCTCCCCCGCGAAGCGCCATGCCGTTCACGACGATGTCTCCCCGCACGCAGTGCACCCAGGCGTGCCGACCCTCGGCGATGGGCAGGTCCAGCTTCTGGCCGGCGTCGAGCACCGATGCATACATCCGCGCGTCCTGATGGATGAACGCCGCGGCCGGCGTCGCCTCGTGGTCTGGCCCCGCCATCAAGCGCAGTGTCCCGCGCTTCTCGGCCTCGGCGTAGGCGAACTGCTGGTAGGAGGGCGCCAGCCCCTTGGCATTCGGCATGATCCAGATCTGCAGGAAATGCGTCTCGGCATCGGCCAGGCCGTTGTACTCGCTGTGGATCACGCCCGACCCGGCGGACATGGCCTGCACCTCGTTGGGACCCAGCTCGTGCTCCTCGCCCATGCTGTCCTTGTGGGCCAGCTTGCCGCTGACCACGTAGGACAGAATCTCCATGTCGCGATGCCCGTGCGCGCCAAAGCCCTTGCCCGCCGCCACGCGGTCGTCGTTCAGCACGCGCAGAGACCTGAACCCCATGTAGTTCGGGTCGGAGTACCCTCCGAACGAGAACGTGTGATAGCTGCTGAGCCACCCCAGGTCGGTGTGGCCCCGCTCGTCGGCCTTGCGAAGCGTCAGCATGGGATTTCCTCGATGGACGTCACGTGGCGTGGACCCGCGCGCCCTTACCGCGCGGGCGCCGGGTCTCCCGGCTCGATCTTCAGCACGGCGCCGTTGTTTTCGGCGGTCAGCACGTACAGCAACCCGTCCGGTCCCTGTCGCACGTCGCGAATGCGCTGCTTCAGCTCGCGGAGCATCGGCTCGCGCCGAATCTCTTCCCACCGCTCGTTGAACTCGATGCGCTGCATCTGGCCGGTGCGAGGCGTCTCGCCTTCCCGCAGACCGCCCACGAAGAAGTTGCGCCGCCAGCCGGGAAAGCGGTCGCCGGTGTAGAAGGTGCCGCCTGCCGTGGCGATCGACGGCACCCACACCACGGTCGGCTGCTCGGTCCCCTCGCGCCCGGGCGTCGGCGAGATCTTCGGGCCCATGTAGCTGCGCCCGTGACTCACGTAGGGCCACCCGTAGTTCGCGCCCGGTTTCAGCACGTTGATCTCGTCGCCTCCGTTCGGCCCCATCTCGGTCACCCAGAACTCGCCCGTTTCCGGGTTGAGCGCCATCGAGTGGCCGTTGCGGTGCCCCAGCGTGTAGATGCCTGGCTTGTAGCCGGCGCGGCCCACGAACGGGTTGTCGGGCGGCACCGTGCCGTCGTCCTTCAGACGAACGGTCTTGCCGGCGTAGTCATTCGGATCGGCCGAGCGCAGGACGTCCGGCCCGGTACCCGACGCGCTGACGGACATGTACAACATGCCGTCCCGGCCGAAGCCGATGCGAGACGATTCGGTGCGCGTCGCGCCCGAGCGGAAGATGTCGACGACGTTGGTCAGCTTCTGACCGTCCCAGGTGCCGCGTGCGAGCACCGACTCCCCTTCGATCAGCGGGTTGCCCGCGGGCGTCGTGGCACCCGGCACGGGAAACGGCTTGTGGTACGAGAGGTAGATCCAGCGGTTCTCGGCGAAGCGCGGGTGCGGGACCACGTCCATCAGGCCTTGGAGGCCCTGCGCACGCACCTCGGGCACGCCCGCAACGGGCGTCGGATCCAGCACACCGTTGCGAATGACTCGCAGCTTTCCGGTGCGTTCGGTGACCAGCATGGTGCCGTCGGGCAACCAGGCAAGCGACCACGGCTGGTTGACGGACGCGATCACCGTCACCTTGATGTTCCGGTGCTGGGGCACGGCCGTCTCGAGCAGGAACGGCCCGGGGCCTAGAGGCGGATCGGCCCAGGCAATCCCGGGAGGGATGTTGCACTCGGCGGCGGGCACCGCGGGACTGACGCACTCGGGGCGCACCGCGCCGCGACCGCCGCCCTGGCCACCGGCCCTGCCCGGCGCGCCACGGCCGGCAGGCGCGGCCTGCTCGGTCCGCACGGCAGGCGCCATCGCCAGAAAGAGCGCCACGAGAGTGCCTCCAGTCAGCGCCGCACGCGTCCTCACCATCGTCCCTCCGCTGGAGAAAGTATATAAGTCGCCGTCAGCCTAGAACCGGACTTCGAGCGCCGGGGTCAGGAACGTGGCGTGCCCGGACGGCGCAGGCCTGCCGTCCACGCCGAAAGGTCGGGTACGTGTGCACGCGGGTTCGACCTGGCGCGTGAAGGCATCGGCGGGACGGTGCGCCGGCACACAGCCCGGCGCGTCCCACACGATATCCGGCGAGGACGCCCACCGCAAGTCGGCCCGCGCACGGCCCGACGATTGGCAGGACTTGATGCTCCGCGGTGCCGTGGAGGAACATGGCGGACGAGACATGATTCGAACTCAACTGCTGGCGGCGATTGTGCTGCTGGGCGTAACGCCTATGCCCGCGTACGCAGACGTGGCCCTGCTTCTGGCCCAGCCCTACGGCCGTTCCGGCGCTCTCAACCCGGCCGGCCACATCGGCGTGTACCTCAGCCGCGTATGTGCTGCCACGCCCACGGTGCTGCGCCGGTGCCAGGCGGGAGAAGCCGGGGTCGTCATCAGCCGCTACAATCGAGTGGGCGACTTCGACTGGGTCGCAGTGGCGCTGATTCCCTACTTGTATGCGGTGGAGCAGGCCGTGGACGTGCCTGCGTTCGCGAGCCGCGACACGGTGCATGCGCTTCGCGACAGCTATCGGCGCGCACATTTGCGCGAGGTCGCTCCGGACTCACCTACGGGTGCGTCGCCGGTCGGCCACTGGACGCAGCTCGTTGGCGCCGTCTACGATCGCCAAATCATCGCCTTCTCGGTGCGTACGACCGCGGCGCAGGACGACGAGCTGATCGCTGAGTTCAACGCCGGGGAGAACCGACGACGATTCAACATCCTCTTCCGCAACTGCGCCGATTTCGCGCGCGATCTGATCAACCGCTATTACCCACGGGCGATCCGGAGCAGCTTCATCGCGGACCTGGGCTTCACCACGCCGAAACAGATTGCCAAAGGCCTGGCGCGTTACGGCGCCCAGCGGCCCGAACTCCAGCTCTCCGGGTACCTGATCCCTCAGATTCCCGGAAGTCGCCCCGACAGCGGCCGCGCGCGAGGTGTCATCGAGTCTTTTGTGAAGACCAAGAAGTACGCCGTTCCGCTGACGATAGTCGAACCATGGGTTCCGGTGGGCCTGGCTGCGGTGTACCTGGTGACGGGGCGTTTCAATCCGCATCAGTTTGCGCTGCAGTCCTACCAGCCCAACGACATCGAGGCGCAGGCCCGGCTCGCCGCCGACGAGCCGGCCGAGGGTTCGGTCGAGTAGCGGCCGCCGCGCGACGCAGACGCGGCGGGCCCGGGATCGAAAGACCCCAGGCGCGCTGCGCCCGGCTGGGACAGCGGCGCCTGGGCCCACCGCGTTAGAGTGCCAGGCTAGGGCGCCTTCGAGCTGAAGGCGTAGATGAAGCCGACCGAAACCGTGTTCTGGTTGTCCGTGGCCTGGCCGTTCTTCGTGAAGTAGTCCACGTCGGACCAGTCGCGGCGGTACTCGAGCCGCATCACGAGGCCCCTGGTGTGCTTCACCTCGGCGGTGAGGGTGAACTCCTTGAGCTTCTGCGACGCCCCGGTAACGAACCCGTCCCCGTCATCGAACCAGTCGAAGCGCGGTGCCAGCGCGAACGTGGGGGTGATCTGCCCCTTCAGATACAGCGCCAGGCCCTGCCAGTCCACCGATTGGCCCGCCACCCCGTCCTTCCCGTAGATGTAGTTGAGGCCGGTCGACACCTTGTCCGACACCGTGAAGGCCAGGTTCGTATCGGAGTAGGTGCGCACGTCGTCGGTGTTGTCGTTCTGCTCCGGGCCGACGATCACGTTCTGCACGAAGGTCACCTTCGACGTCGGAACCACCGTGGCGCTCACGCCGAACGACTTGCCCGCGTTGTTGTCGCCTGCGGCGTTCCAGCCATTGACCACCATGCCGCCCAGGGTGAACTTGTCGTTCACGGGGTAGGACACGCGGGCGCCCACGTGGTAGTACGGACCCAAGGCATACAGGAACCCACGCGAGTAGTTGCTGTTCAGATTCGCTTCGGTAGGCTCCGTGCCGATGGGCGTCACGAACTTGCCGACCTCGAACGTCAGGCCCTTGCCCGCCGGGGCGAGGTAGCTGACGTAGCCCTGCTGCACGTTGACCAGCGAGTTGCTGTCGAGCGGGTCGCCGTTGAAGATCTGCGCGGTGCTCCCGTACTGCAGGTCGAACCGGAACCCGATGCGGTCGTCCTCGTCCACGGGCTTGGCAAACGCCAGTTCCACCAGGCTCAGGGCGAACTGGTTGTGCCTCACGTCGAAGTTGCGGAGCGGAGTGAAGCTTCCTGTGGCCGGCTCGTTGAAGTTGTAGGTGTAGTAGGTATCGAGCAAACCCGATACCTCAACTTTCTTGAAGAACTCGAGCACCGGATCGCCGCCGGCGGGCTGTGCCGCGTCCTGCGGTTCCGCCGCGGGCTTGGCTGCTTCTGACGCCGGCTTGGCGTTGGGGTCTTCAGGTCCAGCGAACGCCGGCACTGCCTGCAAGAGCATGGCACCCACGCACACGCCCCCAAAGGCCCGCACGACCGGGTGCGACAACAACGAAATGAACGGCACGCTCGAACTCCCCATGAAGTGTGTCCTCCTCGATGTGGCCGGGTGCGGTGCCTACACGACACGGTGGCACCACACGTCGGCCGCAAGCTGTCCGGTATGAGTGCAAGCCACACGCCGGGTAGTGCCAGGTCCTGATCGGACCCTTAACTCATTGACTGACAGACAGATATCAGCGGCAGACGTGACCCGATCGCGGCCGGCGTCAGAGGACAGACGCGTAGCAGTAGTTGATAGTTGATACAGGAATGTACGGATCGCCTGTTCAGCGGGATCGTACTGCCCGGCGTCGCGCGCGGGCGCGGCGCGGCCATCGGCGGGCTCCGGACTGCGACATCGACGTAATTGTCAGATCCTGTTTTCTAGCGAACGTTTCAGTAGTTTATCTGGGCCTGCAGTCCCAAGCGCGTCGCGCCGCGGGCCACGGCGTACGGGAACGAACCCGTGCGCGTGCGCGAGAACGTGCGGCTCACCATCGCCGTCAGTTCCATCTCCGACCAGCGGGCGAACTCGAGGCCGACGTCCACATCGTTCACGCGCAGGCGAGGCGCATTCCGCGCGAACTTCCGCGACCCGTCGTAGTAGTTCCAGCGGGTGAACGGCACGAAGGCCCCTTTCCTCCCGACGGTCCGGTAGTTCACCTGCACGTAGCCGCCGTGCAGCGAGTCGGCGTCGATCCGCCGGAAGTCGTCGCTCAGCGTGGGCCCACGGCCGAACGTCCACTCGGCCTCGATCCCCAGGGGCTGCGGATACCACACCGCGGTCAGCGCGACGCGCTCATCGATGGGGCCGTTCGCGTCTTGCATCGGCGTCACGGAGGCGCCACCGACCGTGATGGCCTGCACGGGGCTGATGAAGCGCCCGCGGTACCCCTGCACGCCCAACTCCAGGTACTGGCCGCTGGCGAGCTTGAACGGGTAGGACGCCCGGCCAACCACGTGCACATCCCCGTTTTGATCCGAACGGTTCAACCCTTGACCCGAGTAGAGACCGACCGCCACGGCGCCGTAGTCGCCGCTCCCCTTCAGCCCCAAGCCGACCAGATCCCGAAACCGCTGCTTGGCAGCCGCCGTGTTCCACATCAAATACGCGCCGAGATCCCGCTCACCCTCGACCGCCATGTTCAAGGCGTCCGGACGCTCCAGCGCCGCGCGGTTCTGGCTGGACTGCAGGTTCACCCACCCGAACGGCACCTTGGACTGGCCGATGCGCACGCGCCACAGCTTCCTGGCATCCAGCCAGATGTCACCGTACAGGTCCCGCATCTGCAGCGAGAAGTCGGCGGCGCCCGTGGACCCGTTGAAGTCCATCTGTGCGTACAGGGACACGTGGTCCGTGGCGTCGCCGCTGAAGATGAATCGCCCGCGGCGAATGACGAAGGACTCGGCCTCGTTCACCGAGCGGTCGGCGGGCACCTCGATCGCGGGCCCGTCGTGGGTCAGCACGTCGGCGTATCGGAACTGGGTGTAGCCGCGCAGCCCGATCCTCTCGTACCACTTGCCGGCCAGGGCCTTGTTCACGAGCGGCTGGATCACCTCGGGCGGTGCCTGCGGGGCGTCTGGTACTTCGGCTACCTTGCGGATGTCGTCGTACTCCTGCGACGAAATGGAGCCCCGATCTCGCAGTACCTGCAGCAGCTTCAACAGCGCGTCGTTGGCCGCCAGCGCGGGCGCGACGCCGGCGAGCCACGCCGCCGCGACCCACACCACCAACCGCTGCGCAGCCGCGCAATCGTGTACCTGGCCTCGCCCCACACCTCACCCCTTCCCGTCGACCGGTTGCGACATGACAACCATGTGTCGACGGTACGACTCGGGTATTTCGCTGAGGCTTCAGGTAGGTTTCAGCCGTATTTCGTCCGGCTGCCGTGCGCAGATCCCGGTTCTAGCGGCCGGCCAGTCCTTCCGTGAGCTCAATGACGACGCCCCAGGGGTCGGTGATCGTCGCGGTGCCGATGTTGCCCAGCTCCGGGGTGCGATGGTAGGGAACGGTCAGCTTGATACCTTTGGCCTCGAGCCGCTTGCAGAACTCTTCCAGGTTCTTCACGTCGAACCCGGCGTGATCCATGACGCGGCCCGCGGTGGTGGCGTGCGTCACCGACTGGTCGCCCTCCCACCGAAAGAAGTTGAGGCTGTAGCCGACGCCCTGCAGATCGGCGCCGATGAAGAAGTCGGTTTGACCGGCCCGCAGCGTAGCGTCGAACACCTTCATGTACCACTGCTGCATCTCGACGTATTGCTTGTTGATGAAGTGAATGTGGTGGTACGCCACGGGAGGCGCGTTCGGTCCCGCCGCGGTGACCAGTTCCACTTTCACCCCATCGGGCCCCACCAGGTAGGAGAACCTGCCGTAGGGGGCTTGCGTCCCGGTGGCCGCCGCCTCCTCCTTCCCAGGTACGGGCTCCCGCCCGCTGGTCAGCGTGTAGCCTGCTGCCACCACCTTGGTCGTCAGCGCGGGCACGTCGGGCACGGCCAGCCCCACGTGGTCGAACGCGGTGCCGCGCGTGGGCCCCGTAGGCGTCTGCCGGCGCAGGAAGATGTAGACGTCCGGAAACTGGACGACGTCGATGCCGTAGAGCTTCGTCGCCGTGCCGCCCAGCGTGTCGGCCCAGAACTTCTTGTGCGCGTCGATGCTGGTGACGTTCAGGTGGAAGTGCCCCACCACCACCGGCGCCGTCTTGTTGGACATCTGGGCGTAGCCGGGTGTGGCCAAGGCCACCGCCAGCACCGCCACCGCACCTGTCAGGCCTACACGCATACCCATTCCACTGCCCCCTTTTGGCCCGAATCATACCCTTTGAGCCTTGGGCCTGATTCCTTGGGCATTGAGCATTGGGCATTGAGCATTTCGTCCCCTCCACTTATGATCCCCGCCATGCACCACACCACGCGAAACATGGTCCTCGCGACCGCGGCCGCCCTCCTTGCCGTCCTGGCCGTCGCGCCGTCGGCGCAGTATTCGCTGACCGTCAACAAGGACCGGCTGATCAACGCGCAGAACGAGCCGCAGAACTGGCTGCTGATGAACGGCGACTACGGCGCCCAGCGCTACTCCAGGCTGACGCAGATCAACCGCGCCAACGTCAAGGACCTGCGGATGGTGTGGGCCATGGCCCTCGGGGGCATGCAGGACGTCGGACAGAACGGTCCCGAGAGCGAGGTGAACCCGCTCATCGACAACGGCTTCATGTACACGTCCGACGGCTGGGGCACGGTCTACAAGATCGACGCGCGCAACGCGCAGCGCGGCATACCGGTGTGGGTCGCCGACCCCGGCGTGGCGCACGAGGGCAACACGTCGCGGAGCCGCGGCATCGCGTTGTGGGAGGACAAGGTCCTGGCCAACTTGCCGGACGGCCGGGTGATCGCCATCAACCGCGACAACGGCGAAATCATCTGGGACGTCAAGGTGATGACCAAGAACGAGTTCGGCAACCAGGAGCGCTTCCTGACGGCGCCGCTGGTGGCCGACGGCAAGGTCCTCATCCAGAACGGCGCCGGCGACGGCGGCACGCGCGGCTGGGTGGCGGCGCTGGACGTCAACACCGGCAAGGAACTGTGGCGGTGGTACACGGTGCCCAAGCCGGGCGACCCGGGCAGCGAGACGTGGAAGGACGACCACAACGCGTGGAAGACGGGCGGCGGCGGCATCTGGCAGACCGGGTCCTACGACGCGGCGCAGAACCTGTACATCGTCGGCACGGGCAACCCCTTCCCCATCTACGACCCGCAGTTCCGCCCCGGCGACAACCTCTACACGAACTCGGTGGTCGCGCTCGACGTCGCCACCGGGAAACTGAAGTGGCACTTCCAGTACACGCCGAACGACTCGTGGGATTTCGACGAAGCGGGCGTGTTCATGCTGTACGACCAGAAGGTGCGCGGCATCGACCGCAAGGTGGTCGGCCACTTCGCGCGCAACGGTTTCTTCTACACGGTGGACCGCACCAACGGCCGGTTCCTCCAGGCCGAGAAGTACGTGAACGACCTGAACTGGACCAGGGGCATCAACCAAGAAACCGGCAAGCCGCTCGACTACAACGCGAAGCTCGACGTCCAGCTCTACAACCCCGAGGCGCGTGCCCTGCGCGGCGACGGCAAGAAGCGCGCGTGCCCCACGTGGCACGGCGGGGTCGCCCACCAGCCACAGGCATACAACCCCGTCAAAGGCATCGCGTACGGCGTGGGTACGGAAGGCTGCTTCACGCAGAACGGCGCGGCCGTGGTGCCGCTGAGCAAGGACGGGGGCGTCGACAACAAGAGCAGCGAGCGCCGGCAGTTCGCGAGCGACCTCTACTACGGGGCCGTGACGGCGTTTGACGCCGTGAACCACAAGGTGATCGGCAAAGCCGTGACGGACATCGAAATTCGTTCGGGCGCCACGGTCACCGCGGGCGGCCTGGTCTTCACGGCGCTCCAGGACGGCTGGATCGTCGCCTACAACGACGAGACGCTGGAAGAGCTGTGGCGCTTCAACGTTGGCACCCCGCTCAAGGGCGCGCCCGTCACCTATGCCATCGGGCCCAAGCAGTTCCTGGCCGTGCAGTCCAGCGGCCGCCACCTGCACCCGGTGAACTGGGACAAGCTACAGAACTCGAGCTATCTCTTCGTCTTCGCATTGAACTAGCGAGGCTTCGCCGAACACCCATGAGCATGCGGCTTCGCCTCGCTAGTCACAGTGTCTTTTTGCCCCGCTTCGCGGGGCGGAGAAAACTTGACTCATTCGATTGGATTTTGAGTGGTCAAGTTTTCTAGCGGGCGCCGGACACTCTGGGTCGGCCTGCTGCTCCTCGTGCTCCTGTGCATCTGCGCGGGGGTCTACGTTGTTCCGCCGCTTCGCGCTCAGCTCGCGGCCAACGAGGAGTGCTGCCAGATTCCGTTTCCGCGTAGCGTCGTCGTGGCGTCGGCGGAGCTGATGGGTCGCACCTACCCCTCGCAGATCGGCCAGGACAAGTGGGTGCTGGAAACCATGTTCCCCGGCGTCACCGACGGCTATTTCCTGGACGTCGGCTCCGGCCACGGCACCTTCCACTCGAACACCGCCGAGTTGGAGCGCCGGGGCTGGACCGGCATCTGCGTGGACCCGTTCCCCACCAGCATGGAGACGCGAACCTGCCAGATGTTCAAGGAGGTCGTGTGGAGCGTGCCCGGCAAGGTGATGACGTTCCAGAAGGCCGAGGGATTGGGTGGCCTGGCCGACACGCTCGATCGCTGGAAGGATGAGGCCATGAAGGCCCCGAGCGTCGAGATCACCACGACCACGCTGGACGATCTGCTGGCGCGCGCCAAGGCGCCGGCCTTCATCCATTTCTTGAGCCTCGACATCGAGGGCGCCGAGTTGGAGGCCCTGCGGGCCTTCCCCTTCGACAAGATTCGCGTGGGCGCGATGGCCATCGAACACAACTACGAGGAGCCCAAGCGGACCGAGCTCATCGAGTTCCTGGCCCAGCGCGGCTATCGCCGCACCCACGAATTCAACCAGGACGACTTCTTCGCGCCGACGAAGGCCGACTGACACTCTCGCAGTCCCACGCCTTGTCGTGAAACATGTTATCCTCCGAGACATGAAGACGGTCACGGTTCGCGACCTTCGGCAGCGATGGCCGGAAACCGAACGGGCCTTGCAGACCGAACACGAGATCATCGTGACTCGCGATGCCAAGCCCGTGGCGAAGCTCGTCCGCTATGTCGAACCGAAGCGGGCACGTTCACGGTTCGACCCCGCGCAGCACGGCCAATGGCAGCGTCGCGCCAGCGGAGGCCGCGTCACCCGCTGGGTGGCGAATGACCTCCTGAGGGAGCGCGACGAGCGTTGACGGCATGACGTACATCGACAGCAGTTCGCTGCTGAAGACACTGTGGAACGAACCGGAAAGCGCGGCCGTGCGAACGGCTATCGCTGCGGAACCCAGACTGGTCGTGTCCGCACTCACGGAACTCGAAGTGGAGGTTCAACTGCGGGCGCGTCTGTTGGCGGGCTCCACGACGAAGGCGCGGTATCGGGCCTATCGGAGCCGGCTGGCGTCGTTTCGCGAACTCGAACCCTTCGAGTTCACCGATGTGTCGAGCGACGTCTTTCGTGCCGCTATCAAGCAGCATGTCGCGTCCCCGGAACATTGCCGCACACTCGATCGGCTGCACCTGGCCGCGATGGGGCAATTGGGAGCGCGGCGGCTGATGACCAACGACGGCAAGCAGGCCGCAACTGCACGGGCATTCGGCTACGAGGTGGTCGTCCCCGGCTCCTGAACGCGTTCGGGGCTGGGGTGGGCCCCGGCTATACTTTCCGCGGAGACCTGACCGCCATGAGCAACTTCACGCTGAAGGTGAACGGTGCCACCCACACCGTGGACGTCGAGCCCGCCACGCCCCTTCTCTATGTCCTGCGCAACGACCTCGGCCTCCAGGGCCCGCGCTTTGGATGCGGGCTGGGCCAGTGCGGCGCGTGCACGGTGATTATCGCGGGGCAGGCGGTGCGGTCGTGCGTCCGCGCCGTGTCGACGGTGCAGGGCGCCGAGGTGACGACGCTCGAGGGCTTGTCGCAGGGCGGCACGCTGCATCCCCTGCAGCAGGCCTGGATCGAGGAACAGGTGCCGCAGTGCGGCTTCTGCCAGAACGGCCAGATCATGACGGCCAAGGCGCTCCTCGACCGCAACCCCAGCCCGACCGACGCGCAGATTCGTCAGGGCATGGCGGGCACGTTGTGCCGGTGCATGACCTACTACCGCATCCAGGCGGCCATCAAGCGCGCGTCCAAGACCATCACGGCCCAGACCGACCCGACAAGCGAGGTGTTGGCATGAGCACACGCCGCGACTTCCTCAAACAGTCGGGCCTGCTGGTCGTCGGCCTTGGCGTCGTGCCGGACGCGCTGGCAGACCCGCTGGCCGCGGCCGCCCAAGGGGCGCTCGGGCCCGGCCCGTACCCGGACGTGGACTTCCGCCAGCTGGACTCGTGGGTGGTGGTACGGCCGGACAACACGGCGACGTTCTACGTCGGCAAGACGGACCTGGGCCAGGGCACCGGCACGGCGTTCCGCCAGATCATGGCCGACGAGCTGGACATGGCGTACGAGCGGACCAGCGTCGTGATGGGCGTCACCGACGTCACCGTCGATCAGGGCGGGTCGGGCGGATCGGACGCGCTCCAGACGGACGGCTGGCCGATGCGTCGCGTCGCGGCCGAAGCGCGGCGCGTGCTGCTGGACATGGCGTCCACGCGCCTGAGCGTGCCCGTCGCGCAGTTGACGGTCAGCGCGGGCGTGGTCTCGGTGGCGGCCGATCCCACCAGGCGCGTCACCTACGGCGAACTCATCGGCGGGCGCCGGTTCAACGTGACGCTGCGCGGCGACAACATCAACGCCACCACCGGCATGGCCCCGCTCAAGCCCGTGCAGCAGATGAAATACGTCGGGCAATCGTTCAAGCGCGACGACATCCCGGCCAAAGTGGACGGCTCGCTGCGCTGGGCGGTCGACGTCAGGCTGCCCGGCATGGTGCACGCGCGCAACGTGAAGCCGCCGGTGGCAGGCGCCACGCTGGTTTCGATCGACGAGGCGTCGGTGAAGTCGGTGCCCGGGTTCGTGCGTGTGGTCAGCAAGGGCAACTACGTCGCGGTGGTCTGCGAGCGCGAGGAGCAGGCCATCCAGGCCGCCCGCCAACTGAAGGTGAACTGGCAGAAGCCGGCCACCGCGCCCTTCCCCGCGTCCGAGAACCTCTTCACGTTCATGCGAGCCGCCATGCCGACCGCGATGGGCACGCCCGCCGCCGTGGGCAACCTCGACTCAGGCCTGGCGTCGGCCGCCACGCGGGTCGAGGCGGAGTACGAGGTGCCGTTCCAGGGGCACGTCTCGATTGGGCCAGCGCACGCGATGGCCGACCCCTCGAACGACCAGCTGACGATCTACTCGAACGACATGAAGTCCTACGGCCTTCGCGACGGCGTGGCCCGCTTCCTCCAGATGCCTCGCGACCGTGTGCGCGTCATGTGGATGGAGGGCCCGCAGGCCTACGGCCGCACCGCCGCCGACGATGCCGGCTTCGAAGCGGCGTTCCTGGCCAAGGAACTCGGCCGGCCCGTCCGCGTGCAGTGGATGCGCAACGAGGAAACGGCCTGGGACACCAAGGGCCCGGCCTTCACGATGAAGATGCGCGGAGGCCTGGACGCCCAAGGGAGTCTGGTGGCGCTGGACTACGAGGCGAGGATCGCCGACCACAACCACATCGGCTACAACGAATTCGACACGGTGCTCATCGCGCAGCTCACCGGCCAACGGAAGACCACTCCGGCACGTGGTGGTGGCGGCGCAGTGCCGTCGGAGATGTACGCCGTCCCCAACCAGCGCTTCGTGGCCCACGTGGTGGGCATGCCGCTGGTCTGGGAAACGCCGCTTCGCACCGGCAACCTGCGGGACCCGAACGGGCCGCAAGTGGCGTTTGCCTCCGAGTCCTTCATGGACGAGTTGGCCGTCGCGGCCAACGCGGACCCGGTGGCCTTTCGGATGAAGGCGCTGGCCGCCAGCACCACCGAGGACAGCGGCTTCAAACGGGCCCGATCGATCGCCGTGGTGAAGGCCGCCGCCGAGAAGTACGGATGGGACACCCGCCCGTCGCCCAAGCGCGTCGGGAGCGGCGAGGTACTGAGCGGGCGCGGCTTCGCCTATGCGGTGCGCAGCCAGACCATCGCCGCGCAGATCGTGGACGTGGAGGTGAACCGTCGCACCGGCCGGGTCTTCGTGAAGCGCATCGTGTGCGCGCACGACTGCGGCCTGGTGGTGAACCCCGAGGGCCTGCGGCGGACGGTGGAGGGCGCGATGCTCCACTCGCTGAGCCGCGCGCTCCATGAAGAAGTGACGTTCGACACCGAGAAAGTAACGAGCGTGGATTGGGCGTCCTATCCCACGCTGACGCACGCCGACACGCCCGAGTCGATCGACGTCGTGATCGTGAACGGCGATCCCAACCCGAACCGGCCGGACCTGCCGCACTACGGTGCCGGCGAGACGGCGTGCAAGCCGCTGCTGGCCGCCGTGGCCAATGCGATCTTCGACGCCACCGGCGTGCGGATCCGTCGGGTGCCGTTCCGCAACGCGCGCGTGTTGGCCGCGCTGAAGACCGCGCGTGTCTAGGGTGGGACTTCACTGACGGCCTCGCGATAGCGTTGCTGGGCCCGATTCACGCGCTTGACGCGCTCGAGGCGAAGCTCCTACCCCGCGCGGCGTCAAAGGTTACAGGGAGAACCAGACCAATCGACAGCCACTGGCGTCTGAAGCACACATCACGCTGAAGGGGGTTCGAATGCTCAGAGTCGTGTTGCAGCTCGTCTTGTTTGCCTCCGTTTGGCCGGCGCTTGCCGACGCGCAGGCCATAGCGCCGACGTTCTTGCCTGGGGGCGTGGCGGTGTTCAGTCCGAGCCGCGCCTACGGCCTGGCTCCCGACGGGAAAGCGGCCCAGGCCCGCCTCAGCGCCGCCGAATCCGAACGAGCGCAGCAAGTCGAGGCGCGACGACGGTCCTTGGAGGCGCAGCGGACCGAACTGGAGCGGTCGAGCGCGGTGCTGAGCGAGGGTGTCAGGACGCAGCGAGCGCAAGCGATCCAGCGATTCGAAGTCGATCTGGACCGGTTCATCCAGGATGCCCAGGCCGAGCTGATGGGCATCCGACGCGATCTCGAAGGTGCCTTCCTGACGAAGCTGCGGCCGGCACTCGAGGGTGTGGTGAAGGATCGAGACCTCAAGCTGGTGCTGAACGAGGACGCGGGTCTCGTGGCATGGGCCGACCCGGCGCTGGACATCACGCCGCTCGTCGTCGAAAGGCTCGAAGCGGCTGCGGCGAAGTAGGAGCGGCTACTTCGGAAACTCGGCGCAAGCGGCCACGTCCGAGCCCCAGAAATCGATGCACTTGGCACGGTCCATCGCGCCCTGCCCCGCCATCTTGGTCAAGATGAGATCCACCGCCTGGTCGATCTCGCGCGCCTGGAGCGTGGCCGCCGGATCCGGCATCGAGAGGTTGGTGCGCTGCAGGTCCGCCTGCTTCATCCCGTAGCAGCGGCCGTCGCTGTAGGCCAGCCGGTCGAAAGCAGGCATGCCCTTGCCGGGCACACCGCACTTGATGGCCATCACCAGCTTCTCGCGGTTCAGCTTCGTGACGCGAAGATTCGCGCCGTCGGGCATCTGGCTGTCCATCTTGCGCCCGTCGCCGGCCCAGCCGTGACACGCCTGGCAGTCGCCCTTCTGGCGGAAGATGCGAAGGCCCGCGGCGACGTCCTCGGGGCTGGGCGGCTGCTGGGCCACACCGCGCGTGGAGCCGACAGCGGCCGACAGCAGAACAGCCAGCCCTGCCACGACCGCACCGCGCCACGCCCGCGCGGATCCTGAAATGCTGCCGTCCCGTCGTGCGTTCATCGCGCCTCCGTGGTTCGGCATTGTAGCGCCAGCGGCACCCGCCCGTCGGGTCGACGGGCACTCACGGCTCGGCGGTGAGTGGGTCCACGGGCTCGAGAAACGGGAACCGGTGGAAGTCGGTGTCGCGGGTGCAGATGCGTCGGATGCCGTGCTCGCGCATCAGCACCGCTGTCTGCGTGTCGTGCACGATGTTACCGGAGAGTCCTGGGACCTCCGCGACGACCTCTTCCAACACCCGTGCATGACGCTCGGTTGGCACCAGCAGGCCGAGTCCTGGGGATTGCTGGAGCGCCAGAAGAAATCGGACGGCGTGGTCCATCGTCCATGGATGCCTCAGGACGCGCGCGTGGGTCACGACCCGCAAGAACTCGTAGCAGATCCCCCATGTGAGGTACCACGCGCCACTGCGTCGACGCCATCCCTCGATGAGGGCACGACATCGCTCGTGCTCCGGCGCGCTCTCATCAGCGGCGTACACCAGCACGTTCGTATCCGCCACGAACATCAGCGGCCCTCCATTGCCCGGTACAGCGCTTCCCGGTCGGCGATGTCGACCAGGGCTCCGCCGCTCTTGAACGACGGCAGCGGCGTCAGCTCGACCGCGTCGGGCTTGGCCTGGAGCAGGCGGCGCAGCGCCGTCTCGACGAGCTCGGACATCGTCCGCCCCGTCCGCGCAGACTCGCGCCTCAGCCGTGCCATCACGTTGTCGTCGATGGTGAGGGTCGTCTTCATATGGAAAACCATATCAACAGTATGACAAGACGTCAACGGCGGAAGGCCACTCTTCGAGGGCAAGTCCCGCCGCGAATGGCATCCTGGCGCCGCAGCGGAAGCCGCCGGCCGCCTCAGCCGCCGGCCAGGGCCCCGACCACCATGAGCGGCTCGGCGCCGGCGGCCACGGCATCCGGCAGGACGTAGTCGGCTGATTCCAGCGACACGTCGTCCTGGCAGGCGAAGAACCGAAGGAACGCGCGTCGTTTCAGCGTGTCGTGGTCCCGAATGGTGCCTTGCAGCACGGGGTACAGACGCTCCAACGCGTCCAGCACCGCCCCCAACGTGACCAGGCCAGTGACCTCGACGGCCACTTCTCCCTGCACGCGCGCGAGCGTCCGCAGGTGAAACGGCAGCTCCACGCGGACCACACGCGGTCCGCCGCCGGCCTGGACCACGTGCGCCATCACGGCAGCGTCTGCACCTCGACGGAGTAGACGGGCGGGAGCGTGCTGACGATGGGCGTCCAGTTGTCGCCCGCGTCCGACGACGCATATACCTGGCCGCCGGTGGTACCGAAGTAGATCCCGCACTTCTCCAACGTGTCTACGGCCATCGCATCCCGCAGCACGTTCACGTAGCAGTCCCGCTGTGGAAGCCCCGCGGTCAACGGCTCCCACTCCTCGCCGCCGGTGCGGCTTCGAAACACGCGCAGCTGCCCCTCGAGCGGAAAATGCTCCGAGTCGCTCTTGATGGGCACCACGTAGACCGTTTCCGGATCGTGCGCGTGCACGTCCACCACGAAGCCGAAGTCCGTCGGCAGGTTGCCGCTGACCTCGCGCCAGTTGTCGCCGGCGTCGTCGGTGCGCAGCACGTCCCAGTGCTTTTGCATGAAGAGCGTGTTGGGCCGCGACGGGTGCATCGCGATGCGGTGCACGCAGTGCCCTACCTCGGCTTCCGGATCGGGGATGTACTGAGAGCGCAGCCCGCGGTTGATCGCCTTCCACGACACCCCGCCGTCGTCGGTGCGAAACGCACCCGCGGCGGAAATGGCGATGAACATGCGCTGCGGGTTGGAGGGGTCCAGCAGGATCGTGTGCAGGCCCAATCCACCTGCGCCTGGCGCCCAACTGGACCCGGTGCCGTGGCCGCGCAGGCCCGCCAGTTCCTGCCAGTTCTGCCCACCGTCGGTGGACTTGAACATCGCCGCGTCCTCCACGCCCGCGTACACCGTGTCGGGATCGGTCAGCGACGGCTCCACGTGCCAAACGCGTTTGAACTCCCACGGGTGCGGCGTGCCGTCGTACCACTGGTGCGTGCCAGGCGTGCCCTCGTAGGCGAACTTGTTGCCAACGGCTTCCCACGTCGTCCCGCCGTCATTGGATCGCTGCATCACCTGCCCGAACCAGCCGCTGGTCTGCGACGCATAGATCCGGTTCGGGTCCGCCGGCGATCCCTTCAGGTGGTACATCTCCCACCCGGCGAAGTGCGGTCCGCTGACCTCCCAGTTCTTGCGGGCTCCGTCCGACGTCAGAACGAACGCGCCCTTCTTGGTCCCGACCAGCACTCGTACGCGGCTCATGTGTTCCCTCCCCTGATACAGCGAAGGAGGTATTCTGCCTCAATGTCCGCTACCCCCTCCACCATGCTGCCGCTCGGCACGCCGCTGCCGGCGTTCCACCTGCCGGATTTCGACGGCCACCCGGTGTCGTCCACCGACTTTCACCCGTCGCCCGCGCTGCTCGTCGCGTTTCTGTGCCCGCACTGCCCGTTCGTCCGGCACGTCCGGCAGGGCTTCGCCTCCTTCGCAGCGGAATACACCGCCCGCGGCCTGGCCGTGGTGGCCATCAACTCCAACGACGTGAGCGCCTTCCCCGAAGACGGCCCGGATGGCATGCGACACGAGGCGCAGACGACCGGCTACGTGTTCCCGTATCTCTTCGACGAGACGCAACAAGTGGCCAAGGATTTCCAGGCGGCGTGCACGCCGGACCTTTTCCTCTTCGACGCCGCTCGTCGACTGGCCTATCGGGGCCAGTTCGACGACAGCCGGCCTCGTACTGCGGTCCCGGTCACCGGCCGAGACATCCGGGCCGCGGCCGATGCCGTGCTGGCCGGCCTGCCGGTGGAAGGGCCGCAGCGATCGAGCATCGGGTGCAACATCAAGTGGAGGGCCGGCAACGCGCCGGACTACGTCGGCCGGCGCGCCTGACCGCGGCTTCGGCCACAGTGTGGGTTTGCATTACCATCCGTCCATGCAGAGGACCACGCTGGTCGCCGTTCTCCTCGCCGTCGCGTCGCAGTCGTTCGTGGCCGCCCAGTGGCCGGCCCATCCGGAACGCGGCGCGCCGCGCAGGCCCGACGGCACCGTGAACCTGGAGGCGCCCCCGCCGCGGACGGCCAGCGGCACGCCAGATTTCAGCGGCGTGTGGGTGAATGCCTGGTTCGTTAACGGCCGCGTGTTGCCGCTCCCCGTCTCGCCCCTTGGCGAGCCGCCGGCTGCGACCTTTGGGGACGTGTTCGCCAACTTCCAGCCGCCGCTGCCGCTGCAGCCGTGGGCGGCCGAACTGAAGGCCGCGCGGAAGGACCAGGAGAGCAAAGACAACCCGGATGCCTACTGCCTGCCGATGGGGCTCATCCAGTTCCACATGCACCCGCAGCCGCGGAAGGTGCTGCAGACGCCAGACGTGATGGCAATCCTGTACGAAGGGAACGCGGGCGTGCGACAGATCTTCACCGATGGCCGCCCGCTGCCTCCCGCCGACGCGCAGCCCTGGTGGTACGGCTACTCAGTGGGTCGGTGGGACGGCGACACGTTTGTGGTGGAAACCAGCGGGTTCCGGGACGGCGGCTGGCTGGACATCGACGGGAGCCCCCTGACCGACGCCGCGAAGATGACGGAGCGGTGGACCCGCCCGACCTACGGCAGCATCCAGATCGACGTGACGATCGACGACCCCAAGGCCTACACGCGGCCGTTCTCGCTGCGCGTGCACCATCGCCTGATGGTGGACAACGCGTTTGACGCGGACATCATCGAGTTCGTGTGCCAGGAGAACAACAAGGCGCCCACGTTGATGATCGGCAAGTAGCCGAGGACGTATCGGCCGGGAGCACCGCGCCGTGGGCGGCGCCGGAATTGATGAAGGCCACATCGTGTTGGGGCGGAACGGCACCGTCCGGGCCAACGTGCAGCGCAGGCCGTGGTTCTCCGGGAAGTAGGTCTTCATCCCTGCCGACACGAACGGCCGATCCACCTCAAAGAGCTGCGTGCCGTAGGCTTCTTGGCGCAGCCCGTCAATCGTTTCGCGCAGCCGCGTGGCGCTGGCCTCCACGTCCTTCTCCCAGCTTCGGCGAAAGTCCGGGAGCATCACACGGCGAAGCCACATGTAGAGCGCACGCGCGATCATCCGGTCAGCTTGGCATCGGGTTGCGGACGCCTGCCTGGGAGTGGGCGGCGACCACGGTATAATCGGAATTCGCGCCTCGACGTCCCCATCGTCCAGAGGCCTAGGACGCGGCCCTTTCAAGGCTGAAACCCGGGTTCGAATCCCGGTGGGGACGCCAACTCCAATTGACTCCGTGAGACCTCTGGGCTAACCCGAACGGGTGTTCGAACCGTTGATGGGCCGCGCGTGCCGCGCACGCTCAGGCGGACCGCTTCATCCGGCGCTTCGCTGCCTTGGCCTCGTTCAGCGCCGTTTGTAGATCGTAGTCAGCCTGCAGGTGCAGCCAGAAGCGTGCGGGCATCTTGAATCGTCGTTCGAGACGAATGGCGGTGTCCGCCGTGACCGACCGCTTGCCCAGGATCAATTCGTTCAGCCGATTCCGGCTGATGCCCAACTCGTCGGCGACGACGCTCTGCTGCAGACCGAGGGGTCGCAGAAACTCTTCGAGCAGCATCTCGCCAGGATGAATCATCGGGCCGAGCGCCGCGGAATCGCGCGGGAGGCTCGCCGGCTTAGTGGTAGTCCTCGCAGCAGACGTCGTAGGCATCGTGCCCCTCCCATCGAAACGTGATTCGGTACTAGTCGTTTACCTTGATGGCATGGCGGCCGGCCTGGTCGTCCTTCAAAGCGTGGAGGTCGTTCCCTGGCGGGATCTTGAGATCCTCCAGCTTCGTGACCAGGTCGACTTGCTTCAGCTTCCGCTGGGCAGCCTTCCACGCCGTGTTCGGAATGCGTCGCGCGGCCTTGCTGTTGATGTCGCCGAACAGGTCTCGCGTGGTGTCGTCCGCGAAGGACCGGATCACGGCAAGAACGAATACACGATACCCGTGTATCGTGTCAATGTCAGCACACCCAAGCCCGAGGTCGCGCCGCCCGCCGCAGACCGTCCACGGCCCTCAGCCAACCCCTGAGCTGGTTCCAACTCGCGGAAATTGGGGACGCCACCTGATGTGCGATCACCAACCCCGAGAGAAGCTTCGAGAAGGTAGCGAGGCTTGACACTACATTTCTATTATTGTAGAAATGTCGATATGAAGAGCTCTGAACCGAACATCACACGCTACGCGGACATGTTCGCCGCCCTCGGGGCTGAGCCCCGATTGCGGATCGTGCGCCTCCTCCTCTCAGCGCACCCAGAGGGCATGGTCGTCAACGAAATCCAGGCCGAGACTGGTGTCGGCGGCTCAACGCTCTCGCATCACCTCGAAAAGCTGAAACACGATGAACTCGTGACGGCCGAACGCGAAAAGGCGTTCATCCGCTACCGCGCGAACGCTGAGGCTCTCGAAGAGCTCCTCGGTTTTCTGTACGCCGAGTGTTGCACCAGAAACCGGGCTGTCGAACCCAGGAAGATCGCCGCCCTCTGTAAGTAAAGGAAAAGCCATGAACACGGAGACCGTTAAGGACGTCGTTCGCGAGAAGTACGGTCAGGCCGCGGTGCGCGCGAAGTCTGGCGCCGCCAATTCCTGCTGCGGGGGCGCCGCCGCTGTGGAGTCCTGCTGCGACCCCATCACCTCGAACCTCTATGACACCGGTCAGGAGGGCGAAGTGCCGGATCTCGCGCTGAGAGCGTCCCTAGGATGCGGCAATCCCACGGCGCTGGCCGAGCTGAAGCCAGGCGAGACGGTTCTTGATCTGGGTTCTGGTGGCGGCATCGATGTGCTGCTATCTGCGCGGCGTGTCGGGCCGACGGGCAAGGCCTACGGCCTCGACATGACTGACGAAATGCTCGCCCTCGCCGACGAGAACCGGCGCAAGAGTGGACTCGACAACGTCGAATTCCTGAAGGGCGAGATCGAGCACATTCCACTCCCTGACAACTCCGTCGATGTGATCATCTCGAACTGCGTCATCAACCTGTCCGGCGACAAGGATCGAGTAATCAAGGAAGCGTTTCGCGTGCTGAAACCTGGCGGGCGACTCGCGGTGTCCGATGTGATCGTTCGTGGTCAGGTCCCAGCCGCAATCAGAAAGAACATGGAGTTATGGGTTGGGTGCGTCGCTGGCGCGCTCGGCGACTACGAGTACGTGACGAAACTGGCGAAGGCCGGCTTCGACGACATTGGGATCGAGACGACCCGTGTTTACAGCATCGCCGACGCGCGGACGTTTCTTGCCGGCGAAGGCCTCGACGTTGACGCGCTCGCCAAGGAAGTCGACGGTACGTTCGTGAGCGGTTTCATCCGGGCGACAAAGCCCGCCGCCACGACATGCTGCGGTCCCAACTGCTGCTCCTAGTGCCCTGGAAGCGTGATGACTCACCTAATTCCCGGGCGGGCATCCCGCCTGACTATGCGACCGCTCGTTTCAGAACTTGTCGGCACAGCGTTCCTTCTTGCCGCGGTCGTAGGCTCCGGCATCATGGGCGACCGCCTCTCGGGTGGAAACGTGGCGATCGCGTTGCTCGCAAATGCCCTAGCAACCGGAGCCGCACTGATTGCACTCATCCTGACGTTCGGCCCTGTATTTCCGACGACGGCGCACCAGGCGATCGAACAACACGGGAGAACAAGACCTCAATGACGCGCGTCGTCTTCGCCTGCGTGCACAATGCTGGCCGGTCTCAGATGGCGGCTGCGTTCCTCTCAGCCATTACCGACCCGATGCGTGTAGACGGGGTGTCCGCGGGCACCCAACCGGGCGATCGCGTTCATCCCGAAGTGGGCGAGGTCGGAATCGACCTCAGCACCAAACGGCCGCAGCTCCTAACCGACGCACTCGCGCAAGAGGCGACTCTACTGGTCACGATGGGTTGCGGGGATGCCTGCCCATACGTGCCAGGCCTTGAGCGCGACGATTGGCCCCTGCGTGATCCAAAAGGACTGCCTCTCGCGGAAATTCGACAGATTAGGGACGAGGTTCGCGACCGTGTATCGGCGCTGGTCGATGCACGAGGCTGGCGGAAGTAGTTCATCGACACAGGCAATGGCGATTATCGGTCAGAGGCTGCCGGTCGTCGGCGCCTGGCGGGCCGCGGTCCTGCCGATGGCGCTGCTGCTCGCTGCTGCTTGCGGCGCTCGAGATCTTGGTCCGGAGAGCCTCAGGCAGCGCACCGCTCTGAAGGGCGCGACGGCCAGTCCGGTGCGAGAACTAGAACGCACGGCCTTTGGTGTCCGGTTCTCGTGGGACGTGAGCACTCCGAGGTCGTGGGTTGAGTACCGAGCCCAGCTCCTCGACGAGTTCGGGCCTCAGTTCTCGGTGATTACGTCCGACGGGGCTTCACTCGTGTTGTCACGGCGGGACGGTGGCGATACGTACCGGCTCGAGCTCAGGCCGGTGTCGAAGGAGGGCGGCCAGGTGCGCGTCGTCTTCTTCGCATCTGCCGGCTAGGATGGCGAGATGGTCAGCCTCTGTGAGCGCGCGGGCCGCCCTGCCGAGGATTCAGGATTCTTCAGGATTCGGTCAGGACTTCCAGCCGCGGATGCCGGCACACTCCTTCAGAGGATTCTCACCATGTGCTATCGAACGCCGACGCGGGTTGTGTTTGCCATCCTTGTCCTTTCGCTCTTCGTCACCGACGGCCAAGCCCAGGAATTGGCGGGCTCGTTCGAGCAACTCCGGGTGCTCGTCAAACGCGGCGACACGGTGAGCCTCGTCGATCGCGCTGGCAAGGAGGTACACGGCCCTATCTCTGCCCTGTCCTCCTCCTCGCTCGCGATCACGGTGGCCGGAACCCAGCGCACCTTTCTCGAGAGCGAGATCGACTCGATCCGGCAACGGCGCCCCGACTCCCCTGCCAACGGCGCGAAATGGGGGCTTGGGATCGGCGCCGGCCTCGGGCTGCTTGCGGGGATCAACCTTGCCTCGGGATACCACGATGGCACCAGGGCCTTGATTCCCGTGCTCGCGCTCGCCTACGGAGGGATGGGCGCGGGCGTCGGCGCGGGCATCGACGCGTTGGTCTCGAGCGATCAGGTCATCTTCGCCGGGAGTGGAACCGGCGCGAAGGTGACAGTGCGACCCATCCTGAAGACGGATCGCACCGGGGTGTTTGCCTCGTTCGCCTTCTGAACCGCGGCCTGCTCAGCGAACGCTCGAGTAGCGGCGCTTCCGAACCAACGCCGCGACGCCGAGTCCGAACAGAGCGATGGAAGCGGGTTCCGGAACTGGTGGATCGACGACGGCTGGCGAATAGAACGCCAAGTCGACCGGCGAAACGCCGAAGGTCTGAAAGGTCTCTTTGTTCGTTCCGTCGAGATTGGCCATCCACACGATGTGGTCCTCGATGCCCTGCCACCTACCCGCCTCGGCGCCTCGAACGAGCGACCTTCTATCGAGCCCCGCAGGTACCGGGCCAACCCTGCACGCAGGCGCGCGCGTTGAGCTGCGCGGGCTCTCGATCGGAGAACGGACCCTTACTACCACGCAGGATGAATCGGTAGTCGGCCACCGTCGGCGCGGCGCGGCGGAACGTATCCCCCTGCGTTACCGCGGCCGCGTTGTCGCAACCGGCGGCGAACCCCAACTGGCACGCGCGCTCGAACTCCGTCGCGGCCCGGCGGCGATTGTCGTAACGCTCGGCCAACAGAATACCCAGCTCGTTGCACGCCCATCCGGACCCGTCCTCGCAGTAGCCGTCCTCCAGAAAATACAGATCCTCGCAGGCGCTGCGCGCCTCGGCCGCGCACGCTTTCTGCCAGTACGGCAACCATTGCCCTGGATGCTTGTCGCCCAGGTACCCGGACGCGCTCATGGCCACGAAGGCAACCGCCCACACGCCTATGTAGGCCAGGTGACGCTGCCGCGGGACCAGCGCCCTGCCCCACGCCGCGGGACCGACTCTCTGGAGCACGGGCGACCGCGCCAGCCCATCGAGCAGCTTCGCGGACAGGTTGAGCAGCGGCACCTGCAACAGCTTGTCGTAGAACCCGGGCATCCCCGCGCGCAGCAACACGCTGTACAGCAGGACGGTGGTCAGGCCGTAGAGCACGCCATACATGATCCGCCCCAGCTCAGTGCGCGGCGACGTGGCTGGATCGGTGAACAGCAGGTGCATGCCAAGGAACACGGCAATGGGCACATGCGAGTCGGAGAAGAAGTAGCTGCCGGTCGCGGCGAAGTAGACCGCGCTGAAGGCAAACGTCGTCACGACCGCCGACATGGTCATCGACGTGACGCCGAACAGAACCTGGCCCGGCATCGCGACGAGAAAGATCGCGAGATACATCTGGGGCGGGTAGAACTGTGTGGTCGCGACGTCGAAGCCCCAAGTCGTCTCGCTCGCGTTGGTCAGCAGCAAGAGCGCCGACGCGACGGCCAGCGGGAACGACGACGGGTTGAAGATGTGCGTGTTCACGCCGTCGCGCGTCCAGCGCAGGAATTCCTTGGCCAGCAGGCCCAGCGCCACCATCGCGAACTGCAGGTAGAACCAGTCGTCCTTGAACCAGAAGAACAAGTTGATGCTGAAGATGATCGGGAACGGGCCGAAGCCAAGCACGAACGTGCGCCGGTGCGTCCACGACAGCAGGCTGTCGAAGCCGTAGGCAAACAGCAACTGCGCGGCAATGAGCGGCGCGGCGTGATACACCTCGCGCCAGTAGTAGCCCCAATACAAGAGGATCGCGCCTTGCTGACAGGCCTGCAGGTAATGCTGGCGGCGCGAGACGATGTCGAGCGCCACCTTCTGCCCACGACGCAGAACGCCCAACAACAACCCGCTCCAGGCCAGGAGGAACAGCGCGGCGCCGACGACGGAGGTGCGCACCGTGGGACGCTGCTGCAACAGGGAGAGCTGGCTGAGCACCAGCAAGCCGGCGACGAAGCAGGCGTTGAGGACCAAGGCGCCACGGGCCGAAAGCCTGCTGCCGGCACCTCGGGCGGCCGCCGGCATTGGTACAGACGTGGCCGCTCCTCGGGACTTCTTCATCGATCGCCTCGCGCCGTTAAGCTTACGCCATCCATTCAAATGGTATGATTTTGCCATGCGAACGACCATCGACAAGGCAGGGCGATTGGTCATTCCGGCGGCCATCCGCGACCGGTCCGGACTGTCACCAGGCGCAACCATCGAGATTTCGCTCGAGGATGGCGGTGTCCGCCTGGAGCGTGTGGCGGACGGACCGCGACTGGTGCGGGTGGGCAAGCGCCTGGTGGCGCGGCCGACCGCCGCGGCCGCCAGCCGACCGACGGTGGATGTCGCAGCGCTCATCGAGGAAGAACGCAGCCGCTGGCCATGACCGTGTTTCTCGACACCAGTGTGCTGCTGGCTGGCTTGGTGGACTTCGGTCCCCAGAGCAGTCCGGCTCAACAGGTGCTGCACGCGGTGGCCGAGCAACGGCTGACAGCGGCGACGGCGTGGCACTGCTGCCTGGAGCTCTATTCGGTTTCCACTCGCCTGCCGGCTGAATTCCGGCTCACACCCAAGGATGCGGTACAACTGGTCGAAGGCGAGATTTTCGGCCGCATGTCAGTCGCGGATCTGCCGTCCGACTTGCGCCTCGGGTTCCTGCGCGCCAGCGCCGAGGAGGGCATCGGCGGGGGGCGTGTGTACGACGCGCACATTGCCGACGTGGCACGGGCGGCGGGGGCGCGGGTCATCGTCACCGACAACCGGCGTCACTTCCTGGCGGCGTTGCGTCACGGCCTCCGTGTGGACACCACCGCGGAGTTCGCACGCAGCCTCAAGGGATAGCGCGCGCCGGCGTTACTGCGCAGGGGCCGGCGGGGTGACGCGGCGGCCGTCCTGCAGCTTCGCGTGGTGAATGCGCTGCTTGAAGCGCCAGCCCTGCGCCGTCTTCACGTAGGTGTCCTCGTAGTAGCCGTCGTGCTCGATCTTGTTCGGGTCGCCGCCGAGGCCGATCATCAGCATGTCCACGGTGCCGGTGGCACCCTCCGCGGTCGGCGTGATGATGTGGTTCACGTACATGTGCAGGACGCCCTGCCTGATCCAGCCGACGTTCTTGCAGCCCCTGGAGCCGCCGCCCGACACTTCGGCCAGCTTCTCGCGGCCCTGGATGCCGGGCACGGACTTGCCATTCACCTCGGGCACGAACGATCCGTCGGGCGTGAACAGGTCCGCGTAGTCGTACCCGTTGTTCGAGCAGGTATCGATGGCCCGCGCGTACTTCGCCACCAGTTGCTGGATCTGGAAATAGTCGAGCGCGGTCAGTTCCTGCACCTGGCCGGCGGCAGTCTGAGCGGCTGCGGGCACCTGGGCCACGACGGCAAGGGCGAGGGCAAGACCAGCGACCAGGATGCGAGCAGGCACGAGTGGACTCCTTGTGGCGTGGACGGAGGGGGGCTGCAAACGAAGAAAGTATAGTGGCATCACTCAGCAAGTTGCGGACCACTGTGATCGTTGCGCAGAGATCGCATTTCGCGCCTGTTGCCCGATGCTGCGCGAGGCTGCAACCGGTGGGGTCAAGTTGAAGCTATTCCTCCTCCCGGCGGCTGACTAACCGGCCTTCGACGTCGGCCATTCAAGCGTTTCGCTTCATTAGTCGTCCGCACGAACCAGGCATCGTCCTTGCTCACTAGTGAGGCGTGAAGAAGACAGGACCCTTCGGATTACCACTGCGCACCGCGTACGTCCTTGCCCTCCGCCGACGGATGCTGCTCACGGCGGCTGGTCTGGCCCTCCTGCTTGGGGCCTGGCTCGCGTTCTCGGTGGTGCGCCATTCGACGTTCACGCAGACATCGGCGGAAGGCCAGGTCGCGGCGCAGCCTCTCGCCACCTTGCCCGGATCGATCTCTGCCCCGGCACCAAACGCCCGCGAATCAGTGCAGTTTCCGGTGCCGCCTCCGTCGGCACAGGCACCGTTGGTCCAGTCGCCTGGCTTCACGGCGCATGCACCTGCGGCGGCAACTCCTGGACTCGATGGGCTTTCCGTGGTCGCCGCCGGACCGCAGACCGAGCCAGTGCTCAATTCGGCGGATCTCCACACGCCGGCGCTACCGTTGGGTGGCCCACACGTGCCGTTCCTGCAGTCGGCAATGGCGGCAGCGGGCCCCGGTGCGTCGCAGTTCGGCAACGCCTACGGCGGCAGCACTTTCGCTGGCGGCGGTTTCGGCGCTGGTTCGCTGGGCGGCGGCGGTGCCGCGGTCCCCAGCACGGCCGATGCGGCCACCGAAACGGCGCCCGCGGGATCTGGCAACGAGCGGGTCGGCTTGCTGGGCACCCGCTGGCCCGACGAGACCAGTTCGGGCCACAGCGGCCTTGGCGACGGCAGCTCGAATGACGGCGGTTCGGCTGACAGCGGTTCGAATCACGGCGGCTCAGGTAACGGCGGTTCTGGCGACGGCGGTTCTGGCGACGGTGGCTCGAACAGCGGTGACTCGAACAACGGCGGCTCGAACAACGGCGGCTCGAACGACGGAAGCTCGAATGGTGGCGATTCGAATGATGGCGATTCGGAGAAGCAGGGGGATGTGCCTCCGGTCGGTGGACCTGGCAGCCTGCCCGAACTAGGGGCGTATGGCTTCGCCGATCCAGGAGACTACGACCTGACCGACAACCTGGGCAATGAGGGCCACGGCGAAGAGGACAACGCTCGATTGAGCGCGCGCGAGGTTCCGGAGCCGGCCTCGATTCTCCTGACCGGTCTCGCCGTCGCTGGGGCCCTTGGCCGCCGCGTACGCACCCGCCGCGGCTGAATCGACCGGGGACCGCGCAGCACGACTCGGCCTTTCTACTGCTTCAACGTGAGCCCGATGAGCCCCGCGGCCCTCGGCTCGCGATCGAGCGAGCGGCACATCGCAATCATCCGCTCGAACTGCGCCGCGGGAATAGGCAGCCCGGGGACGACGCCGCGGATCCGGCGGGCCTCTTCGTCGAAGTCCCATATGAACTCGCGCCCGGTGGCCTGCTTCGTATAGCTCGTGCCGTTCTTCGTAAAAATCGTGACGCGCGGCGCGAAAAGCCCTCTCTGGTGCGAAGGGATGATCGTCACCCGCTTCATCAGCTCCAGCACCTCGGGAGGGTCCGGCGTTCCCGCCAGCATCGGAAACCCGCGCTTCACGACCGCGTAGGCGCTGTAGAAGCGCGTGCTTCCCCGCCGAGGCTCTCCGATGTCCTCTCGTTGCGTCGCGAACGCCGGGCTCGGATACCGCGTTTCGAGCCAGTTGACCTCGGCTTCCACTCGGTCCACGTCCTGGTGCCGGATGTCGTGCTCCTCGCACAGGCGTGCCGTGACGTCGATGTGCGCGATGTTGTACCCCGCGATCGAGTAGATCCGGTACAGCGTCTCCAGGAACATCCAGGACGTTCCCAGGTCCGCGGTCAGCTTGTCGAGGCTGGTGCGCGTGTCGCCGGTGAAGCTGTACGTGAGGTCACCGTGGTTATTGCCGGCGTACGCACGATAGAAGCCCGCCGGCCCTTCGAGGACGGCTTCCCCTCCGCCCACCGGGCCCCGTCTCGCCAGGGCCACGGCCAGCATGGCGTTCCGCACGGCTGCTCCCTCCCGAAGAGCGCGGCTCTCGAGATTGCTCCCCGCCAGGTTCGTGCACAGCGAGATCACACCGTGCACCTGGTCCTCGTCGAGGTGCAGGATCTTGGCCGCCGCGATAGCGGCGCCGAAGATGCTGAACACGGGCCCGGCGTGGAATCCGCGCGCCATGACCGTCGGAATCCAGTCCGCCGCCATGCGTTCCATCACCTCGTAGCCCGCCACGATGCCCGTGATGAAGTCGCGCCCGGACGCGCCCTCCGCTTCCGCCGCGACGAGCGCGCTCGGAATAATGGCGGTGCCCGGGTGTGTGAGCATGCGGAACGTGTCCCACTTCCCGCCCGCGAGCATCATCTCCGCGTTGGCGAACGCGGCGCCGCCCTTGGTGACCTTGGCTCCCGCCACCAGGACGGTGGCGCCACCGGACACACCAGCTTCCTCTTCGGCGACGAACCGCACGGCCTGCTGGCCCGCGGGCATCCCGGAGCCGATGAGCGCCGAGGCGAGGTTCTGGAGAGTCAGTCCCTTGGCGCGGTCGACGACCGCCGCGGGCAGATCCTCGAACCGCAGCCCCACCACCCACCGCGCGAACTGCCGGCTCAGCGACGCGGGCGCGACGCTCGGTCTGGCGACGGGATCCTGGGCCAGCCGTCCCAGCGCGGCGGCCAATGGCCGCGTGGTCGCCCCGACAATCCCCGCCGTGGTGAGCCCCACATCACGCAGGAAACGCCGGCGGTCGTGCATCTGTTGGCTGCTCATTGACGCTGCCCCTCGACAGGCGAGCGCAAGAATAGCACCAGGCGCCAACCGCACAGTCGTGATTGAATCGGTGGAACCGGATGAAGAGAACGTTCACGAGGAGACCGAAGAGCCTCAAGCCCGACCCCCCTGTCGACCCGGCCGCACCCCCGATCGCGGCAGTCAAGAACTACATCACGCCCAGCGGCCTCCAGCGCCTCAACGACGAGCGCAAGTTTCTGCTGACCAGGGAGCGACCGGCGGTCACACAGGTCGTGGCCTGGGCGGCCAGCAACGGCGACCGCAGCGAGAACGCCGACTATCAGTACGGCAAGCGGCGTCTGCGCGAGATCGATCGGCGGGTTCGCTTTCTCAGGAAGCGCATCGAGGCGGCGGAGGTCGTAGACCCGGAAGCTCCGAGAAGCGGACGCGCGGCGACGAAGGTCTTCTTCGGAGCCACCGTCCGCTTCGCCACCACCTCAGGAACGGATCGGGTGGTAAGTGTCGTAGGCGTAGACGAGGTCGATCTCGATCGCAACTACATCAGCTGGGTGTCCCCATTGGCCCGTGCATTGATGAAGGCCGGAGTCGGCGACCGCGTGGTCCTACGCGCGCCGGGTAGCACGGAGGAGCTCGAGATCCTGGAGGTGCTGTATCAGCACATCCCCGTGCAGCCCTTCAAGGAACCACCGGGAGCCGAAGCCGCGACGAGGATTGGTTCCACCGGCTGATGGGATCCTCATGGCTCACCGCATCGAGAGGCGTTGCGCTTCGGCGCAGGTGCCGAGCATCTCGAAATAGCGCAGCACCGTCGCCTTGTCGGTCTCGTACGGGTGCTTCTCACCCGCCGCACGCGGCAACTGCGCCAGTCGAACCCGATCGTAGGCACGATCGAATTCGGTGTGGTTCGTCATCAGAATGGTGGCGCCAGCCGCCTCGGTTACCTCGGTCATCTTGCGCTGCGTGTCGCGGTAGCGGGCAAAGTTCTCCGCCAGCCGCGGGAAGTTGAACGCTGTGCCGCCGGAGTAGGCCACGGTCAGCGTGCGGCCGTTGTCCTCGACCGGAAAGAAGTACGACAGGGTGCCCGGCGTGTGCCCCGGTGTGGCAATGACGTCCACCGTGGTGTCTCCGAGCTTGAGCTTGAAGCCGCCTGGCCCGACGACGATATCGCGCTTGGGCACGCCGCCAGGGACCGTGGCAGCGCGCTGTAGCGTCGAGTTCCAATCCGCCTCGCCCATCACGACCTTCGCGCCGTAACGGCTCTGCAGCAGCGCCGCACCCTGGTCGTGATCACCATGGGCGTGGCTGATCAGCACGTACTTGACGTTGCGCGGATCGAGACCCAGCGCGGTCATGCCCTCGACCATTTCCGGCTCGATCGCATAGTCGAACAGCGTGTCGATGACGATGATGCCGTCACTGGTCGTTAGCGCCCAGGCGGAATGAATCCGGGTGCCGATGAAGTACAGGTTGTCGAATGCCTTGTAGGGCTTGGCGTACCACGTGGAGCGATCGGGCACCACGCGGGCAGGAGGCGCCGCCCCGCGCGCCGCGCCGCGGCCGGCGCCTGCGGCCAGATTCTCGGGGGCGACGCAGATGCGGACGAACGTTCCCGTATAGTCCGTACCCGCGGCGCGCTTGGCGGCGGCCACGAGGCTCTCAGGGGTGGCGGGGGCCGGCGCCTGGGCCTCGGCCGTGAACGCCATGGCCGCGCACATCGCGCCGACCACCAGCAGTTGGTTCCTCATGACGGCTCCCTTATTTCGTGACAGACCCGACGAGGGTCCTGCCCGGCGCCGAGTCTACCCTGACCACCCGTACAGGATTCGAGCCAATCACCTCTCCGGCGGCTTTGACCGTTTTTTGATCGAGGCGGAGGCTCACTTGTAACGACGCCCGTGTTTGATGACGACGCGTGGATCGCGCAGCACGTCGATGTGCCGCAGCGGATCGCCGCGGACGGCGATGACGTCGGCGTACTTTCCCATCGTGATCGAGCCCGAGTCGCGGTCGGCGCCCATGAAGCGCGCCGCGTCGAGCGTCATCCCCCGGATCACGCCCATGGGCTCCATGCCGAGCTCGCGTACCCACAGGTCGGCCTCCATCCAGCCGGCCTGCGACGTCACTTCCCCCCAACTGCCGACGTCGGTTCCAAACACGAGTTCCACCCCGGCCTCGCGCAACTGCGCGACCTTCCGCTTGACGATGGCATTGATCTCATCCTGCGACTGCGGTGGCCCGCCCCGACCGCCCCGGCCCGGCCCACCCCCGGCACGTCCGGGCCCGCCAGTGCGCGCGGCAATCGCCTTTCGCACCTCGTCCTCCATGGCCGGAGGCATGCCGATGAAGTTGCCGGGATCCTCGAGGAACTCGGGATTGGACGCCAGGTAGGCGGCGTTCAACTGGCCGTTCCCGCCCACAGTCACGGTCCAGTACAACGGCCGGCTGGTGCCGGCTCGCGCCCGGATCGCAGCCATGAGATCGGCGGGATACTCCGGCGTCTGCGTCCGCAGGTGCTGAAAGTCGTCGACGCCGGCGGCCAGGCCCTGCCGGATCTCGGTCTCGCTGAAGGCGTGCGCCGCCACCTTCCGGCCGCGCCGATGGGCCTCATCGACCACGGCCCGCAGTTCCTCGAGCGACCACTGCTCCGCATTCATGAGCTTGATCCAGTCCACGCCGGACTCGATCAGCTGGCTGGTCTTCGCCCGTGCGTCGTCGGCGCCATTCACGTTCCAGACGTGCGGGGAGGTCGAAGCGCCGGCACCCTTCGAGAGCACGGGCCCGGCGACGTACAAGGTCGGCCCCGGGAGTTCGCCGCTGGCGATGCGCTTCTTGACGTTGACGATGCCCGGCGGGGCGCCCAGGTCGCGCACGCTGGTCACGCCCGCCATCAGCATCTGTCGGGCCGACGCCGGGATGGTTACGCTTTCGAACTGGGAGGTGTAGGTGTCGAACCAGACGCGGCCGTTGGGATGGCCGCCGTACATGAGGTGGACATGCAGATCCCACATGCCCGGCAGCACGGTCATGCCTTCCGTTGAGATTCGCTCGTAGTCCGGCCCGATGGTCACCGACTCGGTAGTGCCGATTCGCTCGATGCGTTCGCCCCGAATCAGCACGACGCTGTTGCGGACCGGCGCAGCGCCGGTGCCATCGATGAGCGTGCCCCCCACCAGCGCCACGGGCGACACCACGGGCCGCGGACGGGCAGAATTATCCTGACGCGCCGTCAACGCCGAAACGTAACCCGCCGCCAGCGCTGCCACGAGTAGCCAACGGACCTCGACCACGCTCCCCCCTTCCTCGACCAGAACCCGACGACGATCGCCGCCGAGTCTACTCTGCCCGCCCGGCCAGTTTTGACTCAATTGGTCGCCTTGCTTTGACCGTTTTTTTGACAGCGGCAGCGGCGGCGCATGACGGCGATCGGTACATCATGCTTGCCCATCGAAGGAGTTACGCGAATGAATCGTCGCACTTTCCTCATGGTGGTCATCATCGAAACCGACGCCAACATCACGGGCATTGGCGAAGGCGGCACCCTGGACACCCTGCTGCCCTGTGCGGGGCGGCTCATCGGCAAGAACCCGTTCCACATCGGGCGCTGCTGGCAGGATATGTATCGCGCCTTCCACTATCCGCCAGGGCGCGAGCGGCTCCACGCGATCGGCGCCCTGGAGCTCGCGCTGTGGGATCTCAAGGCGAAGGCCATGGACGTGCCTGTGTACGAGCTCTTGGGCGGAATGAACCGCAACTACCTGGAGTGCTACACCACCACCTTCCGCGGCGGCGGCAACACGATCCGCGACCGCGCCGCGGCCTGCATGGACGCGGGCTGGCGGCTGTTCCGCTTCGATGCCGCCAGCCTGCCGCAAGGCAGCACCAGCTACGACACTCGCGAGCGCATCCGACAGGTGCAGGCCGACTGCCGCGCGGCCCGCGAAGGCGTGGACCCGAGCGGCGACTTCATGGTGGACTTCCACCAGCGCTTCAACTTCTCCGACGCCCTTCGGGGCTGCAAGCTAATCGAGGAATTCGAGCCCTACCTGGTCGAAGATCCCGTGCAGACCGACGCGTTCCTTCAGGACATTCCCAAGCTGCGCAGCCAGACCAGCGTGCCGCTGGCCGCGGGCGAGGAGTGGGGCGCCCGGTGGGGCTTCAATCGCCTGGTCGAGAATCACGACCTCGATTTCGATTTCGTCCGCTGCTCGTTGCCTAACGTCGGGGGCATCACGGAACTGATCCGTATCTGCGCCCTGTGCGAAACGCACGAGGTGGGGATCGTCCCGCACTTCACCGGCCCCATCGCCACGGCGGCTCAGATCCACGCGCTGGGACCGTATCCCTACCCCGTCGTCTTCGAATACAACTACGCGCAGCCCATTCCGTACTTGAGCGAATTCGTGACGTTCCGCGAGGGAAAACTGTACGCGAACGACCGGCCCGGACTCGGCGTCACCCTGAAGATGGATCAGCTGAAACTAGTGGCGACGATCTCCGATCCGGGTCCGAACCGGCCGACGTACTACAGGCCGGATGGCTCGCAGATCACCTGGTAGCAGCACACGACGCGGCGGCCGCTGTCAGCGTCGAACGAAGTTGCCGGCGGCGCCGCAGGAGTTTACGCAGGGCGGCGGCTGAACGTAGGTGTCCTTGATCTTCTTGCGGTACTCCGGATACAGCGTGTCGCGATTGCCCATCACGGCCTCGCGCGGCAGGCCGTAGAACTGCACGAACTCGTCGGCGAACGGGTTCTTGTCCGGCGGGAAGTGCGGCACGCTGTCGCCGGGCTCCCGCCCCTCGAAGCCCGTCACGCACGGGTCGCGGAAGTCGAGCGGCGCCGGCGACAGCCGGAAGCCCTTCGAGATGATCTCCGGCTCCACCAGGTAGACCGGATCCTGAGCCACCAGCAAGACGGTCATCACGTCGCCGTGCCGGTAGAAACGCCAGTCGAAGATCGCCTGATCAGTCAGCGGCACGCCCGTTTTGCGGATGAAGCCCGCCTTCATGTGCGTCGTGCGCGCGGCCAGCGCACCGCCTTCCCACCGGCCGGTCGTGAAACCCGCCTGCGTGTGGAGGGCCGACTCGGACGGGTGCGCCCGGCCATCCATCCAGATGGTCATCCCGTTCCAGTCCTCCCACGGATCGATTGTGTAGGACACGATGCGCTTGGTCACCGGGTCGACCTGGCTCGACACGCGCAGGCCGAAGGGGCCGAGCACCATGTAGGACGCGCCCCAGCCCTGGCACTGCCGCTCGATCATCGCTTTCTGGGCTTCGTCGTAGGCAAGGGCCCGCGTGCGGCCCTCGTCGGTGAGCGCCAGCCCGAGGTAGTCCACGGGCAGCGAGTCGTTCTGCACGTCCTCGGTGGCCAAGGGTGCCCACGAGCCGGTGAGATCGAATTGGGCCGAGGCCGTGCGGGCGCCAAGCACGACAAGCAGCAGGCCGAGCGCCGCCCGACGGGCTACCAGGTGGATGAGCATGGTGTGGGATCCCACTTGGAGCCGTCCGGCTCCTTCTTGAAGTGCGGGCTCACGACGTAGGGCAAGCGCAGGTACACCGGGTCCTCGACGGTGGTGGTGACGAGCAGCAACTGGCCGCCCTCGGGCAGCGGGGCCAGGTCGAACTGCTCCGAGACCGTGGCGCGCTCGCTGTAGGGCACGCCGTTCTTTCGCAGGTAGCCGGCGCGCAAGTTCGAGGTGATCACCCGCAGGCTGCCGCCCCCGCCGGGGCCCGGAGCCCGCTCCCAATTGGCGCTGGACTCCCCTTGCCAGGTGCGCGCACCGGGCGCCGCGGCGCGCGGAGAGAAGCGAAGAATTCGCGTCTGCGTGCCCGCGTCGATATCAATGCGAAGCGTGTCGGCGTCCTGCCAGGTAATGTGCAGGCGACCCGGCACGCTCATGATGTTGCCGGTGCCGTAGGACTTGCACTGGTTGCCGGCGCGCTCGTCCGCAACAGGGTCCCAGGCGTTGAGGATGGGCACGGCGGCCGGCGTGACCGGAATGCGGCGGTATTCCCCCTTGGGCGGCGTGACCATCCGATAGCGCCAGTTCTCGGTGACGTAGGACACCCAGTAACCGGTCAGGTCGATCAACGCGGCGTCCCGGGCCGATGGCGGCGCGCCGCCTTGCCGTTGCGCGTGGAGAGACAGCGGCACCGCGAAGCCCCACAGGACCACCACCGCGACCGCGGCCATCCGGCGCGTCACGGCTTCTCCTTCACGAGACTTCGGTACACGGCCTCGACGAAGCGGTCGGTCGTCCACGGGCCACCCTCGTTGCCGTACCGCCCGGCGTAGCCCTTGGCCGGGCCCGCGGCCTTGACCTGCTCGACCGACCGCCCCGCCGCGATCAGGTCGCGAACGCGGTCGCGAATGATCGTCACCATGTCCCGGTACTCGATGACGTCGTACTGATCGTAGAGCCGACCGTGGCCGGGAACCACCATGGTGCCAGCTTCGCGCGACACGATCGGCCCCGATGGGACCGCCAGTTCGGACAGACGGTTGAGCGCCGCGATCTCCCCCTGGATGCTCCCGCCGCGCTCGACGTCGATGACGGGAAACTGCCGCGTGTCCAGCACGTCGCCGGCCACCACCACGTCCGACCGGCGAAAGAAGACAAAGGCGTCGCTGTCGGTGTGCGCGGCCGGCTGGTGCAACACCTCGATCGCTTCACCGTTCATGTACATGTACTTGCGCGCGTAGTGGAAGGTCTCGGTCGGCCACGCGGCGGTCGGGTACGCCGGCGCCGTGCCGGACGCCGCCGTCATGCGCTGCAGGACGCCTTCGGTCGAGAGGATCGAGGCCACTGGTCCCATGAAGTCCCGCTGCTGGCCGCCGATGCGCGTCGTGGGAAAAAGCGTTTCGCCCGCCTTGGACAGCGCCTCGTTGCCACCCACGTGGTCCGCATCCGGGCCCGTGTCGATGACGTAGCGAATAGGCCTGGGCGTGATCCGCTTGATGGCGGCGATGACCGCCGAGGCGCTGGCAGCCGACCCGGCGTCCACCACCACGACGCCGTCCTCGCCCACCTGCACGCCGATGTTGCCGCCGGCACCGGTGATCAGGAAGAAGTTGGGACGGACGTCCACCACCTCCAGGCCGCCCGACGGCGCCGCACCCGAGGTTTGCGGCGCCGCGCCCAGCAGCTCGACGGCGCTGCGATCGACCAGGCACAGGGCCACGAACGCAGCCAGAGCAGCGGCAAACACGGCACGGCGGCCCAAGTGTGGCAGTGAGAAGGGCATCGCGGCTCTCGGCCGGCGAGAATAGCACGAGGCGGACCCTCCCTCTTTGGGTGTATTCCGAAGAGGCGGTCAAAGGATTATCCTGAGGCGCCGGGAACCGCAACAGAAACGGGGGATCAGGAACATGCGCGAACGAGTCGTAGCGAGCATCGTGGCGGGCCTCACGATCCTGGTCAGCGTATCCCTGGCGGGCCAGTCGGCGAAGAGCGCCGCCGGGTGGACCGTGCCCCGGATGCCGGACGGTCATCCCGACATGCAGGGCGTGTGGGCGAACAACAACATGACGCCCCTCGAACGGCCCAAGCAGTTCGGGATGCGCGCCACCATGACGGATGCCGAGCTGGCCGAGTTGAAGAAGAAGGCCGAGGCGATGATGGACGGTGGCGACGCGTTCTTCGCCGACGAGCTCTTCAACGCCGCGATCGAGGGCCAGACCAAGTTCAGCTCGGCGGACACCCAGGTTGGCAACTACGACCAGACGTGGCTGTCCGAACGCATCTGGGACAACCGCACGTCGCTCATCATCGAACCGCCGGACGGCCGCATCCCCGCGCTGGTGCCGGCGGCCGTGGAGCGGGCGCGTGCAGAGAACGTCGCCCGTCAAGCCAAGGGGCCGGCCGACCGCGCCCAGGATCTCTCGCTCGGTACCCGGTGCCTGAGCTACGGCACGCCCAACATCCGAGCCGGCTACCAGAGCTACTTCGACATCACGCAAGGGCCCGGCGTCGTGGCGCTGCGCAGCGAGATGATCCACGACGCACGGGTGTTCCCCATCGACGCAGGACCGCACGTGTCGAAGGCCATCACGCAGTACCACGGCGACTCGCGAGCCCGCTGGGAGGGCGACACACTGGTGGTCGAGACCACCAATTTCGTGCCCAATGCCTTCCGCCTCACCAACACCGCGCAACTGCGCGTCACCGAGAAGTTCCGGCGGGTGGCCGAGGACACCGTGGAGTACTACGTGACGCTCGACGATCCCGCGACGTGGTCACGCGCCTGGACGCTGATGATTCCGCTCAAGAAGACCGGTGAGGGCATGTTCGAGTACGCCTGCCACGAAGGCAACTACGGCCTCGACGCGATCCTCAGAGGCGCACGCGCGCAGGAGCGCGGCCGCTAGGATCCGTGGCGGAATGCGACATCGACCGAATCGATGGATCCCGGCGCTCACGATGGCGGCCGCGATCGCGGTCGGCATCGGCGCCGCTCGAGCGCAGTCGCAACTGGAACAGCGTCCGGCTCGCGTGGCCGGGCGTCCCAATTTCAACGGGATCTGGCAGGCGCTGAACACGGCCTACTGGAACCTCGAGAGCCATTCAGCGGAAGCCCTGAACGGGTTCCCACGACTCGGTGCGATCGCCGCGGTCCCGGCGGGACGCAGCGTCGTACGGGGCGGAACGATTCCCTACCGGCCTGAAGCCCTCGCGACACGCACCGAGAACCGCGCGAAAACGCCCGCGGCCGACCCCGAAGCGAAGTGCTACATGCTCGGCGTGCCGCGCGTCACCTATCACAACATGCCGTTCCAGATCTTCCAGGGGGATGGCGATCTGCTGATGGTGTATCCGTTCGCGGCGGCGAACCGCGTCATCTACATGACCGACCGGACGGAACTGCCTGTCGATTCCTGGATGGGCAAGTCCAGCGGAGCCTGGGATCGCGACGTGCTCGTGGTCACGACCAGATGGCAGAACGGCCAGTCGTGGCTGGACCGGGCCGGCAACCACGCCAGCAGCCAGCTGACGGTCACCGAGCGCTTCACGCTGCTGGGACCGAACCACTTGCAGTACGAGGCTACGCTCGACGACCCGCAGACATACACGCGCCCGTGGACGATCGAGATGCCGTTGTACCGGCTGATCGATCCGCAGGCACAACTGCTCGAGCACAAGTGTGTCCCCTTCGCCGACGGGCTGCTCTATCAGGATCTCCTTCGGAAGGACGGCAAGGAGTAGGACGAAATGCACAGCGGATTGGCGACGAGATTGACGACGATGGCGGCGGCTGGCGGCCTGCTGGCCGCCCTCGCGCTGCCGGCGGCGGCGCATCATTCCTTTGCCGCGGAGTTCGACTCGACCAGGCCGGTCACGCTGGCGGGCGAGGTGGCCATGATGGAGTGGGTGAACCCGCACTCGTGGCTGCACATCGACGTGAAGAAGCCTGACGGCTCCGTCGAGCGGTGGAAGATCGAAGGCGGCTCGCCGTCCGTGCTCTTTCGTCTGGGTTGGAACCGGAACTCGCTGCCGATCGGCACCAGGGTCACCGTCGTCGGCTTCCAAGCCAAGGACGGCTCGCTGCGGGCCAGTTCGCGGGAGCTGCGCTTTCCGGACGGCCGGCAACTGGATCTCGGCGGGTCCGGGGCCGCCACCCTCGATCCGAAGAAGTAGACGGGCGCTTCTATCTTTTTCTATTTTTTCCGTGCACGCTCGAAGCGCGACGTCTCGATGTAGTTGCGAATGGCGGTGTTGCCTTCGTGGCACGCGTACTCGAACATCTGGTAGTCGTTGTCGAGCTTCAGCGGAAACGCCGCCGACCACTTCCCCGTCGACAGGACCTCCGGATCCTCGACCGTCATCTGGTACTCGATCGTGTCCTGCGCGGTGCGCGTGAAGCGCTCGGCGAACCGCAGGCTCGGCGTGGAGGGTGTCAAGGCGGGAGATCCGGGCACTCCGAGATTGGTCATCGCGGTCTTTCCGTTGAAGTTCGTCGTCTCGACGATCAGCGTGCCGCCGTCCCAGCGTCCTCTCGACTCTCCCAGGTACTGCCGGATCGCGCCATCGAGCGGCGGGCGTCCGCTGGTCGGAATGATGCGGGCTTCGTGTGCCATCTCCAGGAGCAGGACCACGTAGCCCGGGAACTGCATGATCCGGATGCCGTTGTTGTAGTTGCGGGGCAGCATCGATACCGGGAGACCACGGGTGATGCACCGATCCCAGCTGTCGAAGTCGTCGGGGCTATCGAAGACCGTCTGCCCCGGCTTGTAGCTGCCGCGCAGCTGGTCGTACAGCTCTTTCCCCTTGCCCGTCAGCTCGGGGAACCGTCCGTTCGGCGGGTCGGTCATCAACGAGGTGAGCCTCGTGGCCTGGCCCGCGTCGGCCTGCGGAATCGCCCCCGACAGAAACCGCGTATTGCGATCGTCCGCGCCCTTTTGCGCCGCCGCGAACTCCTCGTCGGTCAGGAGCCGCCGTTCGCCAAACCGTTCGGGGCGCTGGAAGGGTGTGCTGATCAGGTGATTGAGCGGCCACGTGCCCCGCAAATCGGGCTCGCCCCAGGGCGTCATCGGCGGCTTCCAGGCGGCCTGTCGTCCGGCTGGTTGCTGCGCGGCCGCCGTCGCAGTCCAACAGACCATCAGCGCGACCAGGATCCGTTTGGCGATCACGCGGCGATAATAGCATTCCGATGCGAACCATCATGACCATCGCGCTGGGTGTGTTGACGAGTGCAGCCGTGCTCGTGGGCCAGACTGCCGGCGACACGCTTGCGCGCCAAAACCTTGGCGAAGGCGGGCCCGATGCCCACATGGCGCTCGCGAAGGCGGCGGCCGGCGAGACCTACCAGAACCTCTTCAACTTCCTGTGCACCGTGCCCGCGCCGCGCAGTGGGGGTCCGCGAGGCGGAGCCCGGGCCGGCGGACCGCCGCCAGGGCCTCCCGAGCGCTCGACCTGGTACGTCGAGCCCGTGAAGGTGTTCGACAACCTCTACTTCGTCGGCCAAAGCGAATACTCCGCCTGGGCCGTGACGACGTCGGAGGGCATCATCCTGTTCGACACCCTCTTCGACTACTCCGTCGAAGAGCAGGTGGCCGGTGGACTGAAGAAGCTGGGGCTGGATCCGGCCACGATCAAATATGCCGTGGTCAGCCATCCGCACCCGGATCACCACGGCGGCGCCAGGTTCCTTCAGGACCGCTACGGCACGCGCGTGCTGATGTCGGCGGCGGACTGGGACGTCATCGATCGACTGCCCGGCACGAAGCCAACGCGCGGCGGCGTCACCAGCGGTGTCGCCACGGACGGGCAGAAGCTGACACTGGGCGACACGACGGTGACGCTCTACATCACACCGGGGCACACGCCGGGTACGCTCTCCGCGCTCATTCCGGTCAGGGAGGGTGGCAGGACGCACGTGGCAGCGCTGTGGGGCGGAACGGGGCTCAATGCGGACCGCGAGTCGCAGACGATGTACGTCCAGTCGGCACGGCGCTTCAACGACATCGCCCGCCAGGCCGGCGCGGACATCATCCTGTCGAACCACACGGACTGGGACGGTTCGAAGGCCTATCTGCCACGGCTGGCGACCCGTGCGCCTGGCACCGCGAATCCGTACGTCGTGGGCAACGCGGCCGTTCGGAGGTACCTGACCGTGGCCGAGGAATGCGCGACCAGCCGTCTGATGCGGCTGAACTGAACGGACATGAGGCTTGATGGAGTGTCCCGCGTGCGACGCCAGGCTCAGGTGACGGGGCAGGAGTAACGGGATGCGCATCAGACGCGACGTGATCGTCGGTGGGTTCGTGTGCGTGATGCTCGCGGCGTGCGTTGCGCACATCGTCGGCGCACAGGCCCGGCGCGCCGAGCCTCGCGACGCGAGCAGCGGTAGCGATTGGCCAACCTACAACCGCGATCTTGCTGGCACGCGCTACTCGCCCCTGACGCAGATCAACACGAACAACGTGTCGACGCTCGCGCAGGCGTGGTCGTACCGGCTGCGGCCGGAGCCGGGCAGGTCCGTTCCCGCCATCGACAAGCCGGCCAGCTCGTTCGAGATGTTTCAACAAGTCACCCCCATCGTGGTGAATGGGGTGATGTACCTGCCGTCCGGCCATCGCGTCGTTGCCCTCGAGCCGGAAACCGGGAAGGAGATCTGGCGCTACGAGTTGCCCGAAGGACTCGCCTCGTTCCGGGGCGTCGCGTACTGGCCAGGCGACGGCAAGCTGCCCCCGCGCATCTTTTTCACGAGCCTGAAGAAGCTGATCGCGCTTCGCGCCGATACCGGCGCGCTGGACCGCGAGTTCGGCACCGGCGGTCACATCGACCTGGAGATCCAGTACTCCGGCGTGCCCGCGATCTACCGGAACGTCATCCTGATGGGATCCAACTTCTTCGGACCCGGTGAGCGGCACATCGGACTGCACCTCGAAAAGGCCATGGGCGAAAAGGGCGACGTGCACGCCTACGACGCGCGCACGGGCAAGAAGGTGTGGGACTTCCACACGATTCCGCTGCCGGGCGAGGTCGGCCACGACACGTGGGCCAACGACAGCTGGAAGGGTCGCACCGGCAACAACGTCTGGTCGTTCACGCTGACCGTCGACGAGCGGCGGGGCCTCGTCTACATGCCGGTCAGTGGCCCGGGCATGAACTACTACGGCGGCGACCGGCCCGGCGACAACCTGTTCAGCAACACGACGGTGGCGCTCGACGCGCAGACGGGCCAGCTGAAGTGGCACTTCCAGAACATCCGCCACGAGCTGTGGGACTACAACCTCCCGCCGGCGCCTGGGCTCATCGACATCAGGAAAGACGGCAGGACGATTCCGGCCCTCGCGCAGGTCGGCAAGTCCGGTTTCATGTTCATCCTGAATCGCGAAGACGGCACGCCGGTGCACGGCATCGAGGAGCGGCCGCAGGCCACCGCAGACGTCCCAGGCGAGTGGTACCCGAAGACGCAACCGATCCCCAGGAAGCCTGGTCCGCTTGCCAGGGTCAGCATGACCCGGAACGATCTCGTGACGGCTGACGACACCACGTCCGCACACGCGGACGCGTGCCGGGCGCTGTGGGACCGCGTGCAGTTCCGCAACGACGGGCCGTACACCCCGTGGAACTACCGGCCCAACGGCGGCCCGCCGACGGTGCTCTTTCCCGGCGTGACCGGCGGCGTGAACTGGGGCGGCACCGCCACCGATCCCGAGCTTGGATACATCTTCGTGAACTCGAAGGACGAACCCACGACCGGCTGGATCGCCCCGAACCCGCGGTACAACGAGCAGACAAAGGAGTCGGAGTTTCCCTACGTGCATCAGAGCGGCGGCGCGCTCAGCGCCGAGGCGCGCGACGCGGAGGGGCGGTCGCTTGGCACCCTGCCCTGCTTCCGTCCGCCGTGGGCCAGCCTGATGGCGGTGGACGCCGCGACCGGGGAGTTCGTGTGGCGCGTGCCGCTGGGCGTGAACGACAGCATGCCCGACGGCAAGAAGAACGTCGGCTCCCCGGGGTACGGCGGTCCGATGGTCACGGCAGGTGGACTGGTGTTCATCGGCGCCACACGGGACCGGCGCTTCCGCGCGTTCGACTCCAGAACCGGCCAGGAACTGTGGGCCGTGCGCCTCGATTACAACGTCACGGCGATTCCGATGACCTATTTGGGCCGGAACGGCAGGCAGTATGTGGCCGTCGTGGCCGCGACGAACGGACAGGGCAACACCGAATCGCTGCACGTGTTCGCCCTGCCGTAAAAGGCCGCTACCTGCGCTAGAATCCAGCCTGGCGGCCGCCCGCGCCCGCCGCACGTCGATCGATACATCGTCACGGTTTCTCGCGGCGGCGCCAATGATGACACGAGGGGGAGGACCACCATGGATTTCGGTCGAAGGATTGGTTGGATAGGGGTCGCGCTCGGTGTCGTCCTCGCGCTCGCCCTGCCGTTGACGGCCGGCGCCCAGACTCCGCCCGGGGCGTCGATTGCGGAGCCATACACGCCCGCCAAAGATGCCAAGGACCTGAAGGCCGTGCTCTTCAACTGGATGTGGGGCATGGGCATGCTGAAGGGCCATGACGAACGCGACATGGTCGCGACGCTCGAGTATCAGGGCCGGGGCACCATTCAGGTGGATGGGCAACCGTGCACGCTCTCGCGATACCGCGCCAGCACCAACTACCAGACGTTCAGCCAGCGGATTCAGTACGCCTGCGCGCGAGCCAACGGACAGAAGGCGTCGAACATCGAGGTGGTCAGCGGGCTGTACGCGTGGAACGAAGACACGCCCGGTGCGGAGATCGGCCCTGCCAAGGGCAAGACCACGCCGATGGCGGCGGCCGTGCAGGAGCGGCTCATCCGCATCTGGGCCAGTCCTCAGGGCGCGCCCAAGGCCGCGTTGGCAGGGACATCGGAGACGTTCCTGTTGGGCGCCAACCCCGGCACGGTTTTCGCGGACGGCGTCGCGAAGGTCGGCAGCACTTCCGTGGCGTGGGAGGCGGGCAAGCCGGTCGTGACGTTCGCGATTCCTGGCGTTCCCGGAGCAACGGCGACCGCCACGCTGGATGCGAAATACATGACCGAGCGCGTGGTGGTCACCCAGGGAGCGACCACCACGGAGTTCACCTACAGCGGATACAAGGACTGGAACAACCCGCTGAACAAGATTGAGGTGTTCTACGCCGGCAGGATGATCGAGCGCCGGAACGGCGCGGTGATTCGCGACCTGACGACCACCGAAACGGAGACGGGCAACGTGTATGTGGTGGCGCCCGTGCCGGCAAGCGTGCGGGCCGCGATCACGCCCACGGGCCAGATCCCCAGCGGCGTCTGGGCCAAACCGGATGCTCCCGTCGACACGTCGGCGCCCATGCCTCGGTTGGCTGGGCGTCCTGACATGACGGGCAACTGGGCCTTCACAGATTGGATCGGCAACTACATGACGGGCGGCGGGCGCCGATGCGGTCCGACGCAGGATGCCGACTGCAACCGCAGCGTCAACCAGACCGAAGACTTCGAGCTCTACTCGCCGTCGCGGTTCGGCCAATTGAACCGTCCGCTGTACAAGCCGGAGCTCTGGGACAAGGTGATCGAGCTCGACATGTGGACGAACAAGTTCGACCCGGTCATGACCTGCCAGCCGCTGGGCGTCCCGCGGCAGGGTCCGCCCCGGCGCATCTACCAGTCGGAGAACGACATCACCTTCCTCTACTTTGGCGGTGATGCCGGGGGCGGCTACGGCGAATACCGCATCATCCCGACCGACAACCGCCCACGCGACAAGAATGCGGAGTTCGACATCACGTACATGGGGAATGCCATCGGGCGCTGGGAAGGCGACACGCTGGTGGTCGACTCGATCGCGTTCATCGACACGACGTGGATCGGGCGCGGCGGCTTCTTCCACTCCGATCGGATGCACGTCGTGGAGCGGTTCACGCGTCAGGGCGATGCGATTCTGTACGACGTCACGATCGAGGACCCTGAGGTGCTGGTGGAGCCGTGGGTGTTCCCGACGCGCACGCTGCGTCGCAACACGAATCCCAACGCCGGCCTTCTGCGGGAACGAGGCAACTGCGAAACCGATTTCGAGACCGATGCGGCGGCCTCGCAGATTCGGCATTAGGAGGAGGGGCAGAGATGACTAAGTGGACCATGCGATGGGTCGTCGTGTGTGGGGCGCTTCTTGCCGGTGCTTCGTTGCAGGCGCATCATTCCCTGGCGGGCATGTACTCGTTGGGCAAGGAAGCGAAGGTGACCGGGGCGTTCAAGGCGTTCAGGCTCATCAATCCCCATTCGTCGTTGAAACTCGACGTCAAGGGCAAGGATGGCTCAATCGTCGAGTGGTCGATCCTCGGCGGCAGCGTGCAGCAGTTTGCGCGGCTCGGAGTCGGCAGGTCCGGCCCCAATTCCCTCAAGGCCGGGGACGAGATCGTCGTGACGCACATGCCGGCGCTGGACGGGAAGAGTCCGATCGGCCTGCTGATCGCGATTACCTATCCGGACGGGCACACGGTTCGCTTCCGAGGGGCCGACGAATAGCACGACGGTCGCGGAAAGGTTGCGGAGAACGCGCGGGTCGTCCGGCGAGGGCCAACCCGCGCGTCATGGCACAATCCGCTCGCGGAGGGGCGTGACCATGAGGGCAGCTGTCGTCGCCGTGCTTGTGGTGGCCGCGAGCGGCGCGCTCGCGGCTCAGTGGCTTGGGCAGCCAACGTCTGGAATTCCCCGCACACCGGACGGCAAGCCGAATCTGACGGCGCCGCCGCCGCGGACGCCGGACGGCAGGCCCGACCTCTCTGGGCTCTGGGCGAAGACCTCGCCGAAATACGCCCGCAATATCGCCTCGGATCTCACAGCCGACGACATCCGTCCGTGGGCACGCGAGACGGTAGACCGTCACCGCGAGGACCTCGGCAAGAACGGCATGCAGGTGCGTTGCCTGCCCTTGGGTCCGGCTTACGCCACGTCAGGCGACAGCACCGGGTCGGAGATGATGCGCATCGTCCAGACGCCGCAGCTCATCATCATGCTCAATCCGGATCTCACCTATCGGCAGATCTGGATGGACGGCCGAGCCCTCGAGACGAACCCGAACGTGTCGTGGATGGGCTACTCCATCGGCCGCTGGGAGAACGATACGCTGGTCGTCGACAGCTACGGGTTCCACCCGGGCACCTGGCTCGATCGGGACGGCCATCCCCACACCGAGCAACTGCGTCTCACCGAGCGATACCGCCGCCCCACCTTCGGGAAGCTGGAAACCGAGGTCACCTTCACGGACCCGACCGCGTACGCCAAGCCGTGGACGGTGAAGGTCGTCTCCGAGTACGCCGCCGATACCGAGATGCTCGAGTGGGTGTGTAACGAGGGCGCGGGCCGCAGCCTGGTGCACTGGGTGGGCACAGCCTCCGACGAACGCAAGAACGAAGTAAAAGTGTCGCCGGCGGTGCTCGCGCGCTACGTCGGCACCTACGACGAGCAAGCCCCGTTCTGGAGGAGCGTGCAGATTTCCGGGGCGCCTCAGACGACCGGTCGCACCGTGCAGATCACCGTGGAAGACGGCCGGCTGATTGGCGAAATGGATGGGCGTGGCAAGCAGCAACTCGTGGGCGCGTCCGACACCGAGTTCAGCGGGCTGTACGGACTCGGCGTCCAGTTCTTCGAGAGAGGCTTGTTCGTGAAGCACGTCTCCGGCAACTACCGCTTCGCCCGCCGCCCCTAACTTCGTCGTTCCGAGGTGGTCGGAACGACGATGCTCAATCCGGAACGTAGGCGATCAACATGCTGCGGAGGGCGCCGTACAGGAACGCGGACGGGTCGCCGAATTCGGCTTGGTATCGTGCCAGGGGGTTTTGCGCCACGGCATCTTCAGGCCCGAAACCCTTGTTCAGATACTCGATCATCGTCGCGAAGAGTGTCTCGTACATGTTCCGGTGCCGCGCGATGTCGCGGCCGGACAGCACGCGGCCGTCGGCGGGCACCACGCGCGTATCCGGGTTGACGAGATCCGCCAGCCGCTCCAGCGCGCGGACGCGACCGCCCAGCCACGCGCCGTTCTTGTAGTCGAGGAGGGGCCACCCCTCCGCCGACACGACGCCGCCGGCCACCAGCAGGTTCATCTTCGGACAGTGAATGTAGAGATCCCCGTCGGTGTGAGCCGCTGGCATATAACCGTAGTCGATCTGCTGGCCGCCGAACTCCAGGGAGCCGTCCCCCCGCGTGGTCCGAGTCGGTCTTGCCGCTTGGGGTAGCGGTGCCACGCGGTTGTTGAAACCGACGGCGGAATACACGGTGTTGCCCAGGAGCACCTTCGTCTTTTCGTGGGCGAAGATCACGCCGCCGGCACGGCCAACCGTTTCGTTCGCGCCCGTCTGCTCGGGATGCCAATGCGTGTTGATCAGCGTGTGAACGCGACTCGTACCAGTCGCGGTCTTGACCGCGGCCAGGAGCGCGTCCGCGTTGGCTCGGAGGCCCCCGTCGATCATCAACACGCCCTCTGGACCCGTGATGGCGATCACGTTACCGCCGGCACCCTGGAGCAGTGTCGCCCCGCCCAGGTCGGTCGTGGAGACGCGCGGGGAGACCTGGGCGCCGACCGAGTACGGCAGCACTGCCCCACCTAGCGCCGCCGCGCCGGTCCGCAGGAAGTGTCGTCGCGAGGGGGGCTCAGTCGGTCGCGAGTGTGGGTCTGTAGATCGGCTCATGAACTTGCGACTCGCCGAGCGGCCAGATGTCCGCCCACACACCTTGTGGTGGACCCAGCACCGGCCACACGGGGCTCTTCCCCATCAGCTTCGTTGCGCCCAGTTCGCGCAGGAGCGCCGCCTCGTCCTTGAACAACGGCGTCTGCAACGCCATGAAGGGCATGAAGCCTCGGGACTGCGTGTAGTCCAGCGCGGTCAGGCCGTCCTGATCCACGGCGTTCATGTCGATGGCGTAGGAGGCGAGGAGCTTCATGACCTCCTTGTAGCGCTTGCGGACGGCGTAGTGCAGCGCCGTGCCGCCCCGAATCTCCTCCTGGTGGTGGATCAGGGCGATGACGTTGACGTCCGCACCAGCCTGTTGGAGGACGCGAATCAGTTCCAGCGCCTGGGGCTCGGGCGCGCGGCCCGCGAGCACGGCATGGATGGGGGTCTGCCGGTCGCCCGTGGCAATCGTGGCGTCGGCGCCGCGCGCCAACAACAGCTTGACGACTTCGAGGTCGCCATTGCCGGCGGCGCGAATCAAGGGCGTGGCGCCCCGCGTGTTCGTCTCGCCGCGAATGTTGGCCGGCTTGAAGAAGAGCTGCAGGTTCGGATCGGCGCCGCGATCCAGCAGCGCCTTGACGATCGCCAGGCCGGTGTTCTTGTTCAACGGATCGATGGAGGCCCGCCCGCCGTCGATCCGGCTGCGCAGATCCACCGCCGTGAACAGCGGCGTCTCCCCATAGAGGTCCCACTGATTGACGTCGGCGCCGGCGTCGATCAGTTGCCGGGCCAGGTCCCAGTTGGCGTTCATCACCGCCACGAGCAGCGGCGAGACGCCGTCGGGATCCGGCAGGTCGATATCCGCCTTGTTCGCGAGCAACACGTCCACGCACGCCGCGCAGTTCTCGCGGGCGGCGTAGAGGAGCGGCGTCAACCCGCCGCTGTCCAGGCTCTTGGGACGGCCCTCGGCGGTGACGTGACGCTGATAGTCGCGATCGATGGAGCGGGCGTTGACGTCGGCACCCTTGGCGATCAGGAGCCGCATCATCTCCGGATGCCGGCGCGCGGACGCCCACATCAGCGCGGTCTGTCCGCCCCACTTCTCTCGGGCATCGACGGTGGCACCGCGGTTCAGCAGCAGTTGCGCGGCTTCGACGTTGCCCGTTCTCGCGACCGCCATGAGCGCGGTCTGTCCGTCGGGATCGGGCGAATCGGCATTCGCGCCCACCTCGAGCAGCACCTTCAGCATTTCGGTGTGACCCACTTCGGCGGCCAGGCTCATCGGCGTGGCGCCGTAGGGGTTGGCCAGCGACGCATCCGCGCCGGCCCGCAGGAGACGCTTGGCCTCGGCGACGTCACCCGCATAGACCGCCCACTGGAGGGGCGTGCTGCCGTCGGCATTTCGACGGTTGACGTCTGCCTTCGATACGCGGGCTTGGTCCGCCCCTGCGGCGCGCGGAGACTTCGCCGCCGGCGTCTGCCTGGCGGTCTGTGCGCCTGCGGGCGCCACCACCAGCAACGCGGCCACGAAGGCCAGGATCACACGCCCCTTCATGCTCACACTTCCGAGAAGGCGCCCGTGTTGTCGGCGAACTTCTCGATGTCCGCCGCCGGCACGCCGGCGCGGTGCAGCATCGTGACCAGAATGTTCGCGTGCGGCGTGTCCTGCGGAAAGTGCAGGTGCTGGTTGCCCTTCACGCCTCCACCACGGCCGATGAGCGCCTGCGGCAGCGGATCGTTGTTGTGGGCGTCGCTGTTCGCCATGTTGCTGCCGAACAGGACGAGCGAATGATCGAGCACCGACCCGTCGCCCTCGCGCATCTCCGCGAGACGCTTGACGAACTTGGCGAACACCGCGGTGTGGTAGTTCTGGATCTTCCTCAGGTTGGCGATGCGGTCGGGGAACCCGCCCCAATGCGAGGTGGGGTGGAACGCCTCGAAGACGTCCAGGTTCGGGTAGGTCCGCATGCTGGCTTCCTCGACCATCTTCAGCGTCGCCACCCGGGTCCGGTTGGTCTGCCAGGACAGCGCCACCATCTCGAACTGAATGTCGAGCAGCTCCCCGAAATCCTCCGGCGGGCCCAGCGGCGCGCCCGGCAGATCGTCACGCAGCGACCGGGCATTCTCCTCGAGCTTCTGCACGCGGCGTTCGATCTCGCGCACCGAATCCAGGTAGTCGCTCACCCGGGCCCGATCCCCGGCATCCAGCCAGCGGTTCAGGCTGGCGGCCGACTCCCTGACGTAGTCGAGGAGGCTCCCGGTCGTGGCCAGAATGGCCTCGCGTTCTTGCGCGGTATCGTCCTGGCCGAACATGCCGTAGAACGCTTTGCGCGGGTTGCTCTCCATCGGCAGCGGCTGGTCCGGCGTGCGGAACGAGAT
>Ga0307505_10000290_pt1 | contig 59651 bp, 69 predicted proteins | sample 23_S_MG_FD_202183 | JGI IMG/M metagenome (GOLD analysis project Ga0307505, IMG submission 202183) | Soil microbial communities from Populus trichocarpa stands in riparian zone in the Pacific Northwest, United States - 23_S | ecosystem: Environmental > Terrestrial > Soil > Riparian zone > Trees...
TGTCGGCCAGCGGAACTACTTCCGCTGGCCCCCCGGTATTCCTGACAAGGTAGGCCACACCAGATGACTCCGACGTCGCCGAAGCTTTGGAAATGGTGATAGACGTCTCAGGCAAGTCGCCGTTGGTGTTGAGGATCGACCTCCCGATCCGCCTCCCTATGGCGAAATTGGTGTTCCCGTAGTGAAGGTATGCTTTCGTTCCGTCTCCCGGCATCGTGCTGAAATTTGCGTTGGGAAGATCGGGTATCGGCCCGAGGTCTGCCCCGTCCCATGCCCGCGCCCTCCAGGCAGCATTTGTGAGACTTGACACCCTGTGAAGCAGTCGGTCGCGCAGGACGGTGGCCGCCTGTGGAGTCGTCGTGGACGCCAGGACTTGGGAAAGCCCCGAGGACTGGGCATGCAGTTGATATGTGAAGGAACTGCCAACCCTGGTTGCGAACCTGTCTGCCGAAACCAAGGGGCCTCGGACCTGAGAATAGCCGGGAAGCTCCACAAGCCGAAAGAACCCGTCGGCGCCTCGTTCTGCACGGAACACCCCGAGGCCGTTTATCGGCATGTAAAGGGAGCCCAGCGCGCTGGACGCCCTCTGTCTCATCAGGCGCCGTGCCATCATCCGAATCTGCTCCCGCCTTCGAATCCGAGGACGTCGTCCGACACGGGATCATGAACGAATGTGAAGACGTATCGCCCTTGCCAGCTGTCAGGCGTCGAACCGTCCGGCGGCAGCACGTCGGGGGCCGCCCTGCCTTCCTCCCATTTCGCGCCTTCGATCACCGGGAACGGGGCGTCTTCCCCGACCGACACGATGAGCACGCATGACCACGACCGCATCCTCTCCGGAGAATCGGTGCGCACGGCACGAGGCTGTGGAAACTCGGCGTTGGGTATCGTGATCGTGGCTGCTCCCTCCACTGCCACGCGCCAGATTTGAGCCGCGGTCGGATCGATGACGAGGCCCTCTCCCTCGCCGAGCGTCACGGCCACCAGGGTTTCGGTATATGCCCTGTGCTCGACGGCGTGGAGTTCGTGCCATCCGTGGTCCTCATGCCTCCGGACGGGCACCGGGAACCGGGGCGAGTTCGCGCCCTGAGGAGCCTCAGCAGGCGGCGATCCGGTCAGCGTCGGCTCCCCGGCATTCCGGCCCGCCGTGGACGGCTCCCTATGGCCCTGAGGTCGCGGCGGCTCCGCGGCTCTGCGAATGCCGCCAGTCAAGTCAGTCATCGCCGCCTCCCAAGTCGATCTGCCGTGGTCCCTCGAACGGAATCATCGCGTCGACGGCTGCCGTCATCAAGAACTCGTCGTCGGACGTCAGCGGCTCGAGGTCGAAGATGGCGATCGTCGGCACGTCGCCGAGCAGCCGTCCGGGATCGGTCTCGCGCGGGTCCGTCCTCGTCGGCGGCGAGTAGTCGTTGGCGTCGATGTAGGCAGCCTGTTCGGCGACGGTGTTCTCGACGCGGACGCGGATGATGCGGCCGGTCGCCATGGCACGGACCGGGAGACCGGACAGGTCCGGGATCGCGAGCCTGTCCCATGGCTCTCCGGTCTGGGACGCGGACCACGAACCGCCCGGAGCGGCGGTCGACTTATCGGAACCCAGAGCAGGCCTTATCGTGATACGTGCCACGTCCTCGGTCGCGCTGCCGTATAGCTCATACGAGCCGACCTTGCCCTCTACGGTCTCGTTTTCGATGGCCAGGTAGCCCGTGGGCACGGTAAGGCGCACGCGCATGCCCATGCGGAGTCCGGCTTCGACGGCGGCGTCGAGGGGCACCTCGAAGGTGACTTCGCCCCTCATAGCGTCGGCCAGCACGGCGCGCCCGCGGAACATGGCGGCAAGCAGGGTCTCGTGGCCTCTTGGCGACGTCAGGTAGCGGGACTTATGGACGCCGCCAAGGGGGCTGAGGTTTTCGGCGAGCGGCTCCCATACCTGAATCAGGGTCGGTGGGAACGTCGACATATTGAATTGGGTGACGTCCTGCCCCCATGAGGATTCGGACACGCCCGCGATGAGGCGCTTGTATGCCCAGCCGTGCATCTGGACGACATCGTCCACGGCGTAGAAGACCCCTGGCTGCCACGTCGGCGTCTCCGTGTCGACGGTCACGTCCTGGCAGTCGAGCGTGATCCTGTGAACGCCGCCGTTGCCGAGGGAGGTGTCCTGAACGCCGGAGGTCATGCGTATGGTGATGCGCTCATGGCGGCGCTGCTGGGCACTCCAGGACAGGCGCAGGTCGCCGTCGAACCAGGCGCGTTCGAAGCTGATCTCGCGGGCGACGGGCGCCTCAAGGTTGCTGTCGAGAATGTAATTGTAGACGTCGCTGGAGCCGCTGAAAGGCCCGGCTTCGAGCGGTTCGTCCTCGGGGTAGACGCGGGTCAGCGACGAAGAGCGGACTTGGTATCCGTTGTCGTTGCCGATGCCGTCGCCTTCGCGCGGCCACCTGTTCAGGAAGTCGTCCGGGGTCAGCGTGGACGGCAACCCGCCGAATGCGTCGGTGACGTCGTCCCACGCGTCGATGCTGCCGGACAGGCGCTGCGTCCACTGCGCCGAGACCTCGATCTCGACGGTCGAGATCGGCGGCTCTCCGATCTCGCCGGAAAGCGAATCCTCATACCATTCCGTCCCGATGTCCCAGACCGGAAGGCCCACGCCGAAAATGTCGTGCAGGCTGCATTCGTGCGTGGCCGGGTGGAAATCGATGACCGACGACAGGCCGTCGAGGATTTCGACCGGATCGTCCCGGTGCGCCGGATCGACGAGAACGCTGTCCCACCAGGGGCCGCTCTTCGTGGGCTGGAGGACCGCGTCCTGCGCAACCTGCCAGTCGCCGGGGCCGCACTTGAAGATGAGTTCGGCTTCTTCCGGATTGCCGCCGAGAGGGAGCGAATCCACCTTGCCGCGGGCGAGCAGGACCAGGGTGCCGTCGTGGCGCTCGTAGCTGAAAACGCCCCATCGCTTCCGCGACGGCCGCAGCATGCCACCCTCCGGCGGCTTGACCTTGATTGTCAGGACCGCGAAGCCGTCCTCGCTGGGCTTGAGGCTCCACGTCTCGACTTCCTCGTCCTCGCGGCGGTGCGCCACGGGGTCGAATGCCTCGCCCTCGTCCACCCACGCGAAATAAGGATCGCCCCACGCCATGGTCAGACCTCCTGAAGATTCAGGGTAGCCGAGACGACCTCACCGTATTCGTCGCGCTCGAGGTCCCAGCTTTCGACGAGGCATTCGAGGATCGGCCTGTAGACCACCCATGCCGCGCCCTCCGGAGCCACGGTCTCGCCCTCGCCGGACGGCAGCGTATAGCCCGCCGCGTCGCGCCAGACGATGGAGCCGAGGACGTGCGGACGCTCGAGGGAGACCGAGGCTTTTTGTTCAAGCTCCGCGGCGGAATGGACGGTGACCTCGTCGCCAGCCCAGAGACCGCCGAAAGCGGGTGGCCAGACGTCGCTGAAATTGATGCTGATGCGATACTTGCGCAGGCTCGGCCGCATGCGGGAGACGAGCCTTCCGTTCGCGAGGCGGCGCAGGCTGCCCGCGGCGATCGGTTCGATGGACTGCGTCAGGGCGCGGCCGCTGCCCGGGGCGATGCCGAGTTCTACGAGATCTAGGACGGTTTCGGTCGAGGACATGGGTTACCTCCTCCAGCGGGGCGCGGGGCCGAGAGCCGCGCCGCCCGAGTTTCTGAAATCGCGGCGCAGAGACCGCACCGCGTCGGCATCGGCGGCGAACTGGCCGCCTGCGCGCCGGCCGCCGATGCTCAGGTTGAACGGGGACATCGCGGGGCCGCTTCCGGCGGCGACGGGCATGCCACCGCCCATCATCCCAGCGGGCAGGAGCAGGTTGTTGAGGGCGTGCACGAGGCCCTCGCCGTAGTGGCTCACGGCCCTTGCGTTGATGACGCCTTCACCGTTCGAGAGCCACGCACGGATGCTGTCGCTGACCCCCGTTCCGGCGCCGCGGACGATGCCGCCGGACGCGAAGCCGGGAGCGTTGTCGGTGCCGCCCGAAGGCGCGTCCTCGCCGAAACCGAACCACCCTTTGACCTTGCCCCATGCGTTCTGGGCGCCGGATGCGACGCCGTCCCACAGCCCCTTGAACCATCCGGCGACGCTGTCGATCATGCCCTTGAAGAAGCCCGTGAACTCGCCCCAGATGCCCGTCACGGTGTCCCACACGGCCTGAGGTCTCGATGACATCCAGTCCCAGAAGCGGATGACATAGGCCCAGATTTCAGCGAACAGGCCGATGAACCAGTCCTTCAGCGCGTCCCACGTTCCGACGACGTTGTCGTATGCCCAGACCGCCCAGTCCCAGACGTTCGCGAAGAACTTCATGATGCGGTCCCAGATCCACTTGACCGAGGACCACATCATCGCCGCGAGCCACTTCGTGAGCTCGACGATCTCGTCCCACCAGAAGTAGACGGCGACGCCAAGGGCGACGATGGCCGCGATGATGCCCCAGACCACCGCGGTAGGCACGGCCAGCCACGCCGCGACAAGGGCAACCGCAGGAATGATCATCTTCAGGAACACCCACCGGGCTATCGCCCAGAGGCCGCCGAGGGCACGCCAAAGACGTTTGGCGAACCCCCAGGCCAGCGAGAAGGCCTCCTTGAGAGCGTCGTAGAAACCGGTCACCCTGGCGATGAAAAGCAGGATTCCGAGCTGGGCGCCGTTGTCGAGGCCGAAGGCCTTGGCGAGCGTGTCCATCCAGCCGTAGACCTGCTCGGCGACCCATGAGACGACCGCCCATGCCGCGGCGAAGTCCGCCGTGAACTTCTCAACGCGCTCGGACCATTCGTCGTATTTCGCAGACAGCCACTCGCCCCACTCGTTGAAGCGCTCGAACGGGTTGCCCTGGGGGATCGCCTCGCCCGAGATCAGGGCCTTTACGGCCTCCGTCGCCCCGGCGATGAGGCGCACGATCTCGCCGGCCGCGGCGATGATCGCGTCCTTGTTGTCCACGATGACCTTCACGACGGTGCCGAAAGCCGTGCCCACGTCCGTCAGGATTTTCCCGACGTTCGCCGCCCAAGGCATTTCGGCCTCGTCGCCGTTGCCCTCGATACCCATGCGCAGGGATTCGAACGCCGTGCGGATGCTTTCGGCGAGGCCCGCCAGCGTCGGCAGGTCGGCCTCCGCTATGCCCATGGCGTGCGCGATCCCCCATGCCAGCGCGGCGGCGGCGGCAGCCGCGGCGACGAGCGTCGCGCGGACGTCGTTGAGCCACGGGGCGCGGGTCGCGTCCTTTCCGGACAGCATGTCGATCACGTCGGAGACGACGGCGCGCACGGTCCGGAAGACCGGGACGAGGCGCCGGATCCATGTGCGCTCGATCCTGCCCGCGTCCCCGGTCATGGCGCGGAACAGGTCCGTGCCGATGCCGCTGATCTCCTTCATCGCGTTGGCCGTCCACTTCGCGATCCGGTCGCCGTTGCGCGCCAGGTAGGACGCGACCGCGTCGGAGTTCTCGGTCAGCACCGGGAGCACGCTTTCGGAGACGCGGAAAGCGATCCCGCGCAGCGCCTCGCCGACCTTGCGGTACTGCACGAGCAGGCCGCGGGCGGTCTTCGACTGCTGCTCGGTGACGACGGTGCCGAGGCGGTCGGCTTCGCGCGCGTATTCCTCGAGGCCTGCCGAACCGTTCTCGAGGATGGGCAGGAGCTTGGTCGCCGCGCCCCCGAAAATGTCGACGGCGGCCGACGCGCGCAGCGTGTCCGAAGGCACCTTCGCCAGCGCGTCGGCGACCTCGTTCAGCATCTGCTCCGTCGTTTTGATCTGACCGTTCGAGTCCCTGACCGACAAGCCCAGCTGTTCGAAGGCCTTTCCGGCTTCGGATTCCGAATCCTTGGCCGCGTCCGTGATCCGGTCGCTCAGGTTCTTCAGGCCGCCCGACAGGGATTCGACGTCGCCGCCGAGAAGCCGGGTCGCCGTCGCGAGGCGGGAAAAGCGGTCGACGGGAACGCCCGCTGCGCGCGCCATGCGGCCTAGTTCGTCGATGGTGCGGCCCGTCCCGATCCCGAACGCGTTGACGGCGGCGACGGCGGCGGTGCCCACGGCCGCCACGCGTCCGGCGACGTTGGTAGCCGTGCGGCCCATGGCGACGAGGGTAGAGACGGTCGAGCGCAGGACGGACAGAAGGCTCGAAGCAGCCGACCGGATCATGGTCAGGGAGCGCGTGCCGACCGAGCCGACGGTGCGGAAAGTCCGCTGCACGGTGGTCAGGGACGCGGTCATGCGAGCGCCGACGCGCGCGCCGGCTTCCGACATCTTCTTCGTCGTCGCCTCGAAGCGCTTCTGCATGTCGCCGAACGCGGTCTTGATCTCCTCGAGACCGTCGAACCGGAAGCGCGCGACTATCGTTGGACCCTTGTTCGCCGACACGTTACCTGCTCCATCCCACGGCCTTCAGCGCCGCCTCGGACCGCGCTGCCTGCGCGTCGTCGGCAGGCGGGCGGTGCCGCTTATCGAGGGCATTGTCGCTGGAGGACTCGGTCTGGGTCGCCGCGATTTTGCGCTGGTCGGCGACGTATTTCTCGAGGTGCTTCTTGTCGCCGCGGGACGCGAGCAGGCCCGTCTGGAGGTCCACCAGGCGGCGGTTGGCAGCCAGGCGGTTATGGACGTCGAGGCGGTGGAATATCTGGCGCGGGGTCCAGTCCCAGGGGTCGCGGTAGCCCGCCTCCGCAAGAGACGCGCAGGCGTAATCCAGCAGTTCGAAGAAGCCCATTCCGCTGCCGGGGGTCTCCCGTTCGACGGCGGACGGGTTGGCTACGCGGCTTCTGTGGTTTCGACCTGAAGGCCGAACTTCGCCAGGAGCGGCATGACTTTTTTTTGGAGCGCGGGCCAGCCGTCCGGCATGGTGGCATCCACCACTCCGTCCGCGAGTCCGGCGATCTCCTCCGGCGGCATCGACGACACCCATGTGCGGTAGGTCGGGCGCGGGTCGTCAGTCGATCCCGGAGACGCTTCCAGTTCGGCGTCGTCCAGCAGCGACTCGACGATCAGGTCCCGAACGAAGCCGGGAGCCTCCCGCAGAAGGGCGCCGACGTTGACGCCCTTCTGCATGATCAGGTCCGTGACGCCTTCGTGCTCGACGACCTTCTCGGCGAAGCGGATCGCTCCGACGCCGCGGATGTAGAAGTCCTTGTCGTTGATCGTCCGCTTGTGCCTGCGGACGATGGCTTTCAGCGCTGCGAGGTTGCTCATGCTCGGATCAATCCTTCAGGTCGATGAGAACGCCGGGGCCGTTCGCCGTGTCGAGGGCGGAACCGCCGATCTCGACGGGCGAGAAATCATCGTCGGAGATGAACGGCACGTCGCCCGTGGGCGAGATGGTCGCGTCGTAGAGGTGGAGCACCGACGGCGTTCCGTGGCGGCCGACCTCGCGGACCATAAGCTCGACCCTGATGTCGATCTCGGATGCGACGCGGGCGGTCATGCGCTTGTCGGCGGCGGTGATCTCTGCGGCAGAGAACCCGATCGAGCCCGCGGTGCCTTCGGCGACGCCTTCCGGCAGCGCGACGATCTGCACCATGCCGAGCGCGGCGTCCACGACGCGGAAGTGCGTGTTGAGCGTCATCGCCGGCGGGGTGTCTCCGGACGCAGTCACGGTGACGTTGCTGATGTCGAGTGCCTCGACCCAGTAGATTCCGCCAGTGCGCAGCGCCGTGACGGCGTAGGTCTGATCGACCGCGGCGACCTGCGTCAGGGCCTCGCGCTTGCCCAGCACCGAGACGGCGCGGACGAACGGAATCCACTGGTAGCAGGACATCGTGTAAGCCGAGTCGACTTCGTTGATGACCTCGATCGCCTTGGTGCGGACGGGCGAATTCTTGCGCTTCCTGTCGATCTTGGTCGGGGTGATCGTGAGGTTGAACGAGTCGACGTCACCGAACTGGAACCAGTCCTGGCTCGCGATGGAAGCCGGGTAGATGGGACGCGCGAGCACCTCTGCGCGCTTCATCTGGTAATGACCGGGGGACAGGGGCGAGTAGTTCGGCATCGTTGTGTCTCCTATCGGCCCGTGCGCCTTGCCGGGTCACCGTCGAGGGTCCGTATCTGGGCGAGCCACAGCATCTGCATCTCGCCTCTCACCGCTCCACGTTGGGCGACGAGCGAGGTCTGAGTCTCCGTCAAACGCAGGTCGTCGAGGGCGGCGTGGCCGTCAGCGTCTTCGAGGTATGGCTCAGACATCAGGGCCTGCTCGACGCGCATCGCGAGCCAGTCGAGGCGGTCCTCGAGGGTCGTCTCCGGTTCGGCGTCGTCGATCAGGGAAACGATGACGTCCACGATGCGGGTCTGCGGACGGCGGCCCGGGCGGCCGCGGTCGTCGGCCTCGACCGTCACGTCACCCGTGGCGACGATCAGGCAGGGCCAGTGACGGGCGTCCGTGGGGACGGCGCGGGACACGTAGACGCGGCCTTCAAGCTCGGGGATCATGGCCGCGAGCCTGTCGGCGACGGCGGCGCGGATGCGGGACTTCGGAGTCTCGGGGATCGTGTCGGGCATCGGCATCAGCGGACCTCCTTGAGTTCGACGTGCACCATGGCCACGCCGTCCGGACGGATGCCGCCCTGGGAGACCCTGAAGCTCCGTCCGCGCACCTCGAAGAGGTCACCGGGGAGCAGCGCGGCGACCTCGGCGGCCGACAGCTTGATCACGGTGACCGGGTGCCAGGTGTCCCCGCCGCCGTATGCGCGGCCGATGCTCTGGGCCTTCTCGCGCACGATGGCGCGCAGCGTGACGGGTTCCCCGGCCGACGGGGTCCAGACGACGGGCTCGCTGCCTCCGTAGGTCAGGATGTCGTCCGCGAGGCCTTCGAAGCCGGGGGCGGTCGTGATCAGGAAAGCGTCGCGGGGGTTCAGGGCGGGCATCAGTCTTCGCCGCCCTCGTCAGGCGCCACGGGCGGCTCGAAAGTCCCGTCCTCCTGGCGCGTCCAGCGAATCCACGCGTCGGCCGCGAGGCCTTCGCGGGGCACGTAGTCGTAGCCATCAGATGCGGGCGGGCAGCCGACGCAGGCGTTGACGACGCGGCCGTCAGAAGTGCGGACCTTCAGAAAAATATCGGTGCTCATCATGCGATCTCCCGGATACGGTAGAGGATGCGCACGCAGCCGTTGCCGCCCGTGCCTGCGGTGCCGGACCCCTTGGCTCCGCCGCCGCCGCCGGGGAACCCTCCTGCGCCGCCGTCACCGCCGCCGCCTGCGCCGAAGCTCCAGAACTTTCCGGCCACGGCGTTCTGCCCAGCGTCGGAGCCGGAGCCTCCGCTCGTGGATGTGTCTTCATAGCGAGCGCCCCCACTGCCGCCGTTCGGAAAGCGGCCGGACCCGACCGAGCCGCCGCCGCCGGGGCCAAGTTTAGACATCGGCATCGACGTCGAAAAAGTGTTGGCCTGGTCCCGCAGGTCGGGGAGATCGGCCATCGTCCTGGCGCGGTTGTACCAGGTGCTATCGTTGATGTTGCCGCTCGACGGGCAGCGGCTTCCGAGCGAGCGTACGATGTCTCCGAAGGAGGTGGTTCCGCCGTTCTGGCCGCTGACTCCGCCGGCTCCGATCGTCACCGCGACGGTGTCGGGGAGGTCCGACATGCGGACCTCGATCCAGTTCACGAGGCCCGGATAGCCACCATATCCGGTCACGCCCGTGCCGACGTTGCCGCCGGATGCGCCGGAAACCGTCAGGATCAGCATCTCGACGTCTTCTGCCGTGACGCCGGGAGCCTCGGCCTGCATCTCGCTGAGGACGAAGTCTTTTTCCCAGGTCTCGGAAGACGAGAACTCTACGAAGGGTGCGAGCAGGATTCGTTCGCGGACGGGGGTGCCGGACGGGACGGGAGTGCCCGAAACAGTGGCCCTCATGGCCGCCTTCACCTGCCTGCGCAGTTCGTACAGGATCGGCGCGAGGGCCTGGCCTGAGTGCTCAACGTCCGTCGAGGACAGGCCCTCGCGCTCGGCGTAGGTGAGGAGGGCCTGCTCGTAGGGCGCGAAGCCGAGCGCCTCCGAGATCGGATTCAGGTCCGGAATCGAGACGACGCGCTGGAGAGTCGAAGACGTGGGCGTGAAGCCAAAAGCGAGCTCGACGTAGCCCTGCTCCGAGATGAAGGCGTAGGTTTCGACGCCATACGGCGAGAACACGGGGTTGAACGTGAACATCATCTCATCCAGCATGTGCTGGACCGTCGGCGCGCTGCCCGTGTACTCGTATTCGACGGTCGCGGCGGGACTGCCCTGCAACGTCGCGCCGTCGAAAAGGTAGAGCTCAATCGTGTCGCCGACGGCGATGCCGATCGACTCGACGGACGCGTCGGGATCGACGGGAACGGAACCCGGAATCGTGACGAAGCTTGAGAGTATGCGCTGCTGGAGGACGGCGTTGACACGCCCCTCGAGCGCGGGGTCTACGCCGCCGCCTCCGCTGCCGCTGCCGGGAAAAGGGGTTGGGTTCATCATCAGACGGTGACCTCCTGAATGCGGATGGCGATGTCGCCGGACGCGCCGTCAGGCAGCAGGGTGAACGTGCTGCCCGGGGCGACAGCGAGAGGGGTCGAAGCAGCGCTGACCGGGATCGAGTAATCCGCATCGGCGGGGCCGGACAGGCCGCCGTAAAACATCAGGTGGCGGCCTGCGGCGGCGGGCATGATGTCGATGAAGATGAGGTTGGTGACCTCGCTGACCGTGTGCTCGGTCGGGCCGCCTACATCGTATGCGTAGACGCGGCCGGGATCAGGCGCCGGGCGGACTTCGACGATATCGACGGCGCCGAAATGGCTGGCGGCGGGCATCTTGGTCATGGGGCGTCTCCGGAGATCAGTGTTCCGGAATCATGGGCGGCGGCGGCCTTCTCAGTCTCCGTGAATGCGAAAAGGCCGCCACCGGGACAGAAGCGGTGACGGCCTTTTCGTGGCAGACAGAGAGAGCGCCTGAGTCCGTCAGGCAGTCTGATCATCAGGCGCCGCGGCGCCTTCTTCAACACCCGCCGCCGAAATTTCTGCAGGCAGGTCCGCGTCGGAGACGTATTCGCCGACCTTCAGGCTGATGAGCTCGGCTTCGATCTTCGGATCGAGGTCCGCCAGGATCGTCTTCGAGCGGTAAAGCTGGGTGCCGATCTTGACGCTCGAGGTCAGCCTGACGGCGCGCTTCGTGTAGGTGGGCGGCTCCGGAGCCTTGGGTGCGGCGGGAGCCTTCGTGTTCTTCGCGGGAGCCTTGCTCATCGTCTTTCCTTTCGCGGGTGGGAAGGATACTTCCCGAACTCAATTCGAATTGACTTGCGGGCAACCTGTTACGGGTTGCCCGCAAGGTGTCCTCAGAGGACCTTCATCGAGAACGATGCGTTCGGGCGGGTGGGAACCACGAGCGGAGCCGACTGCGTCATGATCCAGCGGTAGCCGGGATCGGGCTCAAGCCAGGACTTCGGGAACATGGCGAGCGCCTGGATGCCCGCTTCCTCGTCGTGGATCGCGCCGAAGGCCTGCGTCCCCTGCATGTCGTCGCCGGCGGCGATGACCGTGCCGGGAGCCAGCACGGGCTTGGTCTCGCCCGTGTCCGGGTCCTCGTAGTATTCGGAGTAGACCCAGACCTCGAAGGATCCGAAGACGCCTCCGAACTGCGCGCCTGACGCGAGGTCCATGCCGCCGAACTCTGCCGTGTTGGAGCCTGCCGCCCTGCGGACGTCGAGGATTTCCATCACGCGCTTGTTCTTCTTGAACGCGCTCCACGCGACCGGGTCCATGCCGATCCTGTAGACCGAAGCCCCTTCCAGTTCGTGGACGAGCTCGATCGCGTCCTCGATGTCCTGGATCGGATCGGCGCCTGCCTCGTTCCACTTCGCGCCGGAAGCGATCGTGATCGACAGGTCGGCGTGGCGGCCGAAGTTGACGACCTTGGTCGCGTAGCCCTCGCCCTTCACCGTCACGGTGCCCGAGACCATCGCCTCGGCGGCCATGACGTTCAGCCGGCGGGTGATCGAGTCGGCGTGCTGGTAGAGGATCTGCGCGACGATGGCAGCCTTGCGCTGCGCGGCCGTCATCTGGCCGCCGCCGAGGTCCTCGCCCATCGCCCTGCGCAGGGCCTGTGCGGGCCTGACCGGGGTCTTCGGCTTGATGTAGGCGGGCTTGAAGGTGTTGGTTTCGAAGCCGTCGCGCTCGACGATCTTACCCTTGCTCTCGGGAGCCACGAACGGCGCGAGCCGCCTGCGGGCGATCTCGACGTCGAAGTGGATTTCTTCCGACTCCTCGGTCTGGACGAGCGGGAAGTAGGTGTTGAGCAGCCAGGGCTTCGGCCTCTTCAGAGACCTGAGGGCGCCCAGGAGAGCGTTCGTGCTGTAAAGGTCCATCGTGTTGCCTCCCGTGACCCTGATTAGTTGACGTAGATGCCGAGGCCGCGAAGCCCGTCACGCACCGAGGCAGCGGTGTGACCCGTGCCAAAGGTGAGGAAGCGGGATTCGAAATGCCCTGAAATGTAGACGATGGCAGCCTCGGCTCCGGCCGAAGCGTCCACGTTCTCCGCAAGCACGGCGACCGGAACCTGGGAACCGTCGGCGATCGGATCGGTGCCGTCGGTGGCGGCCGACAGGACGTATGCCCCGCCGGAAGTGACGCGCCCGAGGACCGCGCCGCGCTCGAGCGTCTGCCCCGCGGCGATGGTCACGCTCGCGGTGACGAGCGGATACTCCGACGCGTAGATTTCCTTCGGCGTGTAGCTGTCCTTGCGGAACGTAGGCTTGAAGACCTGCATTGTCGTGTCCTTTCTGATGCCCGCTTAGTTCGCGAGTCCGATGAGTCTGGCTGCTTCGGCGATGGCCTGGGCGCCCTTGTCGGCTTCCGAAGCCTGCTTGCCCTTTCCGCTGCCGACGTCCGGGTTCTTCAGGGCCGACATCGCGGCCGCGAAGCCGCTGTCCCTGCCCTTGGCCGTCGTTCCGGAAGCCTTCGGAGAGGCCTTCAGGATCGAGGCGGCGGCCTTCGCAGACATCCCGGTGTTGAGCGCGAGGTGCTTGGCGAGAGATGAGCGGCCCTTGGCATGCGGCGAGTTCAGGATGGCGGCGATGCGTCCGCGCTCACCCTTGGCCTTCGCCTTGCCCTTCGGCTCGGCCTCGTCCTCGGCGGACTCGTCTTCGTCTTCGGAAGCCTCGTCCTCGTCGTCGCCCTCGGCGGTCTCGTCCTCGTCTTCCGACGCGGTCTCGTCCTCCTCCGAAGCGGACTCGTCTTCCTCTTCGGAAGCCTCGTCCTCCTCGTCCTCGGCGGCCTTGTTCTTGACCTTCTCGTCTTCCTCCTGAGCCTTCGCCAGGAGCCTCAGGGCCTTGACCGTGTTCGCGCCGAGAATGGGCATCGTGTCGTCTCCGTGTTCAGCGGCCGCTGAGGCCGATCCGTATTCCTCGATGACGTCATCCAGGGTCCCGATCCCGTCCGCGAGGCCTGCCTCGACGGCCGAGGCGCCGACCATGACGTCCCCTTGTCCGTAATCCTGGAGAACCTTCTTCTCTGAGACTCCGCGATTTCGCGCGACCGCCGCGACGAAGACCTTGCCCAGCGCGTCCACGGTCGCCTGGATACGGGCAGCGCCCTCGTCGGTGGCCGGATCGCTGTTCTTCGCCGGGCTGACGCTGGAGATGAATTCGTAGGTCTTGATGCCGATCTTCTGCTCGGCTGCGCTGTAGTCCCTCATCGCGGCGCGGCAGCCGATGGAGCCGACGCGGGCGGTCGAACTCACGATGATGCGGTCGCATGCCGAGGCGACCCAGTAGGCCGCCGAGGCGCAGTCGCCCGTCGCATAAGCTATCAAGGGCTTCTGTCCGCGCAGGCGGTAGATGAGTTCGGCGAGGTCGGAGCATCCGGTGACGTCGCCCCCGGGGGAATCGACGTCGAGGACGACGGCGGTCACGGCCGGATCGGCGACGGCCTTCACGATGGATTCGTTGATCGCCTCGTAGGACCCGTAGCCGGAGAGCCAGCCCCAGAAATCGAGGTGGCGCATCAGAGGTCCGGACACCTGGATGACCGCGACGCCGTCGTGGTTCGAGGCCAGGTAGTTGCCCTCGATTTCCTTGCCGCGCTCTCGGGCGATGGCCTCGACGGAAACGGAGCGGTCGGCGGCGGACAGGAGCATCGACGCAAGCGCCGTCTCCTCCATTAGCCACGGCTTGCCGTAGTCCGTCTTCCCGAGTCGAAACATGCCGTCGTCTCCTGATCAGTGGGGTCAGGAAACCGCGGCATGCGCGTCTCAGTCTCCGTGGTTCAGTCGGACTTGGTATCTTCCTGCGGCGCGATGGCGATGGTCTGCTGAAGAATGTTCAGGTCGAGGCCGAGGGACTTCATGTATTCCTGCTCGGCGGCGCGCTGTTCCATCACCTCCTCCCAATCCTTGCCCTGGTCGGCGATCTCGTCCTCGTAGGTGCTGAGACCCACGGCGAGGCGGAGCTGCGAGGCCTGCGCTTCGCGGGCCGGGTCGAGCCAGCCCTTGCCGTCGAAAATCCAGCGGCAGCGCGACCATGCCTTGCGGCGCTCGTAGAAGCCGGGGGCCTGCACGTCGCCGAGCGCGACCGCTTCCTCGAGCCAGAGGTCGAAGACGATGTTCAGGAACTGGCTCTGGAGCCAGTAGCGGGCGGTGGCCGCCGTCTTCCACGACGACATGAAGGCCGCGCGGATGGACGAGTAGGACCCCTTGGTGAAGTCCTTCATCAGCATTTCGTAGGGCAGGTCGAAGCCCACGGCGACGTGGCGCAGCACGTTGTCCACGAACGGACCGAAGGCGGTGTTGGGCCGCGCCGGAGCGTGCGAAGCAAAGCTGTCGCCGGGGAACAGCGGGATGACGGCGCCCGCCTTCATTTTCACGACGTATTCGGCGCGCTGCTTGATCAGGCTCTCGACGTCGCCGCCGAACAGGCCGAGCAGGCTTTCGTGGTCGAGGGCGGACTCGGTGAAGGCCGCGACGATCGCGTTGGTGAGGGCCGCCTGCAGTTCGGCGCCCTTGTATTCCGACAGGAGCTTGAACTGGCTCATCATGGCGGCCATCGCCGACAGGCCGCGGTGCTGGTCAGGACGCTCCTTCTCGAAGGCGTGGATGAAGCGGAGCCGTCCCCAGTCCGTGCGCGCCGGCACGTATTCCCATTCATAGGGGCGCGTCGATCCGAAGAACGCGTCGCTCGGGTGCGCCTTCTGGATGTGGTATCCCTGCGGCGCGCCGAAGCTGTCGATCTCGATGCCCTGGCGCAGGGTCTCGGAGTCGGGCATCCAGTTCGGATTCGAAATCCTGTCGGGATCGATGAGATGCAGCGCCGTCCCGTAGCGCACTCCGGCGCGGCCGGGCAGGTATACGGGCAGCGCCGTGCCCTCGCCGACGGTGATTTTCGTGCGATAAAAGAGGCGCGTGAGGTCCGACAGGTTGCCCTGCCGGGTCGCGTCGATGTCGGTGCTGTCCGCGTAGTCGTGGAAGCGGGAGCGCACGTCGCGCGCCCATGCGTCAGCTTCCTTCTTGGTCATCCCGAGGACCTTGTAGTCCGGCATCGGGCGCACGGCCGCCCCGGTGGCGACGACCATGTCGAGCTGGGCGTTGACGCCGGACTTGGCGACGGGTTCGTTGCGCGTGAGGTCGCGGGCGCGGGCGTCGATCTCGCCCTTCTCGGGGAGCAGGTCAGCGTCGGCCGAGCCGCGCGACGGGTTCCACCCGCGCATCTCGATGCCGTTCGACGCGGCCTTGTACGCCGTGTCCGACGACGCAGTGATGGTCACGCGGCGCATCGGGTTGCCATTGGCGTCGAGGATGGGGGAGAGATCAGCCATGCCTCACCTCACGCCAGATAGAACGGACGGCGGCCGCCGCGGCCTTCGGCACGGGCGATCTGGTCCTTGAGTTCGGCGACGTAAATCTTGAGCTGCGGGATCGAGGTCTGATGGAACTGCCTCTGGTGGTTCCCCTCCGCCGCGTAGGACAGCATCACGACCTTCTCGCCCATCACGAGCTTGTGGAGGGCGAGTTCCGCTTCGGCGAGACGCAGCTTCAGTGTCGGTAGGTCGCTCATCAGGCCTCGCTCAGGACTCTCGGCATGGGGACCACGCGCCGCTCCTGGCCCGTGATCGTGACGCCCTGATTAGAGGTCGGTGCGGGTCTCTCAGTCTCCGTGGTTCCCGCCGGGGACGGGATGACGAGCGGCTTCCGGGTTGCCGTGCCCACCGCCGCGACGGGCGCGCGCTGCGCCGGAGCGCCGCGTTTCCGCGCCCTCTCGGCCTCCCTGAGTTCAGCTTCCGCCTCCTCGATGGCGGCCTCCAGGCGCTCGAAGTCGCGGTCCTGGAAACGGTCCCACCCGTATAGGCTGGCTCCCGCCCGCGCGTAGTTATGGCAGTCCAGCACCTCCGCGCGGCGGCCCTCGATCCGGACCCACTTGTGCCCGGTGACGCGCCCGTTCTTGTCGCGCTCGACGACCTTGCGTTCCGACGTGATCTGCTTGGCGTGCTCGACGGTGAGGCCCTGCTTCGGGGCGTGCACCCAGCCGTAGGGAGCCTCGGTCGGAACCTCCGGACGGGGGATGCCGAGCGAGCCGACGAGTTCGGCCTTGAGGAGCGACACGCCTACGTATGCGATGCGCAGCGCGTTGACCCGCGTTTTCGTTCTCTTGCCCGATGCAGCGGACAGGGGTTCGGCCTGCACCTCGACCTTGAGCGGCTGATCGAGATGGTCGAGGCCGTCCACGCCCATGACGACCTGCTGGTTCTGGGTGCGCACCCACGGCTTCACGATCTCCGGCCAGGCGCTCGTATCGATGAAGAACCTGGTGATCCCGAACCGGACGCCAGCCGCGTTGGCGTAGGTGCGGTGCACCGCGTCGGACACCTGCTGCCAGAGCGCCGGGCTCTGCACGTTGCCGTCGATCCGGAAGTGGTCGATGAGGAAGCGCTTCCTGTCGCGTCCCCATCCCCATACCCCGATCTCGACGTGGTCCTGCCCGGGGTCGGCTCCCGCCGAAAGGAACAGGCAGCCCTTCGGGACCGTGCCCATGTCGTAGGGTTCCTCGCCCACGTCGCCGCGGGTGTAGAAGGTTTCCCAATCGACTTTCTCGCTTACCTCGATGCTGGGCAGCGCGAGGACCGTGTTCCTGAACTCGGCGACCCCGGTCGGCGACTGGTAGCACTCCTCCCACTTCTTCGCGATCTCGTCCCAGCCCAGCCACCCGACCGGGCTGTAGAGCGCGGGCAGCCGATAGGACCGCACGCCGTCTTCGACTTCCGACAGGTCCTTGCGCGTCGGGATCCATTCGCCTTCGGCGAGCATGTCGGTCTTGTGCCGTTCCTCGATGCGGCCGGCGCATTCGGGGCACTCGTAATAGACCGTTTTCGGCTTGCCCCACGTCCACTTGAGTCCGCCCCTGTCGCGGCCCTCGAAGGCGAACTCGAAGACGATCTTCTCGCGGCAGTGCGGGCACGTCATGTGGTAGAGCCGCATGTCTCCGGCGAGGTAGTGCTTCCATATCTGGCTCGTCGCCTCGCTCGTGGTGGTCGAGGTGAGCAGGATTTTCCGCTTGTTGCGGAAGGTGCGCGTGCGGGCGATGGCGAGGTCGACGGGCGAACCCTGGCCGTCTAGGTCGAGCGGATACTCGTCCACCTCGTCGAGAGCCAGATACTGGATCGGGGTGGACTTCAGGTCCGAGACAGACTGCGCCGACGCGAACAGGAGCATGCCGCCGACGAAGGTCTTGCGTAGCTGCAGGTCGTTGGTCAGCTTCTCGGCAATCGCCGGAGTGTTCCGGAACATCGGCCCGATGCGCTGCTCGGACACGATCTGCGCGGTGCCGACCTTGGGAAGGACGAACATGATCGGCCCGGGCGCGGACGAGGCCCAGTAGCCGATGCAGTTGTTCGAGGACTCGGTCTTCGACACCTGCGCCCCGGCCACGAGGGACTGCATCCACACAGGGCTCTTGGAGGACATGTTGTCCATAAACTCGCGCATGTAGGGCACGCGCGTCGTCTTCCAGTCGCCCGGTTCGGACGCGCCGACGCCTTCGAGCACGCGGTGCTCGTCCGCCCAGTCCGACACCAGCAGCCGTTCGTGGGGACGGTAGCCACGCACGAAGGCGGACGCCTCGACGTCGTCGGCGGTCGCGATGCCCGGGATGGGTCCGTCGAAGAGCGCCTGCAGTTCCGGCGAAGCCTCGAGGAGGTGGCGATCAGGATTCCTTGACACGCCGCTTCTCCTCGGCGGTCACCCTGTCCCGCAGGTGATCCTCGACGAACTCCTCGAGGACGATGCGCATCACGACCGGGTCGATGCCGTGCTTGGCGCCCAGGATCGCGGCCACCGCCGACGGACGGTTCTCCCACGCGATCCGCTCGGCCGACCAGCGCTCCGCCGTCTTCACCTCGACGGCCGCCCGGTCGACCAGACGGCCGGCGGCCTGCTCGAACGCCAGGCGGTTCTTCAACGCAAGGTAGTTTTCCTTGAGCCGCTCCGCGTCCGCGTGGGACATGAGCGAGAAGCCAGCGGCGGCCATGATCGCGGCGGCCGCCTCGTCCGGCGTTACCTGACAGTTGCCGTCCTCGCCGCCGTCGTGGGTAACGCCCGAGGGCGCGCGGGTAACGCCGTTACCCGGGTCGCCGAAGTTCCCGAATCCGCGGTCGCGCAGCACCGCCTTCGAGCGCTCCACGTCGACCTCGCCGCCGTCCGTAAATATTAGGAAACCCTGAGATTTCCACTTCGTGACGGTCTTGCGGGAAACGCCCGCGAGCTTCGCGAAGCCCGCCTGGTTCAGCGTCGCCGGAGCGGCCATGGCTTGTTCTCCCAAAGACGTGTTACCCACTTTTACAACCCCACGGCGAGAGCAGGTCGGCGCGCGCGAACCCTCCCGACGATTTTGTCAACAAAAGAACCTACCCCCAGGGGGGTCTATTGCTTCGACTTTCATATCAATTGCCCACCTGCTTGAAGGCTTCGTCCACTCTTTTGCGTATTAGCCTTCGATCATATACAATCTTGTTGACCTCTTCTTTCAGATCGATGCGGGGACGGTGGCTGACACGGTCTGCGCGGAATGCAACCGCAAGTAGTGTGTCTCCGGGTATCCTGCGGAAGAAAGTCCGGACGCCCGAGGGAGCGTCAGCCCAGAAGCCGTCCCGGTCGGCCAGGCGCTTCAGGTAGAAGCGCGGCATGTTGCCGTACTTGTTCAGACGCGCCGCCCGCGACGGGATGACCTCGTCCGTGCTCGTGGAGCCCTCGAACGCGCTCTTGAGGTAGTCCCACTGGATCGGCTTGATCGCGACGGCGGCGGAATCGGTGTGTCCGCGCGCGCGGAAAAGCCGGAGACCGTTCTTCGTGAACGGGGTGGGCCTGTCGAGCTTCTCGTCGAAGGACTCCCTGATCCTGTCGAGGATGTCCTGACCGATGAAGTTCGAGGCCAGCGTGGCAGCCCGCCGGGCGCGCCTAGAGGTGGCGTCAACGCCCGGTGCGAAGTCCCTGAAATCCGCGGAAACCCTGATCGCCATGCCGCCCTCCCGATGCAGGATGATCGCGCCGGCGGCGGTCTGAGGCACCGTCATTCAGGTTGTCGGCAATGGCATCCAGGTTGCCGACAACCTGGAATAAGTTGCGCTAATCCGATTCAAAACTCTGGGAAACCGATTCAGATTCAGGGCGCGAAAAGACCGCCCGAGGTGGCCCCGGGCGGTCGTGGAAGGCGTCGCGATGGGGTCAGGGGCGGCGGCGGAGTCTGCGGACGAGCCACTCGATGCCGTCGACGACCAGCAGGGCGGCGATGCCACAGCCAAAACCGAAGAGCGCTCCCAGCCACCCGTGGGGACCAATCATGACGGCCCCCACGAGGGCGTACAGCAGCAGGAAGTTCCATCCAGTCATCACCGTCTCTCCTTCGCGAACCGCTCGAGGTCCTTCAGCGCCTTCTCGGCCTCCGGAAGGAGAAGCGAGCCGATCCTCTCCTTGATGTCGGCGAGGCGCTCCTTCTCGCGCCGATGGTGTGCGCTGTAGGCCTCACGCAGGTCTTCTGCCGAGCGTATTTCGGTCATCACCACCCCATCTGACGCTTCAAGAGAACGTTCTGCCGCCGCGCCTGCGGGTTCCGGCTGCGCTTGACGTCCGCCTGCGTCACCGGGGGCGGCGTGGCCCCGGGAGACACCTTCGCCTTCTTCTCCTGCGCGATGACCTCAACGGTCTGCCGCAGCGCGTCGTAGTCGTATTCACTGGTCCTGTTCATCTCTCATGCCTCCTACATCGCGATTGAAAAGCACTGCCCGGCCACCACGGCGCCGGGAAAGCCTGCGAGGATGCTCCTGACCTCCGCGATCGCGGACGCGCACGAAGCGGAGTCCGTGAAAGCCCCGAGAAGGTGCTCGCGGCAATCCGCGGTCTCCCCGGCTTCGGAACAGGTGAGGACGGCCGCGAACCAGAACATCTTGATGAACATGACCGTCTCTCCGGGTGATCCTAGAGATCGATGGTTCGGCGCCGGCACGCCTTATTCAACATCCATTAACCGCGCCGGCAGCGGTCCCTTGAGACATGGGTAACATGATGCTACCTATGTGGTCTCAACACAGGAGGGCACGGCTCTGAACACGGGACAGGATTTCGCGAACTGGCAGGATCGAAACGGGCTTCGGCGCTCTGACGCCGCGGGCATCGTTTACCTGCGCCACGCGGTCTCCGTGTCCCGCCTGCGCTCCGCCGAGACCGTGCATCCCCGCGTCGCCGCCCTTGCCGCCGTTTACGAGGCCGGCCGCTTCGTCTCCGACGACCTCGACGAGGTGGCGGAGACCCTGGGCTACGCCGACCTGTGCGCGGCGGTCCCGTTCTCGGTCGTCACCGGAGTGTCCGCGGCGACCCTGCGCGGCTGGACGACGGCGCACGTCAACGATCGTTTCGTCGCCCTCCCGCCGCACCCGGCGGCGCTGCGGCAGCCTGACCGGGTGCTGGCGCTGGCGTGTCCGGTGCTTCCCGATCACGTGGAGCTTCGCAGGGACGGCGCGGGTCGGTGGTATCGGCTCGCGGACCCGGTTCGCACCGTGGTCGACACCGTCAGGGATGACGTCCGCCAGGGGCGTTTCCATGCCCGGGAGGTGGTCAATGCCGCGGTCGATGAGGGCGTGTCACCCGAGGCCCTGCTGGCCTATGCGGCGCGCGTCGGCGAGCATGCCGTCACGAAGCTGAACGAATACCTCGACGCCTGATCCGTCGCCGCCGGCGGCGGGTTCCTTGCAAGCCGTCTCCCTACTGTCGGGGTCTACCCATGACAGAGGGAGACAGGGACATGGACGGACAGAGGCTCACGGATTCACTCCGGAATCGATTCAAGGCTCAGGGCATCGGGACGCAGGAGACGTGGATCCGCTTCGCGATCGAGCGGCTCACGGTCAGGCTCGTGGCGGCCGACGAAGAGGAAAGGCTGCTCGTAAAGGGCGGCATGCTCTGGTGGCTCAAGGCGGCGCTGCGGGAGCACGCGAGGCCGACCACCGATCTCGACGTCCACGTGCACGCCAAGGACGGCCACGTGCTGTCATCGGAAGAGGTCGGAGACCTGTTCCGGACCGCCGCCACGCACGTGCAGGTCAACGACGGGTGCACCTTCGAAATCAAGCGGACGCATCCCCTGCGCCACACGGAAGACCACGAAGGGCTGCGCGTGCATGTCCGCTGCCGGATCGGCAAGACGGCCATCGATTTCCACGTGGACGTCGGTTTCGGCGGGCGCAGGCCTTCCTGGGCGACGAAAGTCAAGTTCGACTCGATGCACCCCGAACTCGAAGGCGTCACGATCCTCGCATACCCGCTCGAATACATGGTGGCTGACAAGGTGCATTCGATCTGGAAGCATGCCGAGAAGAATACGAGGGTCAAAGACTTCAACGACCTTTTCGTCCTCGCGTCCATGCCCCTAGACGAAGACCGCCTCGCGGAAGCCGTCCGCGTCGTCTTCGAAGACCACGACGTCGCCGTTCCGGAGTCCGTAGACGCCCTCCCGGGCCTCGGGGCCGCCTACGCGATCCGCATGCAGGCCGACTGGCAGGAGTGGACCGTCCGCGCCAACCGCGCTCACGCGATGCCCGCGGACTTCCGCGTGGTCGTGGGGAGGGTCAGGGAGATCGCGGCCCGGGCGCTCGAGGCCGGACACGGATACGCGCCGCCGGCGCCGAGGTTCGCGGCCTGATCAGGCCTTCTTCGACTTCCTCTTCCGGCGGCGCTTCGGTGCCGCCGTTTTGCTTGATGTATCCGGATACATATCCGCCGCCCGTGATGCACCCTGATACATCAGGACGCTGCCCGGGACGGCCTTCCGGTGGCCTTCGACGTGGAGCCGGACGATCTCGTCGAGAGACGGCTCAGGCGGCCGGGACCAGTGACGCCGCCACGTCTCCATGGCCTCGCCGACGGAGGTCAGGAAATCGCGCCCGAGCGCGTTCAGGCCCGTCCTCAGGGCTTCGGCTTCGGCGGGGCTCATGTCCAGTCCTCCGGGGTATCGTCGTCATACTCGTAATCGTGGTCCGGCACGCCCGCCTCGAACAGGCATTCCTCGCACGCGTGCCGGCCGTCATCCAGTTCGACGAGGCCACCGCGGGTGCTGCAGAAGTCGCAGCGGCTCGAATCCAGGTCGTTTTCGTCGCCCCGCATCGGATCACCTCATATCCTGGCTGTTTTCGGCGTCGTCCGGACCGCCTTCGGGGTCGTCCCAGGCGAAATGGACGTAGCAGTAGTCGCGGTCGTGTTCTTCGGACCAGACGGCGGCCATGAGGTCGCCCCAGCCGCGCATCGAGGCCGCGAAATAATGTCCGTCGCTCAGGACCGGGACACCCTCTCCATCCTCGTCCTGATGCCACTCGCCGCCCTTCCAGAGACGCCTGCGCAGGATTTCCGCGCGCAGGGCCTCGAGGTGGGGGTGCCACTCCGGATAGTAGCGCGCGAGGTAGTCCTTCCAGCGCTGCCCGGCCGATGTCATGTTGAAGAACCCGCCGAGGCCGCCGAGGTTCAGGGGGTCGAAGATGGAGTCGTCATCGGGACGGGCAGCCCGCCAGTGCGTCACGTGCAGGTCGGTCATGTGCGGGGTCCTCCGGCGCGGGAGGGGTTCACCACCCGCGTGCCCTTGCCTCCGCCGCCCCGGGGCCAGCCGCGTGACCTCACGACGGCCATGTCGACCATGCCCGTGTCCGCGAACATGACCTCGTCCGGCAGACTGGCCTTCACGCCCTCGATCCACTCGACGACGTCGTCCCCGCGGGACTCGCGGATGTCGTCCGCGGGAATTCCGGTCACGTCCGCAAGCTTCTCGACGAGGGACTCATAACGGGTGTGAGCCTCTACGAGCACCTCGGCGGCGCCTTCCGGATTCGTCCGCGCGAGCATCTGAGCCGCGAGCCAGCCGAGCGTGTTCCTGTCATCCTGGGTCATCATGCGCGGCTCCAGTAGCCTTCCCAGAGCAGCCTCGCGAGTTCACGGCGGCGGCTGTCGGGATCCGTGATCCGGTAAGCCTCCGGCGTGTCGTCGATGTAGCTGACGACCATGTCTGCGACGCGGAGCCAGGTGTCGGAGTCGGCGACGTCTTCCTTCTCCTCGTCTTCGTCGGGCGGGCAGTCGGAGCAGCCCTCGCCCGGCGCGCAGGTGCAGTGGGCTACCGCCTTGACCGCAGCCAGGTCAGCCTTCGCGCGGTCATATGCCCTGCGGGCTTCGGCGGGCGTCATCGCGCTGAAATCACCCGCGCTGCGCCGCTCGCCGTCCAGTCCCCACCGGGACTGCGTCAGGGCCTCCTTGATGATCGCCTCAAGCGCGTCCACGATCTCGCCCCTGACGTCGTTCGGGATGCTGCCGAGGACGGCGGGGAGCACTTCGCCGAAGCCGCCTCTCCCCATGTGCAGGTAGTCGATGACGCCCAGCGCGGCATGACGCGCCCACGGCGGCGGGTCGTCGTGGTCGTATTCGAAGTCCTTGTCGTAAGGGTAGTCCAGCGCGCCCTTCAGGGCCTTCTTCGCATCTTCGGTCATCTCGTACCTTCCTTTCCGGACCGTGCGGCCCGCTTCTCTGCTTCGTAGGTTTCCGGCGCGACCCTGATGCGGCGCACCAGATAGGCCGTCTCGGCGACGGGAGCGTTGGCGATGGCCCGGATGATCGTGCGCAGCGCCACCGGGTCGTCCGCGATCTGGCGGGCGATGGCGCGGGCCATGTTCGTGCGGGTCTCGGGGGTGGCTTCGTAGTCGTCGGTCATGCGGGTCTCCTGTCTCTGGAAAGAGAGTCACCCGGCGGCGTGCCGTGTTCAAATCGGGAGATTTCGCCGGCGGATTTGGTCGCGGCCGCCGGCGGGACAATCCTTGGAGTCTGGACAAGACAGAGGAGGTCCCGATGAAACACATGAATCTCGCGCTGACGGTCGGAGCGGTCAGCATCAGCATCAGCATCCCGGTCGACGAGGCCGCTCAGCCGAAGCTCCGGATCGACGAGCAGCCGCTGCCGATCCCGGCGCCTGCCGTGCCGGAGCCGGAGCCGCAGGAAGACGTCGCCCCGGAGGTGAAGGACACCGGGTATTTCTGGACGGACGAGGAAGACGCCCTGCTGCGGAAGCTCTTCGAGGAGAACTTCACGCATTCCGGCATCGCACAGCGTATGGGCCGCAGCACGCAGGCCGTGAAGTTCCGTTGCCATAAGCTCGGACTGAAGAGCCAGGTCCGCACGGACTGGCCCGAGGACCGGGTGGAGACCATGCGGACCATGCTCGCCGAAGGGGCCACGTTCAGGGACGTCGGGAAGGCGCTGGGCGTATCCGGGCAGGCCGTCCTCAAGCAGGCGGGCAAGCACGGCCTCAGGAGCCTGAACACTCGCGGCCGCAGGAAGAAGGCGTCGAAGCACGCCCCGGAACCCGAGCCGGCCGCGGCCTCTCCCCGCAAGTGGTCTCTGGAAGAGATCGCACGGCTGCGGTCTCTGATCGATGCCGGGGAGACGATGGACGCGATCGTCGAGGCGTTCCCGGCGCGGACGGAGAACGCCGTCAGGACCAAGATCAGCGACAGCGGATACCCCATGCCGATGCGCAGGGAGAGGTCTCTGACGGACGATGAGGCCTGCACCGCGTCTTCGGGATTGATCCGCTTCGCTGGATACGACTGCGGGAACCATCATCGCTGGACGGACGAGGATGACGACGTCATCCGCGACATGGCGGCCGAGGGCTCTTCCGACAGTCAGATCGCCGAGGCGCTGGAGCGGGTCCCGCGCGTGGTCGCCAGGCGGCGCAGGAGCCTGAACGTCGCCGCAGGGGGCGGCAGGAAGGCGGACAGGATCACCGAACGGCCCTGTATCAGATGCCGGGGGCCGTTCGAGAGCGAGGGTAAGCATCACCGCATGTGCGACCGCTGCCGCCACATACCCGACAACGGCATGCCCGTCATGTCGGTCGCGGCCTGAGAGAGAGGAGAGAGACTATGGGAAAGACATTCACGGGATCCTCCGCCGCGGCGTGGGACGACATCCAGATGCAGGCGCTGCGTCAGCTTTTCGACGCGGGCCTGTCCGACTCCGAGATCGGCGCCAAGCTGACTCCGCCGAGGACGTGCGCGAGCGTGACGAACATGCGCCGGGTCATGGGCCTCGACGTCATCAACCGGGACCGGGACCGCTGGGACGGCCACGAGGCCGCCGATCTCGAACGCCTGTTCTTCGGCGGGGAGACCGACGCCGCCATCGCCGCGGCCCTCGGGCGGACCGTCTCGTCGGTCGCGTCCTACCGCCGGCGGCGCGGTCTCGTCCGCGAGAACGGGGGGACGGGCGGCGCGCCGAAGGCCACGGCGGGAAAAAAGACCCGGGCGTGCATGTGCTGCCGGATCCCGTTCCTGTCGGAAGGCGCCCACAACCGCCTGTGCGACCCGTGCCGGGACGGGGCCGAATCCGCCTACGGGTATCACGCCTACGCGGCGTGAACGTCGCCCCTCGCAGGGTATCAGGGTCGCCTCCGGGCGGCCCTTTTTCGTGGCCTCGGGACGGTCCCGCGTCTCTACGAGAACCTCCGGATTCCTGATTCTCAAACAGGGAGTAATGGGGGGAATACGCACCGGGGGACTGACGAAAACCTTTCGAGATTCGAAACGTCTCCGAAGGATTCGAACTTCGAATCGACCCCGGGAGCGCCCCGATCAGGACGTCAGTCCGGCCTTCCGGATGAGGTCGGAAATCACGCGGTCCCGCTGCCATCGGGTGGTCCGCCGCAGGAGGACGGAACGGACCCCGGCCTCGCCATAGCCGTCCTCCACGAGCATGCGCCCGGCGGCCGCCAGTATGCCGTCGACGACCTCCCGGCGGACCGGGGTCATCCTGCCCGTGCGCATAAGGTGAGCCGAGTATGCCGTCACCGCGGCGGCCACGGCCACGTCCACGGCGCACCCCTCCGGCACCCCGTTCTCGGACAGCCTCCGCCGCCAGCGGCGCTGCCTGCGCTGCGCGTCCGCGTTCGATGGATCCGCTGGTCTCGGCATCGTCGCCCTCCCGTCTCTACGAGACAGCAGAATCGGGCGTCGGCGTGCATGGTTCAAGAAATCGCCGCGGCCCTGTCAGACGCGGGCGAGCTTGGGCCTGAGGCGGCCGGTCCGCGCCTGGGTCTCCACGGTCATGGGGACGCCCGCCTTGCCCGGAAAGGCCCGCGTCAGGACCTTCCGGATTTCGGAAGCCCCGGGGCCGTCCGTGGCGAGGATCATGATCGCGGCGTCCGCCAGGAGCGTCCTGATGACGGCCGGGGTCGGCTCGAGGTCACCGGAATCCTGGGCGGCCTTCCGCTTCGCACGGGCGGCGCGGTTCGCCAGACGATGGTATTCGGCGCGATCCTCGGGGGACATGGCGGTGTATCCCCGGGACGCGGCGTCGCGTTCCCGGAGACGGTCGTGGAGCTTCAGGAGCAGGGTGTCATCCATGGTCGGGGTCTCCGGTCGGATTCTCATGCCCGATGATGTCCCGGTCGGCGGAATCCACAAAGCGTTTTATCGCGATAAAACGGAAAAAGTTTTGATCCCGCCGGACCCGGGTTTCCCCGGGCGGTCATCTCGCACGGCTCCGATCGGAAAAACGGCTAGAACCGGGCTCGCGCTCCCCAGGCGATGACACCCTCACTCCCTGCGAAACCCACGGCCCCCAGCGGTCAGGATTCGATGGTCTCCCCAGCGGACGGGTGACCGCTCTGCGAAGCGGATTCTTTTGCCCTGCTCAGCCCGCAGGGCCACGGCTCTTCGTCGCGACGGTCTCGATGACGCGGATTCAATGCTCGAAACCCTGCGGATTCACAGGGCATGGACACCCGGATTCAGGGGTCTCTCTGGCGGTCACGGGGGTATTCGTAAAGAGAATTCCTTATTCCCACATTAAATCCGTTGACCAATCCAGACAGGATGCGGGAAACACCCGATTCTTTACGTGACAGATTTCCACGGAATCTTGTCACATAGACGTTTACGTGACGAAATCCCGGTCATGTCACTCAGTCTTATCGTGACATGATTCCGAACCTGTCACGAAGAGGGTTGACCCGATCCCGCCGGCGCCTGACCATCGACGTATCGAGACAGGGAGACAGGCATCGTGGCGGTAGACAACGGGCATGTACGCAGAGGCAGGAAGCGGTCGAAGGGGAGCCAGCGAAAGGGCGTCCGGGCGGGCGACCTTCTGACGGAGATGATCGACCGACTGCCGGAAGGCACGAACCCGACAGTCGAGAAGTCGGTCCAGCTGATCGAGGGCGTCCGCATCGTCGGAGCCGACGACCTGACCGCGAAAGACCAGGCGCTCTACGAGGCCCTTCTGGCCGTCGCCCGGGACGGCGGGATCGACGCCGACGCCCATTCCTTCGCGCTCCGTGACGCGATGAACTACCTCAAGGCCGACCGGGTCGAGCAGGTCGCGCGCTCGCTAGAGCGCCTGACCCGAACGGTCGTGCGCTACACGTTCCGGGACGAGCGGCGCCGGACCTACGGCTCCATGCCCCTGATCCTCGCCGAGATCGTCGAAGACCTCGAGGCCGGCACGGCCGTCGTGTCCTACGTCATCCCGGCCCCGGTCAAGCGGGCCGCGCTCTCGGCGAACTCATACACCTGGCTGGAGCTTCACGCCCTCGCGGATTTCTCCAGCCGTTACGCCGCCCGTCTCTACCAGCACCTCGCCGTCGACGCGGTCAAGGATCCGAGCGTCGTCAAGCCGTGGGTCGTCGAGCCGCTCGAACTCGCGCGCATGCTCGGCTATCCGCTCGAAGCGGACGGCAGCCTGCACTACGGCTCGTTCAAGCGCCGCTGCCTCGTGCCTGCCATGCAGGACATCGCGGACCACGTGAAGCTCTTCACGGCCACGTGGAAGGCGGAGCGCGGTTCGGGCCGCGGCCGTCCCGTCACCCTGACATTCCGGGTCACCCCTGCCGAAAAGGCCTTCGAGGCCCACAAGGCCGCCCGCCTGACATACTGGAAAGGCTTCCACGACCGCCCGGACCCGAACCATTCCCCCGAGGAACTCCCGTCGAAGCTGGCGATCGGCAGGGCGATCACGGCCACCGGGACCGACGAAGTGACCTCGTCAAACGGCTGGCGCGCCGCCCTCGACAGGGCGAAAGCCGACCCCCGTTCCTACGTGGCCCCCGGCATGACCGGGCAGGCGCTGCTCGACGACCTCGACGACCGCGGCGCCGACATGGCTTTCGGGCGCTGGATTCAGGCATCCAAGGACACTCCGATCTCGATGGACCGGACGGCCGGGACCGCTCCCGCACAGCCCGTCATGCCCGAGCGCGAAAGGGTCGCCCGGCAGATCGCGCAGGACGCCGTCTGGCATCTCGAAGGCTGGATGGGAGACCCGTCGCGGGGCATCCCCAGCCCGTGGAACGACGATCTGATCCGCGACCTGTGCGTCATCTACGCGGGGCCGTTCAAGTCGGTGGAACACCCCGAGGCCGGACCCGATGCACACGCCGCCGTACCGCGCCTGTCCGCCGCCCTCGCGGTCCTGCGCAAGTCGTCGCCGGAGCACCGCCGCAGCGCCCTGAAAACCCTGTGCGAGGCCATCGCCGCGTGGGACATGGACCGCCTTGCCCGCGTGTCCGGCGGCATCATCGGCGGCGGCCCCAAGGCCTCGCCGGCCCCGGCCAGGACGCCGCCCAAGCGGACGTCCTACTTCTCGGGCACCCGCGAGGTCACCGAGCTGGATACCGGGGTCGACTCGCTCTACGGGATCGAGGACTTCGACGACCGGGACGTCTCGGACTTCGACCCGCCGGAGCCGGACGCCTACATGCAACCTGTTGACGAGGACTAGCATACGCTGGGAGAGGCGAAGTCCAACGGCAGTCAATCCTCCGTAGCTTCCAGACTCTCTTATGCCCGAATCCTTCCGATCGAACCCCGTTAACCCTGTCCAATATTGTTGGCAGCCCATTCCGAATCCTTCCGGAGACCGGCTGGACGTCCGTTTCGGATCCCTGTAGTCGACCCATCGCCGCCGGGGACACGCTTCCCGGCCGCCATCAGGAGCAACGTGTCATGAGCACCCTCGAACGAATTTGACCCGCCGCCGCGTGATCACTGCACGCCGGCGCCGCACATTCGTTTTACGAGGAGACCAGCCATGACGAAGCTCTGGGTCCTTTCGGACCTCCATTTTGAACACGAGGACGTGCCGCCCGCGCTGGAAATCCCCGCGGATGCCGATGTCTGCGTCCTGCCCGGCGACCTTCTGAACCGGGGCGGGCAGAGGTCGTTGGACTACCTCGCCGCGCAGGTCGCACCGCACATGCCCGTGGTCTTCGTGCCGGGGAACCATGAGTATTACGGTTCGGGGATCGCGGAGGGGCGGCACCTCATGCGGTCGGCTCGGCTGCCGGGTGTCCATGTCCTTGACGACGCCCTATGCGTCATCGACGGGGTCCGGTTCGTCGGCGCTACGCTGTGGACCGATTTCCTGTTCGGCGGGAGCCGCGAGTGGAACGCGCATGCGGCTCAAGGACTGATGAACGACTACAAGGCCATCGCGCTTCAGAAGCGCCCGTGGAAGCGCCTGTCGCCGACCGATACCGAGCGCATGCACTGGGCCTCGCGGCGCTTCATCGAAGACGCGCTGCGCATGCGTCACGACGGCCCGACCGTCGTCGTCACGCACCACGCTCCGCATCCGGGGTCGATCCACCCGCGCTATGAGGGTTCCGGTCTCAACGCCGCGTTCGTCTCGGACCTGACGGAGATGATCACCCATTTCGAGCCGGACCTCTGGCTCCACGGTCACGTGCATGACGGCGTGGATTACCACGTCGGCGGCACCCGGGTCGTGGCGAACCCGAAAGGCTACGGGAACGAGAACCCGGGCTTCGATCCGAAGTTCGTGATCGACCTCGCGGCGCCCGCGCCTCGACCCTGACACCTGCGCCGGGATCGTCTCCCGGCGCACCCCCGATACCACTCCGTGAGTCGCGATGTCCGCGGCCGGCGGAGCCATGCCGAAAGCCACCGCCATGCCGTTCAGTTTCAACAACGCTCCTGAGAAGAAAGCTCCGAACACCCCGCCGCCCGCGGTCCGCAAGTCCCTGCGGAAGACCGTCGCATGGATGAACGTCCGCGCCGCTTTCCGTCACCTGCCGTCGCTCTGGAACCAGGACGCGGCGGTCATCGTCGGAGTGGTCGTCCCGGAAGATGACGTCACGGCTTACTCTGACGTACTCGGAACGATCCTGCACTCCGACAGCGCGTCTTCGGACGTGCTTTCCGAGGACGGGAAATGGACGCTCGAAGTCCAGCTCGCGGCGGCGATCCGCTCTGGCACGACGGCCCGGCTCGGCCTCGTCGTCAGTGACCGGGCAAAAATCCCGCCCCATTTCGCCGCCGTAGCGAACGCGATTGTCGACGTGCCGCCCCGGTGCACGAAGCGGCTTGCGGGCGCGGTCTGGCACCTCGTCGGCAAGCACGCCGCCGACGCAGACACCGACTGCCTGGCGGCACACGACACCGACGTGGTGTCGGCGCTCCTGCGCACGACCCGATGCCCGGCGAGGGCCGCTGCGGCGCTGCGCAAGCTCGCGGCAGACGCGCCACCACCCGCCGCACGGCCGTCCGGTCCGCGTCTCGAAGACCTCCATGGTTACGGGGAAGCACAGGCGTGGGGTCTCGATCTCGCCCGCGACCTCGCCGACTGGCGGTCCGGAACGCTGCCTTGGGCGGACGTGGATCGGGGCGTCCTGCTGAGCGGTCCTCCAGGCACGGGCAAGACCACGTTCGCGGCAGCCCTCGCGCGGACCTGCGGCGCGCATTTCATCGCGGGGAGCTATGCAGCCTGGCAGTCTGCCGGGCATCTCGGGGATTTCCAGAGAGCCCTGCGCAAGGCCTTCGCGGACGCAAGGAAACACGCGCCGACGATCCTGCTGATCGACGAGATCGACGCTATCGGCAGCCGCGCGTCCGGGGACAGCCATGACCGGGAATACAGCAACAAGGTCATCGCGAGTTTCCTGGAGGTGCTGGACGGCGCGGAGGGCCGTGAGGGCGTGGTCGTCGTAGGCTGTGCGAACCACCCGGATGACCTCGACCCGGCGCTTCGGCGGCCGGGGCGGCTCGACAGGCACATCGTCATCCCGGTTCCGGACGGCAAGGCCCGCCTCGGCATCCTGCGGCATCACCTGTCTGGCGCGCTCGCCGGGGAGGACCTGTCGGCCGTCGTCGACCTGACCGAGGACTGGACGGGCGCGGCGCTGGAGAAGCTCGTCCGCGACGCCCGGCGCCTTGCCCGGCGGCACCGCCGCGACATGACCGTCGGCGACATGCTCGAATGCCTGCCGTCGCGCGTCCCGGTGCCGGAAGAGGCCCGCTGGCGCATCGCCGTGCACGAAGCCGGGCACGCCGTCGTCGGGCTTGAAACGGCGGGCGACGAGATCGTCTCGGTCGAGGTCGCCCGGATGCGGACGGCGGGCGACGAGCGGCTCCGGGCCTCGGTCACGTGGCGGGCAGACGAGGACGCTCTGCTCATCGCGCCGGCCGGCAGCTACCTCGACCGCATCGCGACGGTCCTGGGCGGCATGGCGGCGGAGCGCGTCGTTTTCGGTGACGCGTCGGACGGCTCCGGCGGCCCTGAGGAATCGGACTTGGCGAAAGCGACCCGCCTCGCGGCCGCTCTTGAAGGATCGCTGGGTCTCGGCGGAACCCTGACGCACCTTGCCACGCTCGACCAAGCACACCTGCTAGCGACGAAGGATTTCACCATCCGGAAGTCCGTCGAGGCAACGCTACAGGAGTGCCTTAAGCGCGCCGAAGCCATCGTGACCGAACGCCGGGAGGACGTGCTCGCGGTCGCCCGGGCGGTAATGGAGCGCGAGAAGCTGACCGGGGAAGAGGTCCGGGAGATCGTCACCCGGCAGCCTCGGCTCCGGCTCGTCCCGGGTGGGTGAAATCCTGAATCGGAAATCCAGAGTTTCGAATCGGATTAGCGTAACTTGTGGGCAATTTACTCCAGGTTGCCCACAAGTCGAATCCCTTTGAGGATCCGACGAATCCTCGATGTGGCCTTGGCGTGGCCTCGTGGCCCTGCTGCTGACAACTGGCCGAAGCCGGAAAACCGTTAGATATCAAGGGTTTATGAATGGTGGGTGATGTAGGGATCGAACCTACGACCCGCTGATTAAGAGTCAGCTGCTCTACCAACTGAGCTAATCACCCGCCGGGCCGCGAACCAACGGCTCGCTGCAAGTGGCGCCCTAATAGCCTCTCAAAATCCGCCTGTCCAGAAGGAACTGGGTTTTTGTGACGCTTTTCGTCCGCTAGACGAAAAGCGTGCCTCGTGCGATCTGCACGGCATGGCCTGCAATGCGGGCGGCACGAATTGCCGCCTGCTCGGTCTCGATCTCCAGCCGGATGCGTGAAGGACGTCCCATCTCCACACCTTGCTCGATCCAGTAGCGGTGGGAACCGTCGGGCGGCCGGTCGAAATGGGCGATCTGGCCTGAAAACGCCGCCACAGCCGAGCCCGTCGCGGGATCTTCGGCGATGCCGTCCCATGGCGAGAACATCCGCGCATGAAATGCACAGTCGTGACCGACGGTCTCGCGGCAGTAGAGGTATGGCGCGCAGACCGCGCCATCGACACGCGGGCTTGTCTCCAGCCACAGGCCGGCATCAATGCGCGCCCTGCCCGCAGCAGCGAGCCCCGCCACCGGGACGGCCAGGTAGGGGACGCCGGCGGACCAGAGGCCCGGTTGGTGATTCTCGAAGCCGATCTCGTGCGGTCCGAGACCGAGCGCTGCAGCAATCGCCTGCACGTCGCAGTTGAAGTCGAGCGGCTCCGACAGCTTCGGCAGGTCGAACTCGGCAAATGCGGCGCCATCGCCGCCGCGCGTCACCGCGCAGCGCACATCGCCGATCTTCTCCTCCAGCACGACCAGCGCGGCCGCCATCCCGTCCCGCTCAGCAGCGAGCGCTATGGCCGTGCCGACGGTCGGATGCCCGGCGAATGGCAGTTCGCCATCCGGCATGAAGATGCGGATCGCCGCCGTATGCGCGGGGTTGCGTGGGGGCCGGACGAAAACCGTCTCCGACAAGTTGAATTCGCGCGCGATGCTCTGCATCGCCGCGTCATCCAGACCTTCGGCATCAAGCACGACGGCCAGCGGATTTCCGGCCAGCGGGCGCTCGGTGAATACGTCGTAGATCAGATAGTCGCGCTTACTCACGTGCCCTCCAGCTTTCCTGTCGGTCCGCCGCCGACGCCGAACATGGCCAATCTTTAATTTGAAATCGAGGGCGAATTGCATGATCTGTGGGATGAAGGGATTTTGAAAGACCACAAGGCAGGCGTGCGCATGGACCAGATCGTGGAGCGCCCGCAGCGGGCCCGGCCGGCCACGCCGGAACCGATAGAGGAAGCGCTGGCGCTTGGCAGTGCCGGAAAGCGCAACGGCGCAAGGCGCCGCCTGATGCTCTACGGGCTTCTGGCGGCCGGCCTCGCCGCGTTCGGCTATGGCGCATGGCAATGGACCGCCACGCCCGCGCCACAGACGGCCTACCGCACGGTTGCTGCCGAGCCAGGCCCGCTCACCGTCGAAGTTTCCGCGACAGGGACGCTGCAGCCGCTGACACAGGTCGAGGTGTCGAGCGAGCTTTCGGGCGTCGTCCGCTCGGTCGAGGTTGAGGAGAACCAGCGCGTGGCCAGGGGCGACGTGCTGGCGGAACTCGACACGACGCGTATCCTGGCACAGGTCGAGCGAGCGAAAGCGAATATCGCCGCCGCGGAGGCGCGCGTCGCCGACGCGCAGGTCACGCTCCGCGAGGCCGAGCAGGCGCTTGCCCGCACCGAGCAGCTCTCCGGCCGCGGTATGGTCACCGACCAGGCCCGGGAAACCGCGGAGGCGGCGCGCGACCGCGCCGACAGCGCCGTGGCCATCGCCAAGGCCAATCTTGATGTTGCCGTGGCCGATCTCAAGCTGCAGGAAGCCGATCTCGCCAAGAGCTCGATCTATGCGCCGATCGACGGCATCGTGCTGACCCGCTCGGTCAATCCCGGACAGACGGTCGCCTCGTCGATGTCGGCGCCGGTGCTGTTCGTCATCGCCGAAAACCTGGAGACGATGGAGTTGAAGGCCAAGGTCGACGAGGCCGATATCGGCCAGGTAGCAGCGGGCCAGAAGGCGCGCTTCACTGTCGACGCCTTTCCCGGTCGCGGTTTCGACGCCCGGATACGCGACATCTCCTACGCATCGGAGGTCACAGAAGGGGTCGTCACCTACCAGGCGCGGCTGAACGTCGACAATGCCGATCTTGTCTTGCGGCCGGGGATGACCGCGACAGTCGACATCGTCACCCGCGAGGCGAACGGCGTACTGCTGGTACCGGCATCGGCCTTCCGCTTCAGCCCTCCACAGGAGACCCAGAGCACCGGATGGTCGTTGCAGGCGCTGTTCATGCCCGCTCGCCCGTCGATGGGCTTCGGCGGCAGGCGCGGCGGCGGAGCGCGAGGCGGCGAAGGCCGGCCGCTTTACGTGCTGCGCGACGGCGAGCCGCAGCCGGTGCGGGTAACCACCGGCGCGACCGACGGAGAGTCGGTCGAGATTGTTTCCGGGCTGGAGGCCGGCGAGCGCGTCATAGTCGGCACCGGCGAATCACGCTCGGGCGCACGGCGCCCATGAACATGATGACCGACATCCCGCTCCTCACATTCCGCGACGTGTGGAAGACTTATGGCCGCGGCGAGGCCGAGGTGCACGCGCTGGCGGGCGTCGACGTAACCATCAGGCGAGGCGAGTTCGTCGCCATCATGGGCCCTTCCGGCTCCGGCAAGTCGACGTCGATGAACATCATCGGCTGCCTCGATACGCCCACGAGCGGCCTCTACGGCTTCCTTGGCATTGATGCCGGCGCTCTCGACCGTTCAAGGCGCGCGGTGCTGCGCAACCGCTACATCGGCTTCGTCTTCCAGGGCTACAATCTTCTGCCGCGCACCACCGCGGTCGAAAATGTCGAACTGCCGCTGATCTATCGTGGTGTTCCCGCCCGTGACCGCCGGGCGCTGGCCATGGACACGCTGGCGCAGGTGGGCCTTCAGGGCCGGGAAAGCCATACGCCGGCCGAGCTGTCGGGCGGCCAGCAGCAGCGCGTCGCGATCGCTCGCGCCATTGTGACAAGCCCTACCCTTCTGGTGGCCGACGAGCCGACCGGTAATCTCGACACCGCCCGCACCCACGAGATCATGGACCTGCTGACCCGGCTCAACATCGAGCAGGGGCTGACCATCGTCATGGTCACGCACGAGCCCGACGTCGCCGCCTATGCCGACCGCACCATCACCTTTCTCGACGGCAGGATTGCGTCGGACACGGCCGAGCTGGAGGCTGCCTGATGCTGTTGGAGACCATCCGCCTGGCCCTGCGCTCCGTCCGGCGCAACGCGCTGCGCTCGTTCCTGACACTGCTCGGCATCGTCATCGGGGTCGCGGCCGTCATCGCCATGATCACCATCGGCTCAGGCACGACTGAGAAGGTCAAGCAGGACATCGCCAAGCTCGGCAGCAACCTCCTGACAGTGCAGGCGCTCCGGCCGATGCGCGGCGGCGACACAAATTTCACGCCACGCGCGCTCGGCGATGCGGACCTGGAAGGGCTGGTCGCCGGGCTGGACGATGTGCGCGCGGTGTCTGCGGCCGCGCAGCGCACGGGTCGCGTCGTCTACGGCGCCGACAACCTTGCCGCACAGGTGACCGGCACCGACACCGACTACTTCATCGCCCGCGACTGGGATGTCGCGATGGGACGCATCTTCACCGAGTCCGAACTTCGCAGCGGAACCAATGTCTGCGTGATCGGCCAGACCGTACGCAACCAGTTCTTCGGCGGCGGCGACCCTGCCGACGCGACGATCCGGGTCGGGCGGATGAGTTGCCGGGTGATCGGCGTGCTGGAACCGAAGGGCACATCCGGCTTCGGCCAGGATCAGGACGCCACCGTCATGATGCCGCTGACCACCTATCAGCGACGCATTGCCGGCAACCGCGACATCGGCCAGATCCTCGTTGCGGTGAACGACGGCGCCTCGACCACCGAGGCGACGGCACAGGTGCAGGACATATTGCGCCACACGCGCCGCATTGCCCCGGACCAGGAAGACAATTTCGACGTGCGCGACATGACACAGGTGGCCGACGCGCTGACCAGCACGACGACGGTGATGACCGGCATGCTGGGGGCGCTGGCCGGCGTCAGCCTGCTCGTCGGCGGCATCGGCATCATGAACATCATGCTGGTCTCGGTGACCGAACGCACGCGCGAGATCGGCATCAGGCTGGCGATCGGCGCCCACGAAAAGCACATTCTCGTTCAATTCCTGGTCGAGGCGACGGTGCTGTCTCTGTTGGGCGGGCTGATCGGCATCGTGCTCGGGCTGGCGCTGGCGGGCCTGGCCACGGCATCGCTGTCGATTCCCTTCGTGCCCAGCCTCATGGTGATCGCCATTGCCGTCGGCTTTTCGGCGATGATCGGCATGGTGTTTGGCTTCTTCCCGGCCTTACGCGGCGCGCGGCTCGACCCGATCGACGCGCTCAGGCACGAGTGAGCGAACAGGGAAAAGGAGGCGCTAAGGGCGTCATTCTCTGCTCACTACACCCTATTCCCGCTCACTTCTTCAAAATGCCATCGGATCAGATCGGGCATCTGCATCGCCAGCCGATCCGGCAAATCCTGGCTCGACCGGATGATCACCGCCTCGTCGATCTCAGATGCGGCCTGCCGCGCGACATGGCCGGCGATCGCATCGGCCAGTTCGTCGGCGCTGGCCTCGAGAAAGTAGCGCTGGAAGACGACAGTGCCTGTCGCCTTGGAGACCGCGTAAAGCTGCGGCTCACGCCGCGCGCCGGAAAGGTCGATACCGGTTTCCTCCATCACCTCGCGGTGCATGTTTGCTGCGATGTCGGCATAGCCATCGCGGAAGTCGATCGCCTCGAACGTGCCTGCGGCAAAGTAGACCATTCCCGGATTGGCGGTGGTCTTTGCCATGCGGATCGCGACCAGCGCATTGTCGGCGCTGACCAGCATCGCATGTGCATAGGCATGCCCTGCCTGGTCCACCGGCCGCAGCGTGCGCCAGTAGAGGAAGGTGGCGTAGCGAACGATATGGCAGCGCCCGACGAGTTGCCCCCCGCGAAGGACCAGTTCGGACAGCAGAGCCACCCACCCGTCGAACAGCGCCGGATTGGTCGCACTGGCGCCTCGCCAGTGCTCCTCGATCGCGTTCGCGTTGGCCAGCTCGAATGGATGAGGCTCGTCGTCCAGCCTGACGGCGACACGGTCGACCGGAAAGACGGTATCATGCGGCAGGTCGAAGCGCATCGCCTGCCTATACGACGTCGATCTCGACGACCACCGGGCAATGGTCGGACGCCTTGGGGCGGTCCCAGCCCGTGCGCGGATAACGATCCACTTCCTGGTCCGGAGGAAACGGCGTCCGGAAGGGCTGGCCGTTGCGCACGATTTCCGGGATGGCGGATGCGTTGCGACGTGCCAGTCCCGCCGACAGCAGGATATAGTCGAGCTGGCACAGATGCCGTTCTGCGGGCCCACGCGTGTGGTAGAGCGTCCAACGGTCGAGTTCCGGCCGGCGCTCCACCACGTTCTCGCAGAACCCGCCTTCCGTCAGCACGTCGATGCACGAGCTGACCTCGCGATGCGGCTTGAACGAAAGGGCATCGGGAAGCTCGCCGGAAATGATCACCCGTTCACCATAATCGTTGAGGTCGCCGCAGATCGCCCAGCGCTTTTCTGGCGCGGCGGGTCCGAACCGGTCCTCGATGATGCGTCTTACCGCCCTGGCTTCGGCGATGCGTACCGGCATCGTCGCCTCTCTGCCGTCCATGCCGTTGCGTGGGCTGCCCATGGATTTGAAATGGACGCCGTAGAGTGTCATCGGCACGCCGCCGACCTTGAGGTCGAGTTCCAGGCAGTCGCGGCGAAAGATGCGCTCATGCGCCTTTTCTCCGACCGCCGCTAGTTCCGGCGTATGCAGATCGAGATCGTCATAGGTCAGGTGCGCATGACTCTGCATACGCACGAACTCAATCTTCTGACCGTGGCGCGTCTCGTCGCGAACCATGACGGCCACGTCGATGCCGCGCCCGTCATTGCCTGCGGTCGTGTATTTCTCGCGATATCCCTGGCCGACCATCTTGAACAGGTAGCCGTATTCGAAGGCGCGCAGCGCCTCGATGTTATCCACCTCCTGCAGGCACAGTATGTCGGCGCGAGCCGCCGCAATGGCCAGCGCGCTCAGCTGGCGCGTGTCGTCGGTATGCGCCACCATCCGCGCGCTCTCCAGCGTCTTGAACTCGGCCTCGTCGCGGATCTGGTAGAGCGCCAGCGCTCGGTCTAGGTAGAGCTGGTTGCGAAAGCCGGAGAAATCGAACCTGTTCATCAGGTTTTCGATGTTGAACGTGGCGAGGCGCAGCGACATCGCGCCACATGACCCGGCAACGGCCAAAAAGGCAAGCGCAGGCAACGCTTGCGCCGCGCGCGCGTTCATCCGGCGTTCATCGCAGGTTCATGCGAAGGGAGCGACAGTCGCAATCGCAATGAGGCTTGCGAACAGGCTGGGTTCTCAGAACCCCAGGAGGTTCACATGAAGCGCAAACTCACTGGTCTCACCATGCTGGCGGCCGTTGCAATCGGCCTTGGCCTGTCGTCGGCAACGGCTGCGCCGACCATTGCCTTGCCGGCATTCGCGTCGGCCGTATCAATTCCAGTCGCCGAGGCCGATGGCGGGCAGATCGAACTGGCCAATCATCGCGGCGACGGATGGTATCCGCGGCACTATCGCGGCGACAGGTGGTATCCCCGGCACTATCGCGGCGACCGCTGGCCGCCCCGCGGCTATCGCTTCCAGGGGCCATCGGGTTTCTACCTGGAATTCAACGTTCCGTCCGCCCGCTATGTCCAGCCGCGCCGGGTCGTTCGGTCAGGTAATTCGCACGTAAGCTGGTGCTACGCGCGCTACAGGTCGTACCGGGCGTGGGACAATTCGTTCCAGCCCTATCACGGCCCGCGCCGCGAGTGCGTGTCGCCCTACTACTGACCGGAAATGATCGAAGCCGGCGCGCCCCCGCGAGAGCGCCGGCTTCGACCGCACCGCCAGCGACCGTCAGGCCGCTGCGGGCGAAGGTTCGGCAGGACCGGCGAACTCGACACCGATGTCGGTCAGCGTGCGCCAGCGCACGTGTGCAGCGCGCGCCGCTGGCTCGCCCGACACCTGCAGGTCGAAATGAGCGGGCACGGCGGTCGTATCGCCGAATGCCAGCCGCGCGCCGTGCACGGAAAGATTGCGCACCACGCATTCGAGCGCGCCGTAGCCGCGATTGAAGCGGAGCGACCCGCCCTTGAACACACGCTGGCGCTGCTCACGACGCCGTTCCTCGTGCGCAGCTCCTTCGAACCGTGTCGATCTGGTGGAGATGGGTTCCATTGCGAAACTCCCGTGCCTCTGTGTGAAGCACGCAGCAAATTCCGGGCCAACGGCGCGTTCCAAAATGAAACAGGCCGGCGGATCGCTCCGCCGGCCTGAAATCAATTTGGTCGGTGAAAAGCGCTTAGTTCCGCGCCTTGTCGACAAGCTTGTTCTTGGCGATCACCCCGCGCGCCCGCGGGGCGAAGCCTGAGGACGCGCAGAGAAATGACCGTGGATCGGTGAACTAGTTCCGCGCCTTGTCGACGAGCTGGTTCTTGGCGATCCAGGGCATCATCGCGCGCAGCTTGGCGCCTACCTCCTCGATCTGGTGCTCGTCATTGTTGCGGCGGATGCCCTTGAAGCGCGACATGCCGGCGCGATACTCCTGCATCCACTCCGAGGTGAACTTGCCGGTCTGGATGTCCTTGAGCACCCGCTTCATCTCGGCCTTGGTCTCGGCGGTGATGATGCGCGGGCCCGACACGTACTCGCCCCACTCGGCGGTATTGGAGATCGAGTAGTTCATGTTGGCGATGCCGCCCTCGTAGATGAGGTCGACGATCAGCTTCACCTCGTGCAGGCACTCGAAGTAGGCCATCTCGGGCGCGTAGCCGGCCTCGACCAGCGTCTCGAAACCGGCGCGGATGAGCTCGACCAGACCGCCGCAGAGAACGACCTGCTCACCGAACAGGTCTGTTTCGCATTCCTCGCGGAAGTTGGTCTCGATGATGCCCGAGCGGCCGCCGCCGACGCCGCAGGCGTAGGAGAGCGCGAGATCGAGCGCGTTGCCCGAGGCATCTTGGTTCACGGCCACCAGGCACGGCACGCCGCCGCCCTTCTGGTATTCGCCGCGCACGGTGTGGCCGGGGCCCTTCGGCGCGACCATGAGCACGTCGACCGTCGATTTAGGCTCAATCAGGCCGAAATGCACGTTGAGGCCGTGGGCGAATGCGATGGCGGCGCCGTCGCGGATGTTGGGCGCGATCTCGTTCTTGTAGATGTCCGCCTGCAGCTCGTCGGGCGTGGCCATCATCATCAGGTCGGCCCAGGCGGCCGCTTCCGCCACCGTCATCACCTTGAGGCCGTCGGCCTCAACCTTCTTCGCCGTGGCCGAGCCGGCCTTGAGGCCGACTGCGAGTTCCTTGGCGCCGGAATCCTTCAGGTTGAGCGCATGCGCCCTGCCCTGCGAACCGTAGCCGATGATGGCGACCTTCTTGCCCTTGATCAGGTTCAGATCGGCGTCGCGATCGTAATAGACACGCATGCTGGAGTTTCCTTCCCGTTTGATGAACTCAGTTGCCGGACTGCACCGGCGGCTTACCCGTCCCGTAGAGGACAAAGAACTGTTGCGTCGCGCGCGCCGCGTCGCGGACGATGTCATGCGCCGTCAGGCCAAGCCGGTCCCCCAGCAGCAGCCTCATTTGCACGTCGCGGCCGACAAGGCCGAAAAAGGTCCGGAATGCGGTCTCAGCCTCGTCGAATGCGAGCAGGCCGGCCTCGCGGCCCGCCTCCAGCAGCGGCTTCAGCCGCTCGCCGATGGCAAAGCGGCCGTTCTCCAGCACGATGCCGCCGAGATTGCTCCTGCCCGATCCGGCATGGCTGACGGCCACGCGATTGAGCGCGATTGAGGTCTCGGAGGAAATGACCAGCAGCCAGTTGGCAGCGAAGGCTTCGAGGCTTTCGCGCAACGCCGCCGCATCGAGATGCGCCCGGTCCCAATTGCCTTCCCGCACCTTTGCCGCCTGCCAGCGCACGGTGGCAGTCAGCAGACCGTCGCGGTCGCCGAACCACTTGTACAGCGTCTCCTTGGAGCAGCTCGCCCGCCGGGCCACGGCGGTCATGGTCAGGCCGTCGCCGCCTTCGACCAGCAGGTCGAGCACGGCGTCAAGCACCTCGCCCTGACGAGGCGTGACATCGTTCGAATTGGCCGTCGCATTCTGCATGCGTTTCCGTAACGAACGTTACGGTTCGGTGCAAGAGGCTATTTCATCGGCCGATCAGGTTTCGATATCGCCTCCCTCCGGCAGGAGACGTTGCACTGCCGTCGACGCCGGGACGGCCGGGATATTCGCCCACTCGACCTCCTTCAGGCCGATCGCCGCGAACGGATCGCTCAACGTCCCGGCCACCATCGAGGCGAGAAGCTGCGGCGCCGGCGGCACGCGGGCCACGGTGGCCACCAGCCGGTCGCGCAGGAACGGCAGCAGCGTTCCATCGGACTGGTAGAACGGCGTGAAGGCATAGGACAGCGCCTGAAACAGGCGCACATGCCAGCGTCGCGCGCGGCAATAGGCGGGAAGTGCCGTCTGCAGGTCGGGTGACTCGGTAAGCGCATGCGCCAGCGCGGCGGCGTCGAGAAGCGCCATGTTGGCGCCCTGCCCCAGTTGCGGGCTGGTGGAATGCGCCGCGTCGCCGATCACCGCCAGCCGACGCCCCGCCGGCATCTTCAGCGTATGATGGCCGTAGCGCGCGAGCGTCAGTCGGTCGAAGCCGTCGATCTGGTCGAGATAGGGGCGCGTCTCCGGCCACAGCGCCTCAACGTGCTCTTTCCATGCATTGATGCCGGCGGCTTGCACATTCTCGGCCTCCGCCGGCTTCAGGCTCCAGAAAAAGGCAGCCTGCTGCCGCCCTTCCGGCTCGATGCGGCCGATCGGCATCACGCCGATCATGACGCTCGCGCGGCGATAGCGCTGGGTCAGCGCATGCCGGTCGAAGCCCTTGCCGGCCCAGTCCAGCGAAGCCCAGAACGCGCCATAGGCAAGTGGCTTAGGTTCAGCGGGTTGAGCCGTATATGCCCACAGCCGCGAACGAGAGCCCGATGCGTCTACGACGAGGTCGAACGGGCCTGCCCGCCTCCCGTCCTGCAGGAGAAGGCTCGCGCCACTGGCACCCTGGTCGATGCCCTCGATCTCGGCAGCGGTCGCGATAGCGATGCCCTCGGCCGCCACCGCCCGGTGGAGCACTCCGAACAGCGCCGCCCGATGCACGGCGATGCCGAAGCGTCCCTTCCGCTGCGCATCGTAGCGAACGTCGAGCACCGTGCGGCCGGTGAGTGCATCCGCACCGAACAGCCGGTCGATGCGGCTGCCGAGCGACATGATATCGCCGAGCAGCCCGAGTTGGTAGAGAACCGTCAGTCCCGTTGGCTGGAGGATAAGCCCCGAGCCGAGCGGCCTTGGCAGGTCGAAGCGCTCGAACACCGCAACACGATGACCGGCGCGGTGAAGAATCAGCGCCGCCGCCAGACCCGCCGGCCCCGCTCCGACGATGGCGATCTCCAACCGGCGCAATCAGGCGCCGCCTTCGCCGGCGTCGAACACGGCTCGGGCCTCCCGCACGGCCGCGAAGTTGCTTTCGGCCCATCCCAGCAGATGCTGCAGGGAGTCATACATCGACCGGCCAAGATCGGTGAGGCTGTATTCGACGCTGGGGGGCGTCGTCGGAAACACCTCGCGATGGACGTAGCCGTCGCGCTGCAGGTCGCGCAGTGTCTGCGTCAGCATGCGCTGCGAGATGTCGGGCACCAGCCGGCGCAACTCGCCGAAGCGGTAGGGTTGCTCGGCCAGCGCCATGACAAGCAGCGAGCTCCACTTGCCGAAAATGTTCTGGACGACGTTGCGAACCGGGCAGTTGGCCAGACCGCCTTCATATGCGGCTGCATAGAGTTCGATCTTCCGGCGTGCGGAAACGGGACGCGCATCCATGGGTAGTTCCTTCAAGGTAACCAGCGCAGCCAAAACTGCCTTCTTTACGGTCGAGAGCTAATATACCATGTGAAGCTGGTCTCGAAAAGAGAGCGATACAAGAACAGGGACCAGACCCATGACCGACACAATCCTCGTCACCGGCGCTTCCGGCCAGCTTGGCCGGGCCGTCATCGACCACCTTCTCAATAGCCAGGGCGTCGCGCCCGGACGGCTGATCGCCGCCACGCGCGATCCGGCCAAGCTCGCCGATCTGGCGGCCGCGGGCGTCGCCGTTCGCCGGATCGACTTCGAAGATGCGGAATCGATGGCCAGCGGCTTTGCCGGCGCCGACACCGTGCTGATCGTATCCACCGACGCTCTCGACGCCGAAGGCACACGGCTTCGCCAGCACAAGGCAGCCATCGCAGCCGCAGCCAAGGCAGGCGCCAAACGCCTCGCCTACACCTCGCTTCCCAATGCCGAAACCTCGCGCGTCGGCTTTGCGCCCGACCATCTGGGCTCCGAGAAAGCGGTCAAGGCAACCGGCCTGCCGCATCTCATCTTCCGCAACAGCTGGTACGCCGAGAACCTGTTTATGAGCCTGCCGCAAGCCTTCGCGAGCGGCCAATGGTACACCTCGGCCGGCCAGGGCCGCACCGCCTTCGTCGCGCGAGACGACATCGCCGCCGCCATTGCCGGCGCGCTCGCCAACCCGCCCATCGGCAGCGCAACTTACACGCTGACGGGAAGCGAAGCGCTGACCAATGAGGAAATCGCCGGCCTCGCCTCGCAGATTGCGGGCAAGCAAGCCAGCGTGGCGCACCTTACCGATGAACAGCTGGCCGGCGGCATGAAGGGTGCAGGCCTGCCGGAAGCCATCATCCCGACGCTGGTATCCTTCGATACGGCCACCCGAGAAGGCGACCTCGCCACCATCACCGACGACGTGGCGAAACTGTCGGGCAGGAAGCCGCGCCCGGTGCGCGACTTCATCGAGGCCAACAAGGCCGCCCTCGCCGGATAGCGCGAAAGGTCCGGGCGGCGGCGCAAGGTCGTCGCCTGGAATTCTTCAGACCGCGACCTGCGTTCCGATCTCGACGACGCGGCCGGTGGGAAGGTGAAAATATTCGGTCGCATCGCTCGCCGCGCCGGCGAGCGCGATGAACATTTTCCCCTGCCACATCGGCATTGCTCGGTGTGTCGACGGCTTCAGCGTTCGCCGGGACAGGAAGAAGGACGTCGTCATGATGTCGAACTTCCAGCCGAGCTTGCGGCAGATCACCAATGCCTTGGGGATGTTCGGCTGCTCCATGAACCCGAACCTGAGTTCCACCCGCCTGAACAGTGGGTCGAGCACCTCCGTCAAGACACGTTCGGCATCCGAAACGCGGGGCCGGTCCACCGTTACGACGGTCAGGATGACATTGTGCTCGTGAAGCACCTTGTAGTGCTTGAGGCTGTGCAGGAGCGCCGTTGGGGCGCTCGTGGCATCCGCGGTCAGGAACACGGCCGTTCCAGGGACGATGACGGGCGGCTTCGCGGCCAGTTGCTCGACCAGGAATCGCAGCGGGGTCTCGCTCTTGCGCGTCCTGTCGAACAGGATCCGGCTGCCGCGCCGCCAGGTCGTCATGATCGCGATGACGACGCCGGCAACGGCGAGCGACACCCAGCCACCATCGGCCACCTTGAGAGCGTTCGCCCAAAGGAACGCCGTATCGATGACGATGAACGGGCTTACTGCCAGCGCCGCCAGCCAGACCGGCCATCTCCACACGCGGCGCATTACGACGAACAGCAGCACGACGGTGACGATCATCACACCGCTCACCGAGATGCCGTAAGCGGCAGCCAGCGCGTCCGACGAGCCGAATTCGAGCACCAGCCACAACACGCCCACCATCAGCAGCCAGTTGACATGCGGCATGTAGATCTGGCCTGCGTGGGCTTCCGACGTGTGGCGAACAGTCAATCGCGGCAGCATGTGCAATTGCACGGCCTGCCGCGTCAACGAATAGGCGCCACTTATCGTAGCCTGGCTGGCGATGATGGTGGCCATCGTCGCCAGCAGCACCGTCGGCAGGGTCGCCCAGCCGGGCATCATCTGAAACAACGGCTGCTGAACCGGTTCCGCGTGCGACAGGATGAAGGCGCCCTGCCCGAAATAGTTGATGACCAGCGCAGGAAAAACCAGCGCGAACCAGGCGAGCACGATCGGTCTGCGTCCGAAATGGCCGAGATCGGCGTAGAGTGCTTCCGCCCCGGTGACGGCAAGAAAGGCCGCGCCCAGTACGATTAGCGCGACGGCGCTGTGGTTCCAAAGGAACGCTGCGCCGATCGCAGGCGAAAGCGCCTGCAGCACGGCCGGATAGGCCCAGATCTGCGCCATGCCGGCCACGGTCAGCACCAGAAACCAAAGCGCAGTCACCGGCCCGAACACGGCGGCCACCTTGCCGGTACCGAACCGCTGCACCGAAAACAGGCCGACGATGATGACCACGGTGATCGGGATGACGAAATCGCCAAGCGCCGGCGCCGCGACCTTCAGGCCCTCGACCGCAGACAGCACCGAGATCGCCGGCGTGATCAGCGCATCGCCGAAGAACAGCGATGCCCCCAGAATGCCGAGGCCAAGGGCAATCGGGCCGAACCTGCCGCCGCCGCGACGCGCCAGCGCCATGATCGCCAGAGTTCCGCCTTCGCCGTGATTGTCTGCCCGCAATACCAGCACGGCATATTTCGCGGCAACGACCAGCGTCAGCGACCAGAAGATGACGGATAGGATGCCGAGCACGTCGGCTTCCTGCGGCGGCGCATCGCCGGCTACGGCCTTGAGAGCGGCGCGAAGCGCGTAGATCGGGCTCGTGCCGATATCGCCATAGACGATGCCGACCGCGCCGAGCGCGAGAGTGGCGGTAGACTGTCGCGAAGGCGCTGCCGGCAACTCCGCCAAGCCGTTCGCCGCCTCGGCGCCAGGCAAACCACGGGTCTCTGCCATGCCTGCCTCTCCCGTGAAACGTCGGGCTGCACCCAGTCGCTTCACTGCTCAAATGCAGAAATGCAAACGTCCACCCTACAATCTATGCACGTGTCGAGCGGCTTACCACCCGCAAGCCGCAAGGTAGCGTCGTGCGGTCGCCGCCATGCCGTGTTCGAGTGCGTCAGCCGTCAGTCCGTGACCGATGGAGACTTCGCTGAGTTGCGGGATTGCGGCGGCCAGCCCCGGCATGTTGGCCACCGTCAAGTCGTGCCCGGCATTGACGCCGAGCCCGGCAGCGAGAGCCATCCCCGCCGTTTTCCTGAGCTTTTCCAGCTCGCTGGCGGCTTTTGCGGAATCGTCGTAGCAGCCGCCATAAGGCCCGGTGTAGAGCTCGATGCGGTCGGCGCCGGTCGCCTTCGCGGCCGCGATTTGCGTCTCCGAGGCGTCGGGATCGCAAAACAGCGAAATCCGCGCTCCGCGCTTCTTCAGCCGCGCGACGATCGCCTTCAGCATGTCGCGGTTGGCGATGAAGTCCCACCCATGGTCGGAGGTCGGCTGCTCCGGGTCGTCCGGAACCAGCGTCACCTGCTCCGGCTCCGTCGCCTCGACCAACGCCAGGAAGTCTCCGGTGGGATAGCCCTCGATATTGAACTCCGCCGTCGGAAAACGATCGTCGATCAGCGCCCGCAACTGCGGCAGGTCACTGCGGCGCACATGCCGTTCGTCGGGGCGCGGATGCACTGTAAGGCCATGCGCGCCGGCCTCGAGCGCAATAGCTCCGAAATTCGTAACGCTGGGCCACGGCAGATCGCGCCGGTTGCGCAGGAGCGCGATCGCATTGAGGTTTACCGAGAGCTTCGCGGGCATGAATGGCCTGTGTGGATTGGCTGCCTGCCTCCCCTATATCGCCTCAGACGGGAACAGACACCCGCTTTCGTGTGTTCCAGAGGGGCGGAACGACCCGCCAGCAAAGGAGCGGATATGCGGCCATTGGAAAGAGTGCCTGCGGTAAGGCGCATCGATACCGACCGTAACGACCTGTTCGCGGTGACGATCACCGGCGATTTCAACGCCGCCGACGCGGAAAACCTGTGCGGCCTGCTGGAAGGCGCCTATGCGCTGAGCGAGCGAATCGATCTTCTGGTTCGCATAAGCGAGCTCGACGGTGTCGACGTATCGGAGTTGCAGCCGGACACCGTGCGCTACATGCGGGACCATGTGGCGCTGCATGTCGACCGGTGCGCCGTGATAGACGATGGCGGCTGGGCGCAAAAGATCGAGCGCCTTCTCGCGCCGGCGGCAGGCGCGGAGACGCGCCACTTCCGCCTAGACGAAGAGCCCGAGGCGTGGACCTGGCTTCAGGCGCGGGAGATCGCAGAAAAGGCGTGATTAGCGGACGATGGTCAGCCGCTCTGCGGCGCGGGTGATCGCGGTGTAGAGCCAGCGCTGTCGTGTGTCCTTGAAGGCAAAGCTCTCGTCGAACAGCACGACCTCGTCCCACTGCGAACCCTGCGCCTTGTGCACGGTGAGCGCGTAGCCATAGTCGAAATCGTCGAAGCGCTTCTTCTGCTGCCAGGGGATTTCGGCATCGGGGTCCTCAAAGGCGGCCTTCAGCAGCTTGATCTTGGCCACGCCCCGCTCCGGATCGTCCTCCTCAGGAGAAACCAGCAGGTTGATGCCGGGCTTCACTGTCTCGCGCGACGAGGTCATGACCTTCCACAGCGAGCCGTTGAGCAGGCCCTTGGCCGGATCGTTGCGCAGGCAGACCAGCTTGTCGCCCGCCTGTGGATAGGCGGCCTCGAAGCCCTTCAACTGCCGCAGCCGCTGATTGTAGCGCCGTCGCGTGCGGTTGGTCCCGACCAGCACCTGATCGGCCGCCAGCACCATGTCCTGGTCGACCTCGTCGCGTCCGATCACCTTGGCGGTGCCGAAATCGCCGTTCATGAACTCCCTGCCCTCTCGCACGTCGAGCGCCAGTCGGATGATCGGATTGTCGCGAGCCTGCCGGTGGATTTCGGTCAGCAGATGGTCGGGGTCGTGTTCGGTGAAATAGCCGCCGCCAGAAATGGGCGGTAGCTGTGCCGGATCGCCCAGGACGAGGATCGGCGTGCCGAAACTCATCAGATCGCGGCCGAGCTGCTCGTCGACCATCGAGCACTCGTCGACGACCACCAGGCTCGCCTTGGCGATCGGGCTCTGCCGGTTGAGGGAGAAGGTCGGATTGATGGAGGTCTTGCCGGTAGCCTCATCCGCCACGGCCTCTTCGCCGCGCGGACGATAGATCAGCGAGTGGATGGTCCGGGCGTTGCTGGCACCCTTGGCACGAAGGACCTGCGCCGCCTTGCCGGTAAAGGCGGCGAACTGCACCTGGCCATCGACATGCTCGGCGAAGTGGCGCGCCAGCGTCGTCTTGCCAGTACCGGCATAACCGAAAAGACGGAAGAGCGGCTTGCGCCCATCTTTCAGCCAACGCGAAACGGCCTTCAGGGCCTCATCCTGCTGCGGGGAAAACTGCATCGGCGATCAGTGCGGGATTCGCCGCTGCGGGGCAAGGTGGGCCGCGTCAGGCAAGATCGGTGTGGGTGAAATCGTTCCCAACATACAGAATCTTCAAATTATTGGTCTTCGCGACGGCATAGCTTATGCAATCACCGAAATTGAAACCTGCTGCATGACCAACGCCCCTGTGATACTTCTGAAACGCCTCAATCAGGTGGTCCATACAACTCTCATCAACCGCGACAACGTCAACGCCGGCGGCACTCAAGAACTGCCGAACCTGCTGGGGTGCTTTCTGACGGTTGCCCGTCTTCCTCGCCAAGGCGAGTATTGATTCAAACATCGTCACAACTGAAGTTGTGCGCTTCTCATCCAGCGCAATACGATGCAGCAGGTGTGGTCTTTCGGATTCTTCAGACAGGACGGCAACGATAGCAGAGCTGTCCAGATACATCACTGTCCCTCCTCTTCCCACATTTTGTCGAAGAAAACCTTGTCGGCCTGCTCCCCGTTCGATGGATACGCATCAATCTCATCGAAAAGCGGCTGAAGCCTGCGACGAAGCATCTCCACGGGTTCCTTGGACGACGCCTTCTCCGCAGCGATTGTCTCCTCGACAGCTTCACGAATCGCCTCGGTGATCCCTATTCCCCTCATTTCAGCAAGCTTCCTCACGAGTGCGTCCGTCTTGGGGTCTTTTACATGGATCGCCATCTTATACACCCAATGTCAGAGGATAGAAACCAACCGGCCGCACTCATAAGTTGCATAGGCGGCTGACTTACCGCGTCTTGTATAGAACATATCATGAACTCATGCAACAATCTTTCAATGATTACATAATTCTACAAACTTCGAGTTGTATCGCAAGAACTACAGTGCCTTAGCTGAACGTCCGTGCGTGTGCGGCGAGGCCGGATCATTTTCCAGCGCGATCGGCTGACCGTGCGGCGTGGCGTGTGCGGCGCGCTGCCAGGCGGCGGCTGTCGCATCCACATCTTGCTGTGCGGCGACACCCTTCCGATTGAGCAGGCTTTCCAGCGCCGCCAGCCAGCGCGTGTAATAGTCGCTTCCGTCTGCCACTGCCTCGGGCCGGCCAACCTCGGTCGCTAGCGCCTCGGCCCATTCGGCCCAGGTGATCACACCGCGCTGGTTCAGTTCGACCACTATCGCGAATGCCTGTGCCTGCCAGGGTTCGCTGAAGACAACGGGATCGGCAGCCGCAAATCCTGCATCATCTGCCACGATCACCGCGCACTTTGCGGACGCCGTCGCCTCAGGCCCGCTCAAGGTAGCTCTCCCATACATCGACCGAGATGGTGAGCGTCGGGTCGGCTTCCGCGCCCCACAGTTCCGTCGCATCGAATACGACGGTGTAAAGCCGCTCCGGTTGCTCGCCATGGCCGTGCGCATTGGTGTCGGGGAAGACGAAGCCGCCATGCACGGTCTCGACGCGGCCGGCATGGCCCCGAACGTAACGCGGCAGGCGAGTGTGACCTGCGGGATGAATGTTGCGGGCGCGCACGCGCTGACCCTCGGTAAAGCGGGTCCTGCCAGCGACCGAGCGATCGCACGGGCCGCCCCGCGCCAGCACGCCGGCAACATCGGTGGCGCGCAGTACACGCCGAGGCTGCGTGGACGCAACCGACACTTCGCCGGTTTTCAGCTCCGCTGCGGTAACGAAACCATGGCGCTCCAGCAGACGCTCCAACGCCCTGATCCAGATTTCGTAATAGCTGGACCCGTAATAGATGGCCGGGTGCAGGCGCTCGCGCTCGTGGCGACTTTCGTCGATCGTCCAGTGGCCCATGGCGCCGGCGCAAAGCGTGACCCCCAGCGCGCGCTTCTCCCACTCGGCGTGGAAATACGGCTCGTCGGCCTCCGGCGCCACCGCGCCGAAGCCCATCTGGCCGCCGAGATCGTGCGGTCCGTTCATGCCGCCTCAGGCTCCAGCGCCAGACCGGTGCCGATCATGGAGTCACGCGTTACCAGCGCGGCGAGGCGTTCCTGGTCCCATCCCTGGGTTCCCGCCGGGCGCATCGGCACGACCAGGTACCGCAGTTCCGCCGTCGAATCCCAAACGCGAATTCCCGTGCCGGGCGTCAGGGTCAGTCCGAACTCGGCCAGAACCGCGCGCGGCTCGATCACGGCCCGGCTCCTGTAGGGAGGTGACTTGTACCAGACCGGCGGCAGGCCCAGAACCGACCAAGGATAGCAGGAGCACAACGTGCAGACGACCAGATTGTGGGTTTCGCGCGTGTTGAAGACGGCGCGCATGTGCTCGCCCTGCCGACCGGTGAAGCCGAGCGACGCGATGGCGGCGGTGGCGTCGTCCCGGAGCCATTCGGCAAAGGCTGCGTCGGCCCAAGCCTTCGCCACGACGCGGGCGCCGTTTCGCGGACCTATCCGGGTCTCATAGGTCTCGACGATCGCATCGATCGCCTGTGGGTCGATCAACCCCTTTCGGGTGAGGATCGTCTCCAGCGCCTTCACCCGTGCCGCCATCGGGTCAAGTTCGTTGTCGTGGTCATGGTCATGATTATCGTGGCCGGACAAAGCAACCTCCCTGTCTTGTCAGCCGCCGGCCTGCGGATTTTTCGCATAGCCGGGGCCGATCGTCAGCGGTTGGTCGGGAACCACCGCGTCGCTGATCTGGCTTCGGATGTCGAGCGCGGTCTGCCAGATAAGTTCCTTCTCCTCGCGGTCGAGGACGCGGATCGCCACGTGGTAGGGTTTGCCGGCCTCCACACCGCGCACCGGCGGCGATCGGAGCGAATAATGCCTCGTGTCTGCCCCGACGCGCAGTCGCGCGCGATGGGCTTCGCCACCGGACGGGTCCTGGAATTCGGCCTCGATGATCGATCCGGTCGGAAGCGGGCGCATCACGGAGGCCGAAAAGCCGTAATAAACCTCGGCCTCGCGATAATTGAAGATGAACCCGCCGCCGCTGATCAGCAGCAGCGGCTTTTCGCTAGGGTCCTCACGTGTCAGCCAGCCGACGGCGAACAGGGGAACCAGCAGCGCCACGCAGCCGAGGATCAGTCCCTTGAGCGAAAGCCTGTCGAGCATCAGGCAAACTTACCACCAGCCTGCCACAGCGTCGATTGCGGGTGATTGGGCCAGCGGCCTTCAGCGCAGCATTGGCCAGAGACTGGCCACGAGGCTGACGCCCATGGCGATGTTGAACCATTTTAGGCGCCGCGGTTCGGAGAGAAATCCGCGTAATGCCGTGCCGAAACCGGCCCAGGTCGAAACGCTTGGAAGGTTCACCAGCGCAAAGGCCACTGCCACGATCAGCACCGACGGCGACTGCGACGCCGGGTCCGTATAGACGGCCATCGCCGTCACCGCCATCACCCACGCCTTCGGGTTCACCCACTGAAAGGCCGCCGCTTCAAGAAATGTCATGGGTCGGGCCTCAGCCGCGCGCCCATCGGACAGCGCGCGCGACATGGCGATGCGCCATGCAAGGTAGATCAGGTAGGCACCGCCTGCGAGCTTGAGCGCCGTGTGCAGCGCCGGCCAAGCAGCAAGCAGCGCGCCGAGGCCGAAGCCAACGCCCAGCAGCAGCGACAGGAAGCCGCCGCCGATGCCCAGCATGTGCGGAATCGTGCGGCGGAATCCGAAATTCACTCCCGACGCCAGCAGCATGAGGTTGTTCGGACCGGGCGTGATCGAAGTCACGAAGGCGAAGACGATCAACGCCAGGAATATGTCGAGTGGCAAGGGGCACGCCTTTGATACATAGGTCAGCCATATTGACCTACGGTCTGGATATCTCGATGGGACAGACCTGCGTCCCCGATTGGGTCAGACTCGCAAGATAACGGGAAACGCACCCCAAGCGCCTTCGGCGGGGAATCGCCAACGGCAGCGCTGCTTCAGGGCTCAGGCTTCCATGCCCTGCGGACCGCGGTTCATGGCGGCAACGCCGGTGCGACACACCTCGACCAGGCCGAGCGGCTGCATGATGGCGATGAACTGCTCGATCTTCGAGACGCGGCCGGTGATCTCGAAGATGAAGTGCTCGGTGTTGGCGTCGATGACATTGGCGCGGAACGCCTCCGCCAGCCGCAGCGCCTCGACCCTTTCGTTGCCGGTGCCGCGCACCTTCACCAGCGCCAATTCCCGCTCGAGCGGGCGATCCTGCCCAAGCTCGCTCGCGATCACGGTAAGGTCGTTGACCCTATGCACGGGCACGATGCGCTCAAGCTGGTGTTTGATCTGCTCCAGCACATGCGGCGTGCCGCGCGTTACGATTGTGATGCGCGACAAATGCTTTTCGTGCTCGGTCTCCGAGACGGTCAGGCTGTCGATATTGTAGCCGCGGCCGGAAAACAGGCCGATGACGCGGGCAAGCACGCCTGGCTCGTTGTCGACCAGCACCGAAAGCGTGTGCTTCTCGGCGGTTTCAGTTTCCTTGGCGATGAAATAGGCGGAGCCGGTGGGCTGGAGCTGGGCGTTCATGGCGTAATCTCGGAGATGGAGTGCGTCTCGTTGCGGAATTCGTGGTCAGGCAGCATCGGCGGTCGTCTCCGGCGAGACCAACGCCGAAAACAGCGCCAGGTCGATATTTCCGCCACTGAGCACCAATCCGACCTTGCGGCCGCGATTGCGTGCGCCTTCCTTGAGGGCGGCTGCAAGCGCCGCGGCGCCCGCGCCTTCGGCCAGATTGTGCGTATCGGTCCAGTAATGTCGGATGGCCGCCGCGATCTCGTCCTCGCCTACAGTGACGATGCGGGCGGCCCCCGCCAGCATGACGGAAAGCGCGTCGGCGTCGGGCACGCGCGTCGCCATACCGTCGGCGAAGGTGTCGCAGGTCTCGGTGGAGATGGGCCGGCCTGCCTCAAACGACAGCGCATAGGCTGGCGCAAGCTCGGCCTGCACGCCGACGATCTCGGTCCTGAGCCCGAGCGCGTCTCGTGCGGCAATGCACCCGCAGATGCCCGAACCCAGGCCGATCGGAACGTAGAGCGTGTCGATGTCGCCATGCTCGCGCATTAACTCGAGACCGTAGGTGGCCACGCCGAGAACGAGGTCGCGGTGAAACGATGGCACCATGTGAAGATCGCGTTCGGCCGCCAGCCGCAGCGCTTCCTCGCGTGCCGCCTGGAAGTCGCTTCCGTGCTCGATCAGCTCGGCACCGAAAGCACGCATCGCCGCGTTCTTCTCGACCGAGTTGCCATTCGGCACAAGGATCGTCGCCTTCATGCCGACGCGGCGCGCGGCAAAGGCGACGCTCTGGCCGTGATTGCCCCGCGTCGCGGAAATCACGCCGGACGGACGCGCCGCGCTGTGCGAGAGGCCATCGAGATAGGTCAACCCGCCGCGCACCTTGAAGGCTCCCGTCGGCGTATGGTTCTCGTGCTTGACGACCACCTCCGCTTCAAGCCGCGCCGAAAGCAGCGGCCAGAAATGGTTCGGTGTCGGCGGCACGGCGGAGCGTACCAGTTCGTGCGCAGCCTCGATCTCGGCGAGGCTGAACATCGCTTTCGCCTGCGCGCTGCTCACACCAGTTCCCTGCCCTTGGCGTCGATGGCGTTGGCGACGGCCTCGTCCGTGGCCTCGTCGGGCAGCAGCATCTCGTTGTGCGCCTTGCCGGAAGGGATCATCGGGAAGCAGTTGGCGAGCGCGGCGACGCGGCAGTCGAACAGCACCGGCTTCTTGACGTCGATCATCTCCTGGATCGCGCCGTCAAGGTCGGCGGGCTTGTCGCAGCGTATGCCATGCGCGCCGAAGGCCTGCGCCATCAGCACGAAGTCGGGCATCGCCTCCGTATAGGAATGCGACAACCGGTTGCCGTGCAGAAGCTGCTGCCACTGCCGCACCATGCCCATGTACTGGTTGTTCAGGATGAAGATCTTGATCGGCGCATTGTATTGCACCGCCGTAGACATCTCCTGCATGGTCATCTGCACTGAGGCGTCACCGGCAATGTCGATGACCAGCGCGTCCGGATGCGCGATCTGCACGCCGAGGGCTGCCGGCAGGCCGTAGCCCATCGTGCCGAGCCCGCCCGACGTCATCCAGCGGTTCGGCTTCTCGAATCCGTAGTGCTGGGCGGCCCACATCTGGTGCTGGCCGACTTCGGTGGTGATGTAGGTGTCACGGCCCTTGGTCAGCTCGTACAGCCGCTGGATCGCATATTGCGGCATGATGACGTCATCGTTCGGCTTGTAGGCGAGCGACTCGCGAGCGCGCCAGCGGGCGATCTGCTCCCACCACGGGTGCAGCGCCGACTTGTCGGTCTTCGCGCTCGCGCGCCACAGCCGGACCATGTCTTCCAGCACCCGCCCGACATCGCCGAGGATTGCCACGTCCGCATGGACGTTCTTGTTCAGCGACGACGGGTCGATGTCGACGTGGATCTTCTTGGAATTGGGCGAGAACGCATTGAGTCTACCGGTGATGCGGTCGTCGAAGCGCGCGCCGAGGCAGATCATCACGTCGCAATCGTGCATCGTCATATTGGCTTCGTAGGTGCCGTGCATGCCGAGCATGCCGACCCAGTTCTTGCCCGATGCCGGATAGGCGCCCAGACCCATCAGCGTCGAGGTGATCGGGAAGCCGGTGAGATCGACCAGCTCACGCAGCAGATGGCTCGCCTCGGCTCCCGAATTCACCACGCCGCCGCCCGAATAGATGATCGGCCGTTTCGCGCCGGCCATCAGTGCGACCGCCTGCTTGATCGCATCCATGTCGCCCTGCACGCGCGGCTGGTAGGATGTCCGCGGGGCCTGCTGCGGCGGCGTATAGATGCCCTTCGCGAACTGGACGTCCTTCGGGATGTCGACGACGACCGGGCCGGGGCGGCCGGTGGTCGCGACGTGGAAGGCCTGATGGATGATGGCCGCCAGCTCGTTCACGTCCTTAACAAGCCAGTTGTGCTTGGTGCAGGGCCGGGTGATGCCGACCGTGTCGCATTCCTGGAACGCGTCGGAGCCGATCAGCGACGTCGGCACCTGGCCGGTGATGCACACGAGCGGGATCGAGTCCATCAAGGCGTCCTGCAGCGGCGTCACGGCGTTGGTGGCGCCGGGACCCGACGTCACCAGCATCACACCGGCTTTGCCGGTTGAGCGTGCATAGCCTTCCGCCGCATGGCCCGCGCCCTGCTCATGGCGCACGAGGATATGCTGGACGTCTTCCTGCTGGAAAATCTCGTCGTAAATGGGAAGAACCGCCCCGCCCGGATAGCCGAAGATGTGCTCGACGCCGTTGTCCTTCAGCGCTTGCACCACCATCTCGGCGCCGGTCATCTCGCGCCTGCCGCTGTCGTTGGCTGGGTTGCTCATCGGTATCTTCCCGTTTCTCGCGCTGCCGCGCTCGTCGTTTATCGGTGTTCAGGGCAATAAAAAAGGCCCCCGGAAGGAGCCTGTTCGTCGCGCATGGGGTGCTGTCGCCCGGCGGCTACGCCGCCTTGCCCATGCGCGCTCGTACTACGAGAATGATGGTCGTGTTCATGGGCGCGGACATTAGTGGCGTTGCGGAAGGCATGTCAATGGGCAATCGTCGCCGGTCGCGCCTTCGGCAAGGAGGAATGAAATGCGCCCTGTCGTGATTCAAACTCTCGTTTTCGGCATCCTGGCCGGTTGCGCCCAATCTTCACCCGAGGATCGCGCGGCGCTCGTCGGCCTGTGGTTGCCGGAAGACGGCTCGCCGCACACGGTCCAGTTCAAGCACGACGGCGAGTTCGACTTCATCTACGAGGTCACGCCCGCGCCCTATGTCCTTCGGCTGCAATGGTCTCTTGGCAGGAAGGGCCGCATCAATCTCGCCAGTGGCGGCACGACGATCACCTGCCACTACGCAATCGAAGACGACCGCCTGTCCATCGACAACGGGTCCGGGGGCGAATGCGTGCGCAGCGCGACCACGCCGACCACGCTCATGCCCCGCAGCTTCATGCGAGCGCCGTAGCCAGCCTGCCGCCTCTAAGCGGCGCTCCCATCAATTACGACCGATCGGCTTTACGGGCTCTCAACCATCCGCCCTCACCCGACCTTAACTCGCCGTCCCTATCTTGATCCGGTCATGCAGGGGTAGAGGCCAGCGATGTTCGTTGAGCGCGCGCCGGTCGGCGAGGCAACGAGTCAGGAACGACGCGATGGCGCGCAGCCAGATTCGCGCGTCCTGGGCCGTGTGGTGCAGTGCGATGGCGCCCGCGCCACGCTGGCCGCCTATGCCAGCGAGGATACCGCCCAGACCAAGGGCCTGTGGACCGTCGGACGCATGGTTTCGATCAATCTTGGCGCGATCCGCACCGTCGGCCTCGTTTATCGCATCGAGACCCCGGTGCTCGCCTGGGCCGAGGAAGGGTACAACCCTATCACCGTTCACGTCGAACTGATCGGCGAAGTGCGCGACACCGAGGGTGGCAAGCCGGTTTTTGACCGCGGCATTACCTGCTATCCGCATATCGGCGCAGTTTCGCACCGCATTCGCCAGCGCGACCTCGCCGCCGTCTATGACCTGGCCGGCCGCCACGCGCTTACGATCGGCCAGCTTTCGCAGGACGAGACGATCGCCGCGCGCATCGCCATCGACGATACGCTCAACCGCCATTTCGCCGTGGTCGGCACAACCGGCGTCGGCAAGTCGACGGCCGTGTCGCTTCTGATACGCAAGGCTATCGAGGCGCGTCCGGATCTGCGGGTGCTGATCCTCGACCCGCACAACGAGTTCTCCTCCGCCTTTCCCGAACAGTCGATCCGCATCAATACCCAGACGCTGGATCTTCCATTCTGGCTGTTCCGGCTGGAGGAACTGGTCGAGGTTCTGTTTCGCGGCCGCGATCCGATCCCCGAGGAGGTCGACCTGCTGCGGGACATCATTCCGCTTGCAAAGCACACTTACCGCAACCCAGCCAGCAATGGGCTGGTGCGACGCTCGTCGGATTCCGGCGGCATCACGGTGGACACGCCGGTGCCATATCGTATTGCCGATGTGTTCAAGATCATCGACGACCGGCTCGGACTGCTCGAGACCAAGCATGACCGGCCGATCTACCGCTCGCTGCGCATCCGGATAGATGCAGCGGTGAACGATCCGCGCTACCGCTTCATGTTCGCTTCGCGCCTGATCGAGGACAACATCCACCAGACCATCGGCCACATCTTCCGCGTGCCGCATCACGGTCGGCCGATCACCTGCTTCGAACTGGCGGGCCTGCCCTCCGAGGTGGTCAACTCCGTCTGCTCGGTGCTCGCCCGCCTGGCCTTCGACATCGCAATGGGCAGCCACGGCAAGCTCAAGTTGCTGGTGCTTTGCGAAGAGGCGCATCGCTACATGCCGGCCGACCCGCGGCTGGGCTTCGCGCCGACCCGCCACGCGCTGTCGCGCATCGCCAAGGAAGGCCGCAAATATGGCTGCTTCCTCGGCGTCGTCACCCAGCGCCCCGGCGAACTCGACCCGACTGTGCTGTCGCAGTGCTCGACCGTGTTTGCCATGCGGCTCGCCAACGAGCTCGACCAGGAGATCATCCGCTCGGCGATCGCGGATTCGTCGACCTCGACCCTGTCGTTCCTGTCGTCCATGGGCCAGCGCGAGGCGATCGCCTTCGGCGAAGGCGTGGCGACAACCATGCGCATGAAGTTCGAGTATCTCGCGCCGGCGCTGCTGCCCGGCTCGACGCACGCTGACGATGAACACGACGAGCCGGATACGGGCGACGAGGTCGACCTCGCCATGCTGGTCGAGAACCTGCGCAGCCTGCCGCGTCCAGCGCCTATGGAAGCGCCCGCGCTCGGAACTCCGGTCGATCCCCGCCGGCAGGCCGGTGAGGAAGCGCCCGCCGCAGCGCCGCAGAGTCGTTTCGGACAGCAAAACCAGGAAACACCGCGTAGGCGTTTCGACGACGATGCCTTTAGACGGCTCTACGAGTAGCGAACGGTCTTAGGGGAATAGGTCCGACCGTCGTCAGCTCTGCTTTCGACAGACTGCCTTCACCGCCAGATCAGGCGCAGACGCGATTCCGTCCCAACCTTTTGGCTTCATAGAGATAGGTGTCGGCGCGGCGATAGAACTCCTCGGCCGTCTCCTTGCGGTCCCACACCGCAATGCCGACGCTGGTCGTGACCTTCAGCCGGACGTTGCCCGACACGACGACCAGCATCGATACCGCTTTGCGGATGCGCTCGGCAAACTTGGCCAGCAGCGTTTCGTCCATGTTGGGCGCGACGATGGCAAATTCCTCGCCACCCAGCCGCGCCACGACGTCGTGATAACGCGTCATGTCCTTGAGGCAACTGGCAACGGCCTTCAGGACCTGATCGCCGACATCGTGGCCATGGGTGTCGTTGACCCCCTTGAAGTGATCGAGATCGAGCACCATCAGCCCGACCGGCTTGTCGATCTTGCGGAATTCCTCGATGTATTCGCGCAGGGCGTCATCGAAGAAGCGGCGGTTCTGCATGCCCGTCAGGCTGTCAGTCAGCGCCGCATGTTCCAGCGTCTCGGAGCGCGCGCTCAGCGACGCCGTCATTTCGCGCAGCTTGCCTTCCTCGCGCGCCTGGATGTGGATCAGCGGATAGATGAAGAAGACGCCGAAGACGAATGCAGTCGCCTGCAGCACGCCCGTTGCGAACAGCAATTTCGCCACGTCGC
>Ga0307505_10000291_pt1 | contig 59552 bp, 64 predicted proteins | sample 23_S_MG_FD_202183 | JGI IMG/M metagenome (GOLD analysis project Ga0307505, IMG submission 202183) | Soil microbial communities from Populus trichocarpa stands in riparian zone in the Pacific Northwest, United States - 23_S | ecosystem: Environmental > Terrestrial > Soil > Riparian zone > Trees...
AGCAAACGCACAAAGCGCAGGCCGCTGGGTCACAACACGAACGGAAGCAGACCCGAGAGCCCTACCGCGAAACCGAGCGGGCCAAGCCACCACTGGTTATCGTGCCAATAGACTGATGCTCTTTGGCGAAACGTAGCTGCGGCCACCAATGGCGTTGGCGTCAATGGGTCGGACTGGTGCGGCAAAGCCGCCTTCAATGCTTCCCCCAATGATGCGATCTCCTTGTCCGACGTTCCTTCCCAGCGACCAGCGTCGTTCTCAGGCGGGAAGTTGATCCCGTCGCCACGCAAGATGCGGTCCTTCGCTACGGCTTCACGGCGGATCGATCTAACGAACGCCGCCAGCAGCCCGGCGCACTCATCGATCGCTTTCAACGAGGTTTCACGATTGTAGTTGCGGACCTCCTGATCCACCCACGCGAATTGCTCGGTGATCTCCTTGCGAACGCCCCGCACGAGAGCATCCCAAAATACTATGCGCGCTGTTCCGTCGAACTTGATGCCCCCGTAGTGAATGCCGCGCCCGTCGAAGGAGTCGATTGTCACCGGACCGTCTTTGCCGATGAAGTGCCATTTGAAGAACCACTGGTTGATGAACCACATGCGCCGCTCTTCCAAACGAGCATTCAATCGTGAGGCGGTGGGGGTCATCAAGGGTTTCCGGTGGCAAGGTAAGTCGGCCCCCAACGCGACGCCGATGAGACCCACGGCACCCGAGATGATGGCGGTCTGTTCTAGCAAACGCACCAAGGGTCGCGAAGCGCCTACTCAGCCACTCCCGGCCAAAGCATAGATAGCGAGTCCATCCTCTTTGTCAGGGCCAGCGCAGCTTCGACATGGGCGAGATTATCGATCATTCCCGCGTGGATCATTGAGCCTTGTAGGGTAGCACCAGCCATCATCATTAGGTGCATTTTATGGGTCAGCCCGCGTAACTCCGACTGCAACTCTGTCGAATTGCTTCCGTCGGAAACAACCCCGCGAAGCACTGAGAGCCCCGTCACGTGGGATGACACGCCCGACAACATTCGGTGCCAATCATAAAGTTGGGGCGCGCCGCCATCGCGGGCTAGCGACTGCCAGTTCAACCTTACAGGGCGCGTGCCTTCAGGCAGCTTGGCTGTGAGATCGCGAAGGGTTGCCTCGCCATCGCGGACAAGGTCCGTCTCATCGTTTGCTCTGTGGACTTTGATTTGACCCATCACCGTATGAGCCGCGTCCTGTCGCATCAGCGTCAGGAACCCATCTCCCAGTTTGAAGCAGGCTGCGATGCAGATTGCTGCTTCAATTCCCGCACGCAGAACGATGTCAGCTTCCAAGGGGAGCGAGTTATTCCATAGCAGAGCGAAGCCTCGGTGATTGCTCCACAGCCGCTTGTAGAGCATTATCGAGAACATCTTGGGGTCGGTGTTGAGACCGGAGATTTTCAGCGATTCCGCCCACAGCGATTCGCCGAGCCGCGTAATATCATTGAAGATCGCGAGTTCATCTTGGGTGGGGGCCATGCTCATGGCAAAACCATGCCAGATGTTCTCGCGATGTTCCAGCTAGCCCGAGGATGCTCCTGTGGGCAACCCATGGGTCAGCGTCGCGACATCACACCCCATGGCCCGACACAGCCTGACCAGCGCGACGAAAGTCAGGTTCTGCTCGCCGCGCTCGATCCGGCCCACGTAGCTGCGATCCAGCCCGGCTTCATGCGCTAGTCCCTCCTGCGACATGCCAAGCTCCTTGCGCCGCTGGCGTATGCGCTGGCCGAGGATGTCGAGAGACGGGTCCACCCCACCAAGTCGCGGGATTGATGACTATTCGTCCACGGACTATGAATCCCATTTTCGGGAGAGTGGGGGCGATCGTGAGTCGAGCGGCTTCGTTGATTTTCATGGCTGTCTTGGTCGGTTGGCAACCGCCGGCCCTCAGCCAAACACCCGTCACGGTCGGGCCATGGACGATCCATGACGATCCGGAGGGCTGCTCGATGCAAGCGCAGACGAGGGACGGAACCGCCATGGGGCTTCTCGTCTTGAAGAGCGATCCATCGCGAGCGCAGCTGCGCCTCGCCAACGCCGACTGGCGGACCTTGGCCGAAAGACCGAAGGTGAGAGTCAGCGTGCTGATCAACGGGCGCGACCAGTCACTAAGACCGGTAGACACGTTCTCCCTCGACGGGCGGAGTGGCATCGTGATCCCGTTTGGGAAAAACTACACAACGAGGATTTTCCGCGAGCAGGTCACCTTGGCGGTCGTCTACCGCGCCGACACGTTGGTGATCCTCTACTTGGCCGATCCGACAATTCAGGAAGCGTTCCGGGCCGTGCAGCAGTGCGCCGGCGTTCGTTTCGATCCGTTCGCGGCTAGGTAGCCTCGATCACGCACTGAATGCGGCCCGTCGCGATCATCACGCGCCGACACACACCTTGCTCATCGGGCATCGCCATATGACCGGCCAGGAACTTGGCGCGTGATGCGTCGGCCATGAGATCGTCGAGATCGGCGTATGGCATATCGAGGTCGAGCGGCTGATGCTGCCCCATGAGGTGAACGCGGAAGGCGGCCATCACGCGGCCTCCTTCCGACGCTGCCAGTAGCCCTTCCAGAGCCGCGACACCGGATGGTGCGAGGCGATCCGCAGCAGTTCCTCGTAGTTTTCGTTCGCCGGATAGCGGCGACGGTCCTCGCGCCACGAAATCTCATTGGCGTAATTGAGCAGGTAGCTGCCCGAGAAGTGGTGGTGGATACCCATCTCGGCACGCCGCAGCCTAGCAAAGTAGGATTCAGCCCAATTGGTGCAGGCGTCCCCATCTGAATACCGTTCGCTGTGGTTCACTTTGGTGAGCCGGCCGTGCGCGGCGAGCCGATTGTAGATTTGCTTGTCGTCGGTGAACATGTGGCTGCCTCGTTCGATGAACGATGGCGCTTGCTTGGCAGCTTCTTCCTCAGTGCAGACCAGCGCTCGGCTTCTGCCCGCACGTTCACGGAAGATTACGACGCACTTGCGTTTCGACTCCCGGTGGGTGATCCGCCGCCGATCGACCCGGCTTGGAAAGTGGTTCTTGGGCTTGATGTAGCCGCCGAAATAGCCGCCATCGATCTCGATCTGCCCGCGCATCATTCCTGTGTGCTGATGGGCTGTTAGGGTCTCGCGGAGCTTGTGACACCAGACGAAAGCGGTCTTGTATTCGACCTCAAGCTCGCAACTCATGTCGATCGCATTGAAATTTTTCGCCACCCGCGATTGGTAGGCGACCAGCAGCAACAAGCTTTGGAACGACAGCTTGCGGCTTGCGAACACGGTCCCTGACGTAGCCGAGAAATCGCGCCCGCAGGCTTTCGCCTTGCAGCGCCATTTGCAGCGTGTCCGGATCGAGTAGACCTCCTTGTGACCGCACCACGGGCAGTAGGGCTCGCCGCCGTTCCCAGCGAAACGGACGGAGCAGAACTCGGCAAAAGCCTCGTCCTCCGTGAGACGATGGATGCGCCTTTTGCTTAGCGACCTCGCCTGTTTCGAGAGAAGAAAATGCTGCGACTTTCACTCCATTGCAAAGAGTTGCAGCGGAGTAAAAATGCACAAAAATAGCCAACGTCAACAACTCTCTTTTGGAAGATAAGATGTCGCAGAGTTCTGCGGCTTTTAACGACTTTCGGCGATGCCTGTTTCGTGTTTCGCAATTTAACATTTTGGAACGAATCTATTTTTCATCGAATCAGGCGCCACTCTTTGGCAAAGGCGCCGCGCGATTCGACCAGATCACCCTCGTGCTTTTTGAAATAACTGCCGATCGCATTGGCCACTCTATCGACGGTCTCCCGTTCATCCTGACGGGTTTCTCTGACCGTGAGCATGATGATTGCGACATCGCGCGGCCTCATCCAGCGATCATGATCGAACAACACGGCAAGTGCCCGCGTCCCGATCTCACCCGGAGCGAAGGGGCTGTGCCATTTGCGCTTCCGGCGCGCCTTGATCTTCTTTTGCCACTCCGGGTTGGCGTCCATGATGATGTCGGTGGCACCAATGATGAGGCGGCGGAGCTTAACGGCCCGCCTCTGGAGCTTCATGAGCGCCTCGATGCCCTCCTCGATCTTTTTGATCTCGGCCTCGACCTCTTCGAGTTCGCCCTTGTAGGTCGCGATACGATCTTCGAGACCGCCCTGAACGTTGGATATTCCCATACGGCTTAGGTAGGCAACGCCGCCGCATTTCGCTTTGTGCGCTTGCTACCTAATACCGGGAATATGGTAGCGGAGGAGGGACTCGAACCCCCGACACGCGGATTATGATTCCGCTGCTCTAACCGGCTGAGCTACTCCGCCCCAAGGGCTTACCGAGGCGGCGCATTTAGGACCGGGCGGCCACCCGGTCAACCGCCCGCATGGTCACATTTCGCCGCGCGCGCGCCGGATCGCGAACCAGCGCGCGACGTTGGCGTTATGTTCGGCGAGGGTACTGGCGAACTCATGTCCTCCGGTGCCGTCCGCCACCATGTAAAGCGCGTCGGTCTGCTCCGGATCGAGCACCGCCTCGATCGACGCGCGGCCGGGATTGGTGATCGGCCCCCGCGGCAATCCGACCATGGTGTAGGTGTTGTAATCGTTGACCGCGGAAATCTCCGACTGGCGTATCCGCCGGCCGAGCGGCTTACCCCGCGTGATCGGGTAGATGATCGTCGGGTCGGCCTGCAGCATCATCCCCTGCCTGACGCGGTTCGAATAGAGCCCGGCGACCATGCGCCGCTCGCGCGCGACGCCGGTTTCCTTCTCGATGATCGAGGCGAGGATGACCGCTTCCGCGGGGGTGGAGACGGCGATGCCGGGCGCGCGCCTGGGCCACAGCTCGGCGATCGTGTCGCTCATCGCCTTCTGCATCCGCGCCAGCACCGCGGCGCGCGTCTCCCCCCGCTCGAAGTCGTAGCTTTCAGGCAGGACCGAGCCTTCGGCGGGCACCGGGAGCGAGCCGGTCAGCAGGGTTTCCGCCATCAGCCGCTCGTGGACCATGATCGAAGGCAGGCCTTCTGGAATGGTCACGAATCGGCGGATCACTTCCCCGTGCTGGAGGGTATCGAGGATCCGCGACGGGCTCGATCCCGCCGGGAGCAGGAATTCGCCCGCCTTGATCGGATCGCCGCTGCCGAGCACCTTGGCCCAGAGCAGGAAGCTTTCGGCCGAGGCGATCAGCCCTTCGTCCTCGAGCTTGTGCGCGACCGAAGTCAGCGACGAGCCCGACGGGACGACGAAGGCGGTGTCCTCCTCGACGCCCGAAGAGCCCCACCAGCCCCAGGTCGAAGCGGCCGCCATCCCCGCGAGCAAGGCGGCGAGCACCACCGCGACAAGACAGCCTTTCCGGTTCACGAACCGGCCCTATGCGACCTGCTTCATGACCAGGCTGGCGTTGGTGCCGCCGAAGCCGAAGCTGTTGTTGAGCACCGCGCGGATCGGCCTCCGCTTGGCCTGGTGCGGCACGAGGTCGACGCCCTCGCAGCCATCCGACGGATTGTCGAGGTTGAGCGTCGGCGGCGCGATCTGGTCGCGCATCGCCAGGATGCAGAAGATAGATTCGACCGCGCCCGCGCCGCCGAGCAGGTGGCCGATCGCCGACTTGGTCGAACTCATCGAGACATTGGCGATCGCATCGCCGAACAGCCTGCGCACCGCGCCCAGCTCAAGCTCGTCGCCAAGCGGCGTGGAGGTGCCGTGGGCATTGATGTAGTCGATGTCCGACGGATTCATCCCCGCCTTCTTCAGCGCCATCTCCATCGACCGGTACGCGCCCGAGCCTTCCGGATGCGGCGCGGTGACGTGATAGGCGTCGCCCGACAGGCCGTAGCCGACCACCTCGGCGTAGATCTTCGCCCCGCGCGCCTTGGCGCGTTCGTATTCCTCGAGCACGACCACGCCGGCGCCCTCGCCCATCACGAAGCCGTCGCGCGCCACGTCGTACGGGCGGCTGGCGCGGGTCGGCTCGTCGTTGAAATTGGTGCTGAGCGCGCGTGCCTGGGCGAAGCCGGCGATGCCGAGCGGGCACAGCGCGTCCTCGCTGCCGCCGGCGAGCATCACGTCGGCATCGTCCATCGCGATCATCCGTGCCGCGTCGCCGATCGAGTGCGCGCCGGTCGAGCAGGCGGTCACCACCGCGTGGTTGGGACCCATCAGTCCGTACTTGATCGAGACCTGGCCGGAGATGAGGTTGATCAGCCGGCCGTGGACGAAATGGGGGCTGACGCGGCGCGGGCCTTTCTCGTGGAGAACCAGCGATTCCTTCTCGATCCCGGGCAATCCGCCGATTCCCGAACCGATCGAAACGCCGGCGCGGAACCGCTCCTGCTCGCTCATCTCGGTAAGACCGGCATCCTCTATCGCCTGCCCGGCGGCATCGAGACCGTAGATGATGAACGGATCGACCTGGCGCTGGACCTTGTGGTCGACGCGCTTGTCGGGATCGAAGCCGAACTCGTGCTCGGGAGGCTTGATCTCGCAGGCGACCTGGCACGCGTAATCGGTCGGGTCGAACCGGGTGATGCGCGCGGCCCCGCTCCTGCCGGCCAGGATATTGGCCCAGGTCGTCTCGACGTCACCCCCCAGCGGGGTGACGAGGCCCAGTCCGGTTACGACCACTCGGCGCATATTCGTTCTCCGAATCGAAACAGGCTCAACCCGCTGCCGGGCTGAGCCTGTCTAAGCCCGATTTCCCAGCGCTCTTCGACAAGCGTGGGGCGAACGGGTGAATATCGCGGGCTTAGCCCTTGTGCTCTTCGATGTACTTGTTGGCGTCGCCGACCGTGTTGATCTTCTCGGCCGCGTCGTCGGGAATCTCGACGCCGAACTCTTCCTCGAAAGCCATCACCAGCTCGACGATGTCGAGGCTGTCGGCCCCCAGGTCGTCGATGAAGCTCGCGTCCGGCGTGACCTTGTCTTCCTCGACGCCGAGGTGCTCGACAACGATCTTCTTCACGCGGTCGGGGGTGTCGCTCATTTTCTGCCCTCTCGAAGCGGGGTTGGAATTTCCTGTCGCCCTAATGAACGTGGCGCGCGGTGGCAAGTGCCCCAGGTTCGTCCGCGCCTCATGCAATGCATTGACCGTCGCCCCCGAGGCGAGACGGCGCTACGGTAGCCGACGGACGAAGGGATGGCGATGCGGTTCGGGAGCTTGGCTCGGCTGGTCCTGGGCGTTTCGATGCTGGCGCTGGCGGCCTGCGGTGAACGCTCCGGGCCGCCGGTAACCCCGGCGGCGGTCGCGGAGTTCACCACTCTCGATTTCGCCGCTGTCGACAATTATACCGCGCCGACGCTTCCGCGCTACTTCGACGGTACGGTCGCGGCGCTCGACAACAGCCCGGCCTCCAACGCGATCGACGACCGGGTGGCGACGCTCGGACGGGTTCTGTTCTACGATCTGCGACTGAGCACGAACCACAGGGCTTCGTGCGCCTCATGCCACCAGCAGGCGCTTGGCTTCACCGACTCGATGCGGTTCAGCAACGGGATCAGCACCGCCGCCACCACCGACTTCCATTCTATGCGGCTCGGCAATCTTCGCTACTGGCGGCCCGGCACGACCTTCTGGGACCGGCGCACGGCCAGCGTGGAGGCGCAGGCGAGCCATCCGCTCCACAGCCTGGTCGAGATGGGATGGGGCGGGGCCGCGGGCGACACCGACGACCTGATCCGCAAGATGAGCGGCATTCCCTACTATCCGGAGCTGTTCGCCTGGGCGTTCGGCAGCCCTGCGATCACCGAACCGCGCATACAGCAGGCGCTTGCCCAGTTCATCCGCGCGATGGTGTCGAGCTCGAGTCGGTGGGACCAAGAATACGCACAGGTGTTCTCGCCCGAGGTGGCGAGCCGAGGGCTCGACCTCGACCTGCCCAACTTCACGCGGGAGGAAAACCGCGGCCGGCACCTGTTCATGACCGACGTGGCGCGGGGAGGAGCCGGCTGCGCCGCCTGCCACCTCCCGCCGACTTTCGCCCTCGCGGCCAATTCGCGCAGCAACGGCCTCGATGCCGGCGAGACGCGGCTGTTCAAGGCGCCCTCGCTGCGCAGCGTCGGCCTGACCGGGCCGCATATGCACGACGGCCGGTTCGCGACGCTGGCCGAAGTGATCGACTTTTACGATCGCGGCGTTCAGGACGGCCCGGCGCTCGACCCGCGCCTGCGGCAGGGTTCGCGCCCGCAGCGCCTGAACCTGAGCGCCGGCGACCGCGCCGCGCTGGTCGCCTTCCTGATGACGCTCAACGACACGGCTCTGGTCAAGGACGCCCGCTTCAGCGACCCGTTCCGCCGTCGGCGGCTTACGAACTAGCTCGCCCGGATCGCATACAGGGTCGCGTTGCTGATCGCGAAGACGCCGCCGTCGGCACCGATCAGCGTCGGCGTGTACGCCTGGCCGAGGCCGGCGTTGAGTTGAATGGTCTGCGTCAGCGTGTTCGTCGAGAGGTCCCAACGATAGAGCCTGCCGTCCTCGTTGTTGGCGAGGACCGAATTGCGCGCCGGGTCCGCGGCCATCGTGTTGATGCACCATTCGGGCCGCGAGTTCGGAGCGATCCCGTCGAGCGTCGGCCCCAGGATCGTCATCACCTCGCGCATCACCTGGACGCCGGGGACGATAGGGTCGGCCTGGCTCGCGCGCGGGTCGATCACGGCGAGCCGGTTCAGCCCGTCCCCGGTCCCGACTCCGACGTAATTGTTGTATTTCTGCGCGAGCAGGTAGGCCGACGGCCCGGCGTAGGACGGGACCATCGCGACCGGGATAACCGTGGGCGAGACGTCCCAGCCGAAGCTTCCCGGCACGCCTGCCGAATTGAGCAGGCCATCGAACTGCAGCAGCCAGCCGCGAGCATTGTGGGTGGGGAATTGCGATTCGAGCACGCCGTAGAACACGCGTCCGTCTGGCCCGACCACCGGCGAAGAAGTGCCGTCGTCGCTGATGCGGGCGCCGGTGCCCAGGTTCGGGTCGTTCAATGCGACCCGCGCGCGCGTCGCCAGCGTCGTGCTGTCGAGCGCAAGAAGGTAGCCTGTCTGGACCACGCCGGGCGTGGGGTTGCGGTTCACCGCGATGTAGACCGTGCCGCCGTCGAGCGAGAGCGCCGGGGCGCAGTTCATCGCCGGCTTCTGGATCGCCGGGTCGCTCGCCGCCGTTGCGGCGCCGACCCAGGTGCCGATGCCGGCGGGTGTGACGCGCGCGATCCCGCTCACCAGCCCCGCCGGATTCGCGCCGGTCACCTGGAAGCCGAAGAACAGGTTGCCTGCTGCATCGGCGGTGATCGGCGTATTGATGAACACGGCGGCGTCGAAGGTGGCCTGGTTGGCGCTGTAGGTTGCCGCGCCATAAAAAACATGCGTCTGCACGGCGCTGGCGGCGGCGTTCGGGTCGTCGCGAGCCAGCAGCTTGCCGCCCGCGCCCGGCGCAACAAGGCGGCCCTGCGGGGTGAGCAGGATGTTGAACGGCGGTATCCAGTTGCGCGGCGGCAGGACGTAGTCGGAATTGACCGTCCAGATCAGCGCGCCGGTCGCTCCGTTGCGGCCTTCGATGCGATAGGTACCGCCCGCCGCGGTCTTGACCGGGATGACGATGGTGTTGGTCGTCGTCACGACCGGGGACCCGAAGTGCGTGAGCAGCGCGCCGCTGGCGGTGTATTGCGGCGCGAGGTCCACCGGGGTCGTCCAGGCGATCTGGCCCAGGTCCTGCGACGCGATGGCACTCACCGCCGTATGCTGCGCATCGCGGCCGTAGCCGAACCAGGCCGGCCCGTTCACAGGCGGGGGTGGGGGCGGGGGTGGAGGAGGGGGCGGTGCCGGCGTGGGCGTGGGCGCAGGGGCGGGCGCGCCGCCGCCGCCTCCCCCGCAGGCCACCAGAATGGCGGTCGACGACAGCATCCCCAGCGCCGCGCGGCGCGACGTGACGAGGCGCGGGCTTTCAGCGGAACTCATGCGGCAGACCCTCCGGCTACCAGCATATCCCTTCCGGCAATGAATGCCACCGATTCAGTCGGTTCGTTCGACCTGTGCCTTAGGCGGCTCGACCAAACGTATGTGCAGCTCGCGCAGTTGCTTGAGGCTTGCCGCGCTCGGCGCCTGCATCATCAGGTCCTCGGCCTTCTGGTTGAGCGGGAAGACGGTGACCTCGCGGATGTTCGGCTCGTCGGCGAGCAGCATGACGATGCGGTCGACGCCCGGCGCGGCGCCGCCGTGCGGCGGGGCGCCGTACTTGAAGGCGTTGATCATGCCGGAGAAGTTCGCGTCGACGTCCTCCTGCGAGTAGCCGGCGATCGCGAACGCCTTGTACATGATGTCCGGCCGGTGGTTCCGGATCGCGCCCGAGCACAGCTCGATGCCGTTGCAGACGATGTCGTACTGCCAGGCCAGCACCGTGAGCGGGTCCTGGTTCTCGAGCGCCTCGAGCTCACCCTGCGGCATCGAGAACGGGTTGTGACTGAAGTCGATCTTCTTGAGATCCTCGTCATACTCGAACATCGGATAGTCGACGACCCAGCAGAAGCGGAACGCGTCCTCGAGCAGACCGAGTTGCTCGCCCACGCGGGTGCGTGCCAGCCCCGCGAGGCGCGCGGCTTCGGCTTCCTTGCCGGCGGCGAAGAACAGCCCGTCGTCCGGTCCGAGACCTAGCTCGGCGTAAAGCGCTTCCATGCCTTCGGCGCCGTGGTTCTTGGCGATCGGGCCGCCGAACTCGCCGCCCTTGCGGGTGACGTAGCCGAGGCCGGCGAAGCCTTCTCCGCGCGCCCAGTCGTTCATGTCGTCGAAGAACTTGCGGCTCTTGTCGGCCGTACCGGGCGCAGGGATGGCGCGCACGACGCCGCCCGAGCCGGCGATCTTCTCGAACAGGCCGAAGCCCGACTTGGTGAAGTGGCCGGTCACGTCGGCAATGCGCAGCGGGTTGCGCAAGTCGGGCTTGTCGGAGCCGAACTCGAGCATGGCCTGCTTGTAGGCGATGCGCGGCCATTCGCCGGTCTTCGTCACCGCGCGCCCGGCCGCGAACTCCTCGAACACCCCGCCGAGCACCGGCTCGATCGCCTGGAACACGTCCTCCTGGGTGACGAAGCTCATCTCGAAGTCGAGCTGGTAGAACTCGCCCGGGCTGCGGTCGGCACGGGCGTCCTCGTCGCGGAAGCACGGGGCGATCTGGAAGTAACGGTCGAAGCCCGCGACCATAAGCAGCTGCTTGAACATCTGCGGCGCCTGCGGGAGCGCATAGAACTTGCCCGGGTGGACCCGGCTGGGAACGAGGTAGTCCCGCGCGCCCTCCGGGCTGCTGGCGGTGAGGATCGGCGTCTGGAACTCGGTGAACCCCTGTTCCGTCATCCGGCGGCGGAGCGAGGCGATGACCTGGCTGCGCAGCATCATGTTGCGGTGCACGCTCTCGCGGCGCAAGTCGAGGAAGCGGTAGCGCAGGCGGATGTCCTCGGGATACTCCTGCTCGCCCGCCACCGGCAGCGGCAGCTCCTCGGCGCGGCTCTGCACGATGACCGAACGCGCGTAGACCTCCACTTCGCCGGTCGGCAGGTTGGCGTTGGTCGTCCCTTCGGCCCGGGCCTTGACGTTGCCGTCGATCGTCACGACGCTTTCGAGCCGGAGGCCTTCGAGCACCGCCAGCGCGGACGAGTCCCCATCGCAAACGACTTGCGTCAGCCCGTAATGGTCGCGCAGGTCGACGAAAAGCACCCCGCCGTGGTCGCGCTTGCGATGCACCCAGCCGGACAGGCGGACGGCCTGCCCGACATGCTCGGGCCGCAGCGCGGCGCAATTGTGGGTACGGTAGGCGTGCATCGGAGACTCTTTCCGTTTGGCGGGTTATGGCGCTAGGGAGCCGGCGCTAACAGGGAATGCAACCGCCCCTGTCAAGCCGCCCGCCCCGAATGTCGCTGGGCGATCCGATGCGCCCTATAGAAAAGTGCCGATGAAAATACACCCGCTGATCACGACCACCGAGGAACTGGCCGATCTCTGCGAGAGGCTGGCGAAATCGGAATTCGTCGCGGTCGATACCGAGTTCATGCGCGAGAACACGTTCTACCCGCTGCTGTGCCTGGTGCAGCTGGGCAACGAGGAAGAGGCCGCTGCGGTCGATCCGCTGGCGCCCGGCATCGACCTGACGCCGATGCTCGAGCTGTTCTGCAACAACGAGGAGGTGCTCAAGGTCTTCCACGCCGGCGGGCAGGACGTCGAGATCGTCTACAACCTCACCGGCAAGACCCCGCACCCGATCTTCGACACCCAGGTGGCGATGATGGCGATCAGCCAGTCGGAGCAAATCGGCTACGCCAACCTGGTCGAATCGTGGCTCGGCAAGACCATCGACAAGGGCGCGCGCTTCACCGACTGGAGCCGGCGCCCGCTGACCGAGCGGCAGATCGAGTATGCGATCGGCGACGTCACCTATCTTGCCAAGATCTTCCCCAAGATCCTCAAGCGCCTGATCAAGACCGGGCGCGGAGTGTGGCTCAACGCCGAAATGGAGAAGCTCGCCGATCCCGCCAACTACGCCAACGACCTCGAGACCGCCTGGCACCGCATCCGTCCGCCGAGCCGGAGCGCGGTCGTGCTCGGGCGCCTCAAGGCGCTCGCGGCGTGGCGCGAGACCGAAGCCCAGGCCAAGGACATCCCGCGCGGCCGGATCATGCGCGACGAGACGCTGGCCGACCTCGCCAGCCACCCTCCGGCCAAGCAGGAGGATCTCGCCAAGGTGCGCGGCCTCAGCCAGGCGTGGCGCGACAACGACATCGGCAAGCGGCTGATGCGCGTTCTCCAGCATGCCGAGCCGCTGCCCGACGACGAGCTGCCCGACAAACCCAAACGCGGCGCGCCGCTCGGCAAGGAAGGCGCGCTGGTCGCCGACCTGCTCAAGCTGCTACTCAAGATCAGAACCCGCGAGATCGACGTCGCCGCGCGCCTGCTGACCCGCTCCGAAGAACTCGAAGCGCTCGCCGCCGGGGTGCGCAAGCTGCCGGTGCTGGAAGGCTGGCGCTACGAGGTGTTCGGCCGCGACGCGCTCGAGCTGGTCGAGGGGCGGCTCGGCTTCGGTGTCGAAAAGGGCAGGCTCAAGATGACCCGCATCGACCGCGCGGCCCAGGCCGAGGCCGAGGCCGAGGCCGAAGCGGCCGCGATCCCGCCGCTGGGCAACGATGAAGACGGCCCTGCCTTCGACCTGGTCGACGGCGGCGAGGACCAGGCGGCGGAGTGATCCTTCGAGACGCGCGGCTTCGAGAAGGCGGCGGCGCCGCCTCCTCCTCAGCCGCTCCTCAGGACGAGCGGTCTTCGTCTTGCTTCGCTTTTTCCTTTACCCGCTCGTCCTGAGGAGAGACTGAGCGGAGCGCCGTAGGCGCCCAGTCGAAGGCTCGTCTCGAAGGACCCGTGCGCGTTGTCCACCTACCTCCCCACCATCAAGCAGTTGCAGTATCTGGTCGCGCTCCACGAGCACGGCCACTTCGGCCGCGCGGCGGAAGCGATGTTCGTCTCGCAGTCCACTCTCTCGGCCGGCATCCGTGAGCTCGAATCGCTGCTCGGCGTGACGCTGGTCGAGCGCAGCCGGCGCGTGGTGCGCTTCACCCCGCTCGGCAACGCCGTCGTCGCCAAGGCTCACCGCCTGCTGCGCGAGGCGGAGGAACTGGCCGACCTCGTCCAGGCTTCCGGCAAGCCGCTATCCGGCGAGCTGCGGATGAGCGTGATTCCGACCATCGCCCCGTTCTTCCTGCCGCGCATCCTGCCGCGCCTGCGCAGGGAGCGCCCCGCGCTCAAGCTCTACCTGCGCGAGGAGACCAGCGGCGACGCGGTCGAATCGCTCCATCACGGCCGCGCCGACTGCGTGCTGCTCGCCCTCCCCTACGCCACCGGCGAGGTCGAATCGGAGCACATCCGCGACGACCGCCTGTTCGTCGCCTTTCCCAAGGACGACCCGCGCGACCCGCCCGATTCGATCCCGGCCTCGATGATCGACGAGAACCACCTGCTGCTGCTCGAGGACGGGCACTGCCTCAAGGAGCACGCGCTCAGCGCCTGCAACCGCCCCGAGCTGCGCGCCTCGGCGACGATGATCGGCACCAGCCTGCACACGCTGGTGCAGATGGTGGACAACGGTCTGGGCATGACCATGCTGCCGGAAATGGCGATCGACGCGGGCATCCTGCACGAGACCGACGTCGTCGCCCGGCCGCTCAGGGCCCGCAACGCCAGCCGCGAGATCGCGCTGATCTGGCGCAAGAATTCGCCGCGATCCGAGGAATTCAAGCTGCTGGCGAAGGAGCTGCGGGCAGGTTAACATGGCGCGGATCCAGGGGGCCCCGGATGCGCGCATTCGCGTTGTTCATCACATCGCTCGCGGCTTTCGCCGCCGCGCCCGCCGCGGCGGGCGAGCCGCGGGTCGCGCTGGTCATCGGCAACACCGCCTATAACGGCGATCCGCTCGCCAGGCTGCCGAACGCGGCGAACGACGCCAGTCTGATCGCGGAAGTCCTTGTCCAGGCCGGTTTCGACGTGATCGAAGTTCCGGACGCGGACCGCGGCCGGATGCAGGTCGCCATCAAGGACTTCAAGCGCCGTCTGGAGGAGGCCGGCCCGGGATCGGTCGGGCTGTTCTACTTCGCCGGGCACGGGCTCCAGTCGTTCGGCACCAACTACCTTCTCGCCGTCGACGCTCCGGTCGAGAAGCCCGCCGACATTCCCCGCTACGGCTTCGAGGCGGACGATTTCCTCAGGGCCATGCTGCGCGGCGGGGCCGAAACCAACATCCTCATCCTCGACGCCTGCCGTCCCAACCAGGTCGCCAAGATCCTGCGCCCCGTCGCCCGCGCCGGATTGCGCGAGATCGACGCGCGCGGCGTGGACCCGGAGCGCAGCATCCTGATCGCCTATTCGACCGGACTCGGCGAAAATGCCGCCGACGGCGAATTCGACAACGGCCCCTATGCCACGGCCCTCGCCGAGAACCTGCTGACCCCCAACCTGTCGCTCGAAGCGCTGTTCCGCCGGGTGCGCGCGCAAATGGTCAAGAGCGGTCGCCAGAAGCCCTGGGAAAGCAACGCGATGGTGCGCGGGTTCGCCTTCGTGGGAGAAGCGCCCTGAGCTGGCGGCAAGCGAGCGCGGAAACAGGAACCAGTGTCGATGGGGGTCACCGAGCCTCCGGAACCGGCCGGCCTATGCGACCCGAAGGTCTCGCCTTCGGTCCCCAGGGCCTCCGCGCCCGCCGGCCGCCGGGACGCGCCCCTTGCTCGCATCCCCGCTCCGGCGCTTTGCAACGGGCGACAAATGCTTGCCAGTTCGCGCGGCGCATCAATCCATGTGTTTGAGGCCGACGCGCAGGTAGTCCCAGCCGGTCACCAGCGTCAGCACGGCGGCGGCCCACAGGCTGCCGAGGCCGACCAGGTGAATCCACTGGTCGAGGAAGGTCCCGCATTCCACGCCGACGGCGCTGCACGGCGCGCCGTGCACCGCGCCGCCAAGTATCAGGGCCCCCAGGGCGACGAGCTGGAAGGTGGTCTTCCACTTCGCCAGCTTCGAGACCGGCACCGAGACCTGCAGTCCGCCGAGGAACTCGCGCAAGCCGGAAACCGCGATCTCGCGCACCACGATGATAAGCCCGGCGATGACGTGCATGTCGCCCACATAAGGGCCGCGCAGGTGGCCCTGGGCGGTCAGCACCAGGATGACGACGACGACCATGATCTTGTCGGCGATCGGGTCAAGGAAGATGCCGAGCCGGGAAACCGCCCCGCTCGAACGCGCGAGGTAGCCGTCGAAGTAATCGGTGATGCCCATCAGGCAGTAGAGGGCGAAAGCGAGCGCATAGCCCCCCTGCCAGTTCGGCCACCACAGCAGGAACGCCAGCAGCGGCAGCGCCACGATGCGCGACAGGGTCAGGATGTTGGGCAGCGACATCATCGCCTTTCGCCCTAGCCTGTCCCGCTGCCGGGAAAAAGTGCCCGGCGAGGTTGTTCTTAACCGCAGGGCGGGTAAGTCAGGAGCCGCAACGTGAGAAGGTGCGCCGGCAGGCCATGCTGACATCGACCTACCTGCTGCGCCAGCGGCGTTTCCTGCCGCTGTTCGCGACCCAGCTGCTCAATGCCTTCAACGACAACCTGTACAAGACCGCGATGGTGCTGTTCGTGGTCTACAGCGTCTACAACTCGGAAGAGGCGGAAGGCCAGTTCAGCGCCATCGCCTCGGGCATCTTCATCCTGCCGTTCTTCCTCCTCTCGGCGTTGTCGGGCCAGCTCGCCGACATGCGCGACAAGGCGATGATCATCCGCCGGGTCAAGGCGGCGGAGATCGGCATCATGACGGTCGGCGGCGCCGGGCTGCTGATGGCCTGGCAGGGCCTGCTGATCGAAGCGGCGGCGATTCCGCTGATGCTGCTGGCGCTGTTCGCCATGGGCGTTCATTCGACCTTCTTCGGCCCGATCAAGTACGCGATCCTGCCGCAGCACCTGAACAAGAACGAAGTGCTCGCCGGCACCGGCCTGGTCGAGGCCGGCACCTACATCGCGATCCTTGCAGGGACGATCATTGCCGGGTTCATCGCGGTGGAGGCCGCCGCGGCGCTGGTGTTTGTCACGGCCCTGATCGGTTACGCCACCAGCCGTCAGGTCCCGCCCGCCCCGCCGCTGATCCCGGAGGACCACCGCAATTTCGAAAGCCTGGACAACTTGGGCAGGCTGGCGCGGTCGTTCCGCGGCGTGGCGTGGCCGGCGATGCTGCTGCCGGTGTTCGTCTACTGGACAGTGGGTTCCTCGGTGAAGCTGGTGCGCAACACCATGCACCAGCGCGAGGTGTTCTACGCCATCCTCGCGATCAGCTTCTTCTGGACCATCGGCGCTGTGCTGTTCATCCAGTTTCCGCCGCTGGCCAAGAACGTGCTGTTCGCCAGCAAGGAAGTGGCCAGCCTGTTCCTGGTGATCTTCTCGGTCGGTGTGGCGATCGGTTCGGTGGCGATCAACGCCCTGCTGAAGGGCGAAGTCTCCGCGCGCTATTCGCCGGTCTCGGTGCTGTTCATGGGCGCCTTCGTGGCGATGTTCTGGCTCGTCTGCCACGAATGGAGCGCGGACGTGCCCCTGCAGGAGCTGATGGACGTGGGCGTGTTCCTAGCCCAGCCGCTCGCCCCGTTCGTGCTGTTCACTCTGCTGCTGATCGCGATTTCGGGCGGCATGTTCGTGGTGCCGCTCTATGCGTTCCTGACCACCAAGTGCGATCCCTCGGTGGCGGCGCGGATGGTGGCGGCCAACAACATCGTCAACTCCGGCGCGATGGTGATCGGCTCGCTGATCGCCGGCGGCCTCAGCGCGGCCGGCATCCCGCTGGTCGAGCAGCTTCTGCTGAGCGCGGTGATGTGCCTCGTCTCGGCATGGCTGGGCGCCCGCCTCTACCGCGCGGAGAAGATGGCGCTGGCCGCGGCCTGAGCGCCGCCCGGACGATCAGGCGATGAAAGTCGTGACCGCGACGAAACAGGAGCAGTAGGCTTGCGCGAACCCGCGCACGTCGGTCGAGAAGCGGTCGCGCCACGGTACGCGCGGCTCGGCCGCTTCGTGGCGCTCCTCGCGCCAGTGCGGCGGCAGCGAGGCCCGGAACGGGTGCCGGGCCGATTCGTCGGTCAGGACAAGCGAACGGCGCATCGTCATCACGCGTTAACGCTTTGCTAACCATTCGGCACCCGGCTTTAAGGTTACTGTCCACAGACGGCACATCCGTCCGCGCGATTGCCCCGGCGGCGCGGCGCGGCTAACCGGTGCCCATGCAGAAATCAGCCGCCCGCCTGCTCGTCGACTGCCTCGCCGAGCAGGGCTGCGACCGGGTGTTCACCGTTCCCGGCGAAAGCTTCCTGCCGGTGCTCGACGCGCTGCGCGACCACGCTGGAATCGAGACCGTGACCTGCCGCCAGGAAGGCGGCGCCGCGTTCATGGCGTGCGCCGACGGGGCGCTGAATACAACCGGGTCCGGCCGGCCCGGCGTATGCTTCGTCACCCGAGGCCCGGGGGCGACCAACGCCAGCATCGGCGTGCACGTGGCGTTCCAGGATTCACAGCCGATGATCCTGTTCGTCGGCGACGTCGACAGCGCCCTGCAGGGCCGCGAGGGCTTCCAGGAAATCGACTTCCCGGCCTTCTTCGGCCCCATCGCCAAGTGGGCGGCGCGGATCGACGACGCTGCGCGCATCCCCGAATACGTCGCCCGCGCCTATTCCGTCGCCGTTTCCGGCCGGCCGGGACCCGTGGTCCTCGCCCTGCCGGAGAACATGCTGCACGAAGGCGGCCTCACCGCCGAACCGCGCCCGTTCGTGGCGCGCCCGGCGCAGGCGCCCTGCCCCGACGCGCTGGCGGCGCTGATGGCGCTGCTCGGCGATGCCGCCGCACCGATCGCGATCGTGGGCGGCGCCGGCTGGGGCGGCAAGGCGCGCGCCTACTTCGCGCAGTTCGCCGAGCGGCTCGGCCTGCCGGTCGCGACCGCGTTCCGCCGCCAGGACGCGCTGCCGCCCTCGTCGCCGGTCTATGCCGGCAATCTCGGCTACGGACCCAATCCGAAGCTGGTCGAGCGGATCCGGGCAGCAGACCTGATGCTCGTGGTCGGCGCGCGGCTCGGCGAGGCGACGACCGACGGCTACACGCTGATCACGCCCGACCATCCCGGCCAGCAGCTGATCCACGTCCATCCCGACCCCGGGGAGCTCAACCGGGTCTACCGGGCCGACCTGGCGATCTGCGCCGACCCGGGCGAGTTCGCCGAAAGCGCCGCCTTGTGGGACGAAGGCGAGGTCATTCCCTTCGATGCCGGAGCCGAGGCTCACCGCGAGTGGCTGGAATGGTCGACGCCGGATCCGGACGGGAGCGGCGGCCGCTTCGCGCTCGACCTCGCGCAGTGCCTCGACATCGCCCGGCGCGAGCTGCCGGCGGACACGATCGTGTGCAACGGCGCGGGCAATTTCTCGGGCTGGTGGCACCGCTACTGGCCCTATGCCGGCTATCCCTCGCAGCTGGCGCCGACCGCGGGGGCGATGGGCTACGGGGTTCCCGCCGCCGTCGCGGCCGCGCTACGCTTCCCCGATCGCTGCGTGATCGCCGTGGCCGGCGACGGCGATTTCCTGATGAACGGGCAGGAACTGGCGACAGCGGTCCAGTACGGCTGCAACCTGCTGGTGCTGGTAATCGACAACCGTTCCTACGGCACGATCCGTATGCACCAGGAGCGTGCCTATCCCGGACGCGTCGCGGCGACCGACTTGGCCAACCCTGATTTTGCCGCGTTTGGCGCCGCGTTCGGCGCGTGGTCGCGGCGGGTCGAGACCACGGCGGAATTCGCGGTCGCCCTGAAGCAGGCGAACGAGCGCAAGGGCCTGCGCCTGCTCCACTGCGCCGTCGACATCGAGCAGCTCAGCGCCGCCGGTGCGACGGTCAGCGGGCTGCGTGCGAGGGGCTGAATGCAAGAAGGGCCGCACCCCGCCGGACGGCCCGTCCTGCGTGGTGGGGCGGGCGGCTCAGACCTTGTTGCCGAGCTTGCCCTCGATCTCGCCCTTGAGGTTCTGCGCTTCGCCCTTGCGCTCCTGCGCGCGCCCCTCGGCGCGGGTCTCCGGATCGCTCGACGCCTGCTTGGTGTTCCCGGCGATTTCGTTGGCGATGCCCTTGGCCTTGTCTTTCAGTTCACCCATGATGATTCTCCTTTTCTCACCAACGGGCCGCAGGGCGTGGGGTTCCGCGCCTAAGTCTTTGCGATAGAACAAATCCTGTTCCATTCTTCCGGCCGTATCTCCGCCACGGACAGGCGCGAAAGGCGCACCAGCTCGATCTCCGCCAGCGTCTTGTCGGCCTTGACCTCCGCCAGGGTGACAGGCCGTTCCAGGGCGCGCACGGGCTTCACCCTGACGGCCGCCCAGGCCTCATCCCTGGGATCGGTCAGGCCGGCCTCGCTGATCTCGGCGATCCCGACGATTTCCTTGCCGGTGACCGAATGGTAGAAGAACGCCGCGTCGCCCGGCTTCATCGCCCGCAGGTTGTTGGCGGCGCGGTGGTTGCGGATCCCGTCCCACAGCGTCTCGCCTTCCCTGACGAGATCGTCCCACGAATAGGCCGCCGGTTCGGATTTGATCAGCCAATGGCGCACGGACATCGTTTCCTCCTCGAGCGCGGGACCGCGTTCGTTCCGGGGCTGTCATTAACCGAAAATTGATTCTGACAACCCATAGGAATGCGTGAATTGAGGGTTTTGCGCGCCGGTGAAACGAGCAGTCGAAAGTCTCGGGGAAGAAGCGCCGGGCACGGTCACGGCGGAGCGCGACGTCGTCACGCTCGGCATTGCCGCGGCCGCGATCATCCTGTTCGTCGGCACCGGCGGTTCGCTGATGCCCAAGATCGTGCGCTCGTGGCTCGGCACGGGCGCGCCGCCCGATCCCAACCTGACGACCGCGGTCCTGCTCAACATCGCCCTCGTGATCTTCGGATGGCGCCGTTACGCGGACCTCCAGCGCGAAGTCGCCGAGCGCCGCAAGGCCGAGGCGCTCGCGCAGGAGCTCGCTTCGACCGATCCGCTGACCGGGGTCCTCAACCGCCGCAGCGGCACCCCGGCGATCGATGCGCTGACCGCGCAAGCGGTCGCGCGCGGCAGCGAAGTGGCGCTGATCATGCTCGATCTCGACAACTTCAAGCAGATCAACGACCTCAACGGCCACGCGATGGGCGACGAGGTGCTGACCGAGACCGCCCGGCGCATCGCCGAGCTGCTGCCCGACAACGGCATGCTCGCGCGGATCGGTGGCGACGAGTTCGTCTGCGCGCTGCCGTTCGAGCCCGACGCGCGCGATTCCATCGATCGACTCGCCGAAAGGCTGATCGAAACCGTCTCCCAGCCGATCGAATTCCGCGACCTGTGCGTGGAGGCGACCATGTCGATCGGCATCGCGGCCACCGGCGGGGATGCGCCAATGCTCACGCCACCGGACAGCGAGACGCTGATCCACCGCGCCGACATGGCGATGTACCATGCCAAGAAGCGCGGCCGTAACCGGCATTACTGGTTCGAGCCGCAAATGGAGAGCGAGCTGCGCTACCGCGCCGAGCTCGAGACGGGCATCCGCCGCGGCATTCCCGCGGGAGAGTTCGTGCCGTACTACGAGCAGCAGATCGACCTCGAGACCGGCGAGCTGGTGGGGTTCGAGATGCTGGCGCGCTGGAACTCGCCGCAGTTCGGAATGGTCGGCCCCGAAGTCTTCATCCCGATCGCCGAGGAAATCGACGTCATCGCCGAGCTTTCCGAGACGCTGATCCGGCAGGCCTTGATCGATGCGAGGGAATGGGATGCGAAGCTGACCCTGTCGGTCAACATCTCGCCGTTGCAGCTGCGCGACCCGTGGTTCGCGCAGAAACTGTTGCGCATGCTGATCGACTCGGGCTTCCCGCCTCACCGCTTCGAGGTCGAAATCACCGAGAGCTGCCTGCACGAGAACATCGGCGCGGTTCGCACGATCATCACCAGCCTCAAGAACCAGGGCATCCGCATCAGCCTGGACGATTTCGGTACCGGCTATTCGAGCCTCTCGCAGCTCCGCTCGCTGCCGTTCGACCGGCTCAAGATCGACCGCAGCTTCGTCAACGAACTGAGCGGCGACGCGGCGGGCAACGACCTGGTCGAAGCGATCGTCTCGCTCGGCCGCGGACTGTCGATGCCGGTCACGGCCGAAGGCGTGGAAACCGCTTCGATTCTCGCGGCGCTGCGCCAGATGGGCCAGCTCAAGGGCCAAGGCTATCTTTACGGCAAGCCCGAGGACGCCGACACCACGCGCAAGCGCCTCGCCGAACTCAGGCTGCTGGCGGATGGCGGGTCGGTCCAGCACCTGGGCGACGCGCCCGCCCAGGTCCGGGCCGGCTGACCCCTCCGCCATTGCGATAGGCGCCCGGCACCCCTAGGTGGCGCTCATGCGCGCCACCTTCACCAAGATGCACGGTCTCGGCAACGACTTCGTCGTGCTCGACACGCGCACGCAGCCGTTGCCGCCGATGACGGCGGCGCTGGCCCGCGCGCTCGCCGACCGCCGCACCGGGATAGGCTGCGACCAGCTGATCCTGCTCGAGGAATCCCCCAAGGCCGACTTCCGCATGCGCATCTTCAATGCCGACGGCGGCGAGGTCGAGGCATGCGGGAACGCGACCCGCGCGGTCGCCATCCTGCACGGCTCCCCGGCGCATATCGAGACCGCCGGCGGCGTGCTGGCGGTCCAGCCCGGCGAAGGCGGCGCGGCGGTCGACATGGGCGAGCCGCGCTTCGAATGGGATGCGATCCCCCTCGCCTACGCGATGGACACCGCATCGCTGCCGGTCGGCTGGGACGAGCTCGAGCAGCCCGCGGCAGTCAACGTCGGCAATCCGCACGCGGTGTTCTTCGTCGACGACTGCGACGCCATCGAGCTCGAGCGGCTCGGTCCGCAGATCGAGCGCGACCCGCTGTTCCCGCAGCGCGTCAACGTCAACGTCGCGACAGTCGAGGATCGCGCCAACATCCGCCTGAGGGTGTGGGAACGCGGCGTCGGCATCACCCGCGCCTGCGGCACCGGCGCCTGCGCCACCGCGGTGGCGGCGATGCGCCGGGGCCTGGTCGACGGCGAGGTCACGGTCGCGCTGCAGGGAGGTTCGCTGCTTATCGCCTGGGGCGAGGACGGCCGCATCACCATGACCGGCCCGGCGACCGAAAGCTTCCGCGGCACCTTCGACTGGGGCGATTTCGCGTGAACGCGGAAGTGATCTCGCTGGGCTGCCGACTGAACATTGCGGAGAGCGAGACGATCCACGCCTTGCTCGCCGGGGCGGGTGATGTGGTGGTCGTCAACAGCTGCGCGGTGACGGCCGAGGCGGTGCGCCAGACGCGCCAGGCGATCCGCAGGGCCCGCCGCGCGCGGCCCGACGCGCAGTTGTTGGTCACCGGATGCGCGGCCGAGATCGAACGGACGCAGATTGCGGCGATGCCCGAGGTCGACGGGCTCGTCGCCAATGCCCGCAAGCTCGACGCGCGCGCCTATAGCCCCTCGTCTGAAGGGGAGGGGTTGGGGTGGGGCCTGTCCGCCAGCGCTGCGCTCGATCGACAGCCCCCACCCCTGGAAGCGAAGCTGTTCCGGAGGAACAACGGGAGGGGAGAAGCGCACACCCGCGCCTTCGTCGCGGTGCAGAACGGCTGCGACCACGCCTGCACCTTCTGCGTGATCCCGCAGGGGCGCGGGGAGAGCCGCTCGCTGCCGGTCGCCGCGGTGCTGCGCGAGGTCGAGCGCCACCTCGCGCAAGGCGCCCCGGAAGTTGTGCTGACCGGCGTCGACGTGACCGGCTGGGGCCAGGACCTGGCGGGCAGGCCCGCGCTCGGCTCGCTGGTCCAGGCGATCCTCGACGCGTTTCCCGAATTGCGCCGCCTGCGGCTTTCTTCGCTCGACGGAGTGGAGATCGACGAACCGCTGGTCGAGCTGCTGGCGGGCGAAGAGCGGGTCATGCCGCACCTGCACCTCTCGCTGCAGCACGGCCACGACCTGATCCTCAAGCGCATGAAGCGCCGCCACTCGCGCGCGGACGCGGTGCGGCTGGTCGAGCGCCTGCTCGCGCGCCGGCCCGGCATAGCCATCGGCGCCGACCTGATCGCCGGCTTCCCGACCGAGGACGAGGCAATGCACGAAGCCAATCGTTCGATCGTCCGCGAGCTGGGCATCGTCCACGGGCACGTCTTCCCTTATTCGCCGCGCCCCGGCACCCCCGCCGCGCGCATGCCGCAACTGGACAAGGCGGTGATCAAGGCCCGCGCCGCCGAACTGCGGGCAGAAGTCGCGGCGCTGCGCGAGGCGTGGCTCGCCGGGCTGGTCGGGCAGAAGCTGGCGGTGCTCGCCGAAGCCGACGGCACCGGCCACTCCGGCAATTTCGCGCGCGTCGCCGTGCCGGGCGCCGTGCCGGGAACCATCGTCGCGGTCACCCCGCGCGCCGTAGTCGAGGGCTTGCTGCAATGAGCGGACCTTCGTGGACCGAGCGGCTGTTCGGCGGATTCCGCAAGACGTCGGAGCGACTCGGCGAGAATCTCGCCGCGGCGGTCGCCACTGCGGATCTCACTCCGGACACTGCCCCGGCGCCGGCTCTGGACCCCACGCCCGCACCGGCTCCGCCCGCCTCCATCGTCGCCAAGGTCACCAGCTCGATTTCCACCGCGAGGCTCGACGATGCGACCCTCGATCATGTCGAGGATGCGCTGATCCTGTCCGACCTCGGACCCAGCGCCGCCGCACGCATCCGGGCGAAGCTGGCCGAAAAGCGCTTCGGCCTTTCGATCACCGAGCGCGAGCTCAAGGAGGCGGTTGCCGAGGAGATCGCCGCGATCCTGCGGCCGGTCGCCCGGCCGCTCGAGATTACCGCGTTCCCCCGCCCCCAGGTCATCCTGGTGATCGGGGTCAACGGCAGCGGCAAGACCACGACGATCGCCAAGCTGGCGCACCTGCTTCAGGAAGACGACTACAGCGTACTGCTCGCCGCCGGAGATACCTTCCGCGCCGCCGCGATCGGCCAGCTCGCGGTCTGGGCCGAGCGGATCGGCGTCGACATCGTGCGCGGCCCCGAGGGCGGCGATCCGGCCAGCATCGTGTTCGACGCCGTCAAGCGCGCCACCGATACCGGCATCGACGCATTGATCGTCGACACCGCCGGTCGCCTGCAGAACAAGCGCGAGCTGATGGACGAGCTGGCCAAGATCCGCCGCGTGCTCGGCCGCCTCAATCCCGAAGCGCCGCACGACGTGGTGCTGGTGCTCGACGCCACCAACGGCCAGAACGCGCTCAGCCAGATCGACGTGTTCAAGGAGGTCGCGGGCGTCACCGGCCTGATCATGACCAAGCTTGACGGCACCGCGCGCGGCGGCGTGCTGGTGGCCGCGGCCGAGCAATACGGCCTGCCTATCCACGCGATCGGCGTGGGCGAGAAGATCGACGACTTGCGCCCGTTCGACCCGGACCTGGTCGCGCGCGTGATCGCGGGAGCGGCATGACTATGGCTCTCGCCCCTCCCTCTCCCTTCGTCATTGCGAGGAGCGCAGCGACGAAGCAATCCAGAGCTGCGCGTGAAGCCCTGGATTGCTTCGCTTCGCTCGCAATGACGAGGTACGGGAATATTTCGCATGACTGAGCCCACCACCGAACTGAAGAAGCCCAAATCCGGCTGGGTCAGCGTGCTGGTCGATTACGGCCCGCTGCTGATCTTCTTCCTGACCTATCGCTGGTACAAGCCCGAGGGCGCGGACGCGGCGGGGGAGATCCTGGCGGTCATCCGGGGCACCGGCGCCTTCATCGTCGCCGCCCTCGCCGCGCTGGCGATCTCGAAGTGGCGGCTCGGCAAGGTCTCGCCGATGCTGTGGCTGTCGACGGTGCTGATCGTCGGGTTCGGCGCGCTGACCATCTACTTCCAGGACGAACGCTTCATCCAGTGGAAGCCGACGATCATCTACGTCGGCTTCGGAGTGCTGCTGATCGGCGGCTGGCTGAAAGACAAGGCGCTGCTCAAGATTCTGCTCGAGGCCGCGTTCGAAGGCCTTAGCGACGAAGGTTGGCTCAAGCTGTCGTTCAACTGGGCCCTGTTCTTCCTGTTCCTCGCGGTGCTGAACACGGCGCTGATCTACACCATCAGCTTCGAAAGCTGGCTCGCGGCCAAGCTGTGGCTGTTCCTGCCGCTCTCGTTCCTGTTCACCTTCACCCAGTTGCCGATGCTGCTGCGCCACGGGCTCTCGGCCGAAGGCGCGAAGGAGGAAGAGACCGCTCCGCCGCCCGTGGGCTGACGGAGCTTGTCGCGGGGGGCCGCTTGGCGGTAGACCCCCTTTTCACAAAGACACGGCAATCAGGGGACGTGCGATGGGGAAGTTTTTCGGCAATCTGCATCTGGTGCTGGCGACCGGCCTGGCGCTGGCGATCGTGCTCATCTACGCCTTCAGCGGCTGGACCGGGCAGGACGCCAGCTCGATCGTCGACGACGTGTTCCGCTGGCTGCACCTGTTCTTCGGCGTGGTGTGGATCGGGCTGCTCTACTATCTGAACTTCGTCCAGGTGCCGACCATGCCCCAGGTCCCGGCCGAGCTGAAGAAGGGCGTTACCGGCTACATCGCGCCGAAAGTGCTGTTCTTCTTCCGCTGGGGCGCGGCCCTGACGGTGCTGACCGGCCTTTCGATCGCCTTCCACAACGGTTACGGCGCCGACGCGCTGACCTTCCGGGGCACCGGCGCCGACGGCATCAACCTGATCGGCATCGGCATGTGGCTGGCGCTGATCATGGCCTTCAACGTGTGGTTCGTCATCTGGCCGGCGCAGAAGAAAATCCTCGGCCTGGTCGAGGCGAGCGACGAGGCCAAGGCCAAGGCCGCCCCGGTCGCGCTGGCGGCGAGCCGCACCAACGTGCTGCTCTCGCTGCCGATGATGTACGCAATGGTCAGCGCCAACCTCGGCTGACGTCGCCTAGGCGTCGCCGGCGCTCCGCAGGCGCCCGCGGCGCCGGCCGGCGGGAATGTTGGTGACGCTGGCGGCGGGTCCGCTCGGGACTTCCGGTTCGGGCTCGCCGAGCGTCTCCAGCACCGCCGCTTGCGGGATCGGGCGCTCGAACAGGACGCCGCACATGTCGTCGGCGGACCAGATCACGCGGCAGAACAGTTCGTTGCCCTGCCAGCCGATCAGGCAGGTCAGGCCTTGCGGCGGCGGGTTTTCCACCTGCACCCGCGCGCCCGCTTCGGACAGGTCCCAGAGCCGTCCGTACCAGTTGCCGCCGGGTGTCTGCAGGCGCGCCGGGCAATCGGTCCGCGCCCGGCCGACCGAGCGGCGTTCGAGTACCTGCTGAGCTGGAGCGACGCGCGTCGAGAGCATGACCGCAAGGTGAGCCGAGACAGTTAACGGCGGTTTGCGATTCATGCTGAATCGCTCCCTAACCCCGCTCGTTGGCCTTGTTCGCGCAAGGTATCCTTAAGCGTACCGCCCTAGCGTCCGGCCATGGCCAAGAAGCGAGCACAGATCCCGCCGCGCAGCGATCTGCTCCGCACCGCATCGCGCAAATCGGTCGTCATCCCGGCGCGCTGCCGGATCGGCGAGCGCACGGTCGACGAAGTGCTGGTGACGGACCTCAGCGCAAACGGCTGCCGCCTGCGCGGCAATTCGATCGGCGTGACCAAGACCGAACCGGTCGAACTGTGGCTCGGCGAGCTCGGGCCGTTCGCGGCCAGGCTCAAGTGGGTCAAGCAGGGCTCGCTCGGCCTTGCCTTCGAATCGCCGCTCGACGAGGACATCCTGCGGCCGCTGCTCGACGCGCCGGCCGCGCCCGTGCCCTCGAACGTCGTGCCGCTGAAACGGCGCGCCTAGATCTCGACCTGGCTGCCGAGCTCGACCACGCGGTTGGTCGGCAGGCGGAAGAATTCCATCGGTGTCGCGGCGTTGCGCATCATCCACGCGAACAGCTTCTCGCGCCAGATCGCCATGCCCGGCTTCTCCGCCGTGAGCAGCGTCTGGCGGCTGAGGAAGAAGCTGGTCTGCATCATCTCGAACGGCGCGCCGCAGGTTTCGAGATCCTTCAGCGCGGTGGGGATATCCGTCTCTTCCATGAAGCCGTAGTGCAGGATCACACGGAAGAAGCCGTCGCCGATCGAGCTGACTTCGACGCGCTTCTCCGCCTCGACGTAAGGCACGTCGGAGATCTGCACCGTCAGCACCACCACGCGCTCGTGCAGCACCTTGTTGTGCTTGATGTTGTGCAGCAGCGCCGACGGGGTGCCGTGCGCGCCGGAGTTCATGAAGATCGCCGTGCCGGGCACCCGCGCGGTGCTGTTGCGCGCCGACTTGGCGAAGATCTCGAGCGGCAGGCCCATCTCGCTCATCCGTTCGCGCATCAGGCGACGGCCCTTGGCCCAGGTGGTCAGTAGCGTGAAGGCGAACGCGCCGATGAACAGCGGGAACCAGCCGCCGTCGAACACCTTGGTCATGTTGGCCGCGAAATAGGCCCCGTCGACGATGAAGAAGATGGCAATCACCGGCGCGGCCCACCACCACTTCCAGCGCCACACCAGCGTGACCAGCACCGCCAGCAGGCAGGTGTCGATCAGCATCGCGCCGGTCACCGCGATGCCATAGGCCGAGGCGAGGTTCGAGGAGTTGCGGAAGGTCAGCACCAGCACGATGACGGCGATCATCAGCACCCAGTTGATGAACGGGATGTAGATCTGGCCGTGATGCTCGTCGCTGGTGTGGCGGATCGACAGGCGCGGCACGAAGCCGAGCTGGATCGCCTGGTGCGTGATCGAGAACGCGCCCGAGATCACCGCCTGGCTGGCGATGAAGGTCGCCGCGGTGGCCAGCAGCACCAGCGGCAGGCGCATCACCTCGGGCGCAAGGAAGAAGAACGGGTTCCGGATCGCCTCGGCCGCGCCGGCGTCGCCCAGCCCCATGATCATCGCGCCCTGGCCGAAGTAGTTGAGCAGCAGGCACGGCATCACGAAGCCGAACCACGACAGCCGCATCGGGCCGCGCCCGAAGTGGCCCATGTCCGAATAGAGCGCTTCGGAGCCCGTCACCGCCAGCACTACCGAGCCGAGCGCGAGGAAGGCCAGCCACTTGTCGACGATGAAGAACTGCACCGCGTACCAGGGATTGAGCGCCATCAGGATCTGCGGGCTGTCGCCGATGTGGTAGATTCCCAGCACGGCGAGCACGACGAAGTAGACGATCATCACCGGCGCGAAGAGCGTGCCGACCTTTGTCGTGCCGCGCTTCTGCAGCACGAACAGGAACACCAGCAGCGCCAGCGCGATCGGGATGACCCACCGCGACATGCGCGCGTCGACGACCGCGAGGCCCTCGACCGCCGACAGCACCGAAATCGCCGGCGTGATCATGCTGTCGCCGTAGAACAGCGCGGTCGCGAACACGCCGAGCAGCACCACCAGCCAGCCGTATCGCGCCCGGTCCATGCGGCGCGAGAGCAGCGCGACCAGGGCCAGCGAGCCGCCCTGCCCCTTGTTGTCGGCGCGCATCAGCAGCGTGACGTACTGGATCGAGACGACCAGCGTCATCGACCAGAAGATCAGGCTGACCACGCCGAGGATATGCATGTCGTCGAGCGCCAGCGGATGCGGGCCGACGAACGTCTCGCGAAAGGCGTAAAGCGGGCTGGTGCCGATATCGCCGAAGACGATGCCGATCGCCCCGACAGCCAGCTTGACCTTGGGGGACGCGCGCTGCTCACCCTGTAATGCGCTCATCGGGATTTAGGGCCCCTCAACGCGACTCGTGCGCGGCGATGCGCGGCGCTTAGCAGCGGCGGCATGACGCCGCAATCTAGCGACTCGGCGCGTCCGGAGGGGGGACGGCGCCGCCTCCGGCGATGATCTCTTCGAGCCGCGCCAGGCTCCGTTCGAGCGCTTTGCGCCCGGCGGCGTCCGCCGCCGCGGTCTCCAGCGTCGAGGCCCACACGCCGCGCGCTTCCATCAGCCGTCCCTGGCGGACCAGTGCGAAGCCGAGGAAGTAGCCCGGGCCCGCGCCGTCCGGATCGAGGTCGGCCGCGCGTCGGTAGGCCAGCAGCGCGGGCTGGGTGAGCGCCCCGTCGGCGTGCTCTACAAGCGCGTTGCCGAGCGCCAGCCAGGCCTCGCCGTCGCCCGGATTCTGCCGCACCGCGTCGCGCAGCAGCGCCGCCGCGGTCCCAAACTGGCCGCGCCGGGCGAACCCGTCGGCGACGATCGTCTGGTTGCTCGACGAGCGATCCCCCAGCGCGACCATCTCGTGCCGCGCATCGACATAGGCCCAGTCGACCGCGTCGGACGCGCTGTCGGCGACTGCCGGAGCGCCGGGTACCTCGGGGCTCGCCTGCAAGGCATAGCCGGCCAGGCCCAAGGCCAGCGCAGCGGCGAAGGTCGTCCAGCCCTGCCGCGCCACGTCGAAAGCGAACGCGCCGAGCGCGAAGGCGGCCACGGCCAGCGCGATGGCCAGCAGCCAGGTCATCGCGCGCGCCCCAGCCGGCGACGCAGAATCACGGCGACCGCCGCCAGCAGCAGCAGCGGGATGGCGAACAGCGGCCAGGTGGTGGCGCTCACCGTCGGCTTGTAGCTGACGTAATCGCCGTAACGCGCGACCAGCCAGGCGCGCACTTCGTCGGGGCTCTCGCCGGCGGCGATGCGGGTGCGGACCTGGTGGCGCATGTCGCCGGCCATCGGCGCGTCGCTGTCGGCGATCGACTGGCTCTGGCACTTGAGGCAGCGCAAGGTTTCCATCAGCGCCTGCGCCCTGGCCTCGAGCGCCGGGTCCTCGAGCTGCGTGTAGGCATAGGGCGCCGGCGGCAGCAGGTCCTGCGCGACGGCAGGGGCGGCGAGCGCCGCGAGGAACGCGAGAAGCAGGCGGATCACGCCCCGGCCTCCCGCAGTTCGGCCAGCAGCACCGAGACATCGCTGTCGCGGATGTCGCCGATGTGCTGGTGGCGGATCACTCCTTCGCCGTCGATCACGAAGGTTTCGGGCACGCCCGACGAGCCGATCGAAAGCTGCACCGCACTGATGTCGTCCTTGCCGATACGGCTGAACGGGTTTCCGTAGACCTCGAGGAACCGGGCCACGTCTTCGGGCCGGTCGCGGATCGCCACCGCGACGATGTTGGCGCCGGCGGCTTCGAGCTTCGCCAGGTTTGGCGCCTCGGCCGCGCAGGGCACGCACCAGCTGGCGAAGACGTTGAGCAGCTTGGGCTGGCCGTCGGCGAGGTCGCGGTTCGACAGGCCCGGCCGGTCCGCCACCGCCGGCGGCAGGTCGAAAGCCGGGATCGGCTGGCCGATCATCGCGCTGTGGACGAATTCGTCCTTGGGCTGCGCCAGCATGTAGGCGAACAGCCCGAAAAGGCCCGCGACGAGCGCCAGCAGGACCCAGCGCAGGTACGTCATGGCGCGGCCCGCCGCGCGGCGATCTGCGCTTGCGCGCTGCGGCGCTTGAGGTCGCCCGCGAGCCGCCCGACCAGCGCCAGAAGGCCGCCCAGCGCGATCAGCACGCCGCCGTACCAGATCCAGGTCACGAACGGTTTCCACCACAGACGGAGCTGCCAGCGCCCGCCTTCCGCTTCGCCGCCGATGACCGAGTAGAGCTGACCGTTCCAGCGTGTCAGCAGCGCGGCCTCGCTGGTCTCCTGCGGCGGCGTCCAGAAGCTGCGCGCCTGTGGCTGGACCACGCTCGGCTCGCCGCCCTTGTATCTCGCGTGCAAGGTCGCCTCGAGCGCGGTCCAGTTCGGCCCGGCGACCGGCTCGACGGAGACCAGCGTGATGCTCCACGGTCCATCCTCGACGGTTTCGCCGACCTGCGCCGCCACCAGCCGCTCCTGCTGGAACGCGGTATCGGCCGCCATCCCGAACAGCGCCACGGCGACGCCGAAGTGGGCGACGACCATGCCCCAGACCGGCAGCGGCAGGCGGCGCAGCGAGCGGCCGCGCAGCGGCAGCACGCTGCCGATCGCGACCGCGGCGGCCAGCGCCATCCCGAGCAGCGGCAGCAGCGCTATCCCGGCGAGGAAATAGACTCCGGCCAGAACCGCCACACCGACGACCGCGATCGCCACCACGCTCGGCTGGATTCGCTCGAAGCTGTCGCGCCGCCAGCGCAGCAGCGGGCCGATCGCCAGCACCCCCAGCATCGGCAGGAAGAAGACCGCCCCGACCGGGTTGAAGTACGGCGGCCCGACCGAGACCCGCACTCCGAACGCCTCGGTCAGCAGCGGATAGAGCGTGCCGAGCAGGACGATGCCGAGGATCGCCGACAGCGCGACGTTGTTGACCACCAGCGCGCCTTCGCGGCTCAATATCGAGAACCGCTCGCCCTCGGCGATGGTGCCGGCGCGGATCGCGAACAGCAGCAGCGCGCCGCCGATGTAGATCGCCAGCAGGACGAGGATGAAGCTGCCGCGCTCGGGGTCGACCGCGAAAGCGTGGACGCTGGTGAGGATGCCCGAGCGTACCAGGAACGTGCCGATCATGCTCATCGAGAAGGCGACCACGCCGAGCATGATGGTCCAGGCGCGCAGCGCATCGCGCGAGGCGAGCACGCTGGCCGAATGGAGCAGCGCCGTCGCCGCCAGCCACGGCATCAGGCTGGCGTTCTCGACCGGATCCCAGAACCACCACCCTCCCCAGCCGAGCTCGTAGTAGGCCCAGTAGGAGCCCGCGGTGATCCCCAGCGTGAGGAATATCCAGGCGCCCAGCACCCACGGGCGCATGACCTTGGCGAAGTCGGGTGTGACCTGCCGCGTCAGCAGCGCGCCGACCGCGAAGCTGAACGCGACCGAAAGGCCGACGTAGCCGACGTAAAGCGTGGGCGGGTGGAACGCGAGGCCGACGTCCTGCAGCAGCGGGTTGAGCCCCATTCCTTCGGCGGCGGGCACGGGCAGCCGCTCGAACGGATTCGAGGAAGCCAGCAGGAACGCATAGAAGCCGACCGCGACGAAGGCCTGCGCGCCCAGCGTCGCGATCATGGTCCGCTCGGGCAGGCGCCGCTCGAGGAAGGCGATCAGCCCGCCGGCGAGAGCCATGACCGAAACCCACAGCAGCATCGAGCCCTCGTGGTTGCCCCAGGTCCCGGCGAGCTTGAAGATCAGCGGCTTGTCCGAATGCGAGTTGCGGGCGACCAGCGCCACCGACAGGTCGGTGCGGACGAACAGCAGCAGCAGCACCCCGAAAGCCAGCGCGCAGAGCAGCGCCTGGACCACCGCCGCCGGCCGCACCAGCGCGGCCATGCCCGCCCCGCCCTCGCGCAGCCCGAGAGCCCCGGCGATGAGCTGCAGCCCGGCCAGCGCGGCGGCGAGCCACAATGCGGCGAGGCCCAGTTCGGCGATCATCGACCAGGCCCGTTCATTCGGCTTCCGCGATCGTCTCGCGCTTCTGCGCCGCCGTCATCTCTTCCAGCTCGCGCGGCATGTAGTTCTCGTCGTGCTTCGCGAGCAGGTTGGTGGCGAGGAAGGTGCCGTCGGCGCGCAGCGAGCCTTCGGCGACCACGCCCGATCCCTCGACGAACAGGTCGGGCACGATGCCGGAAAAGACGACCGGTACGCGTGCCTCGCCGTCGCCGACGACGAAATCGACCGTCACCCCGTCGGGGCGCGTCCTGAGCGAACCGGCTTCGACCATCCCGCCGAGCCGCACCGCCTGCCCGGGCTCCGGCGGAGTGGCGACCATGTCCGAGGGCACGTAGAAATAGCTGGCCTGGTTGCGCAGCGCCCACATCGCCAGCAGTACCGCGCCGAACACCACCACCAGAGCGACCGCGAGCAGCGCCAGCCGCTGGTGCTTGGGCTTGAGGGCGGCGTTCACTTGCGCCCCTCGTCGCGCTGCCGTTCGGCCGCGCGCATCGCCCACCAGCTCCACGCCGTCAGCGCCAGCGTGGCGCCGATGGTCAGCGCGTAGGCGGCGTTGACGAAGAACCAGGGATCGAGCGCCTCGCGCATTCAGACCGTGTCCTTCCCGGCCAGACGTACCGTGACGGAGCCGATTTCGGCCGAGTGCAAGGCGCGAGGAGGGAGCGATGTCGATTGCATCGTGACCGACGAGCAACGCCGCACTCGGCCAAAAGCCGCCCGCCGCTGCGCGGTCGTGTTGGAAAACCCACTGGAGGGCGTCGCGACGCTTGCACGGGGCATGACATGCCCGCGCTGCGCACCGCTCCTGCCCGATGGGCTTTCCAAGGCGATCACGGTGCATCTGGCCGGGAAGGACACGGTCTAAACCTCCAGCGCCTTGCGGCGCAGCCGCGCCTCGGCCTGCACTTCGGCCAGCAGCGCCCGCATCCGCGCCAGCATCACGCCGCCGAAGATCAGGCTGAAGCCGAGCGTCGCGGCGAGCAGGCCCCACAGGAACGGCCCGGCCATCGCCGAACCCCCAGTGGTGATGCTCGGCGGCTGGTGCAGGCTGTTCCACCAGATCACCGAGTAATGGATGATCGGGATGTTGACCGCCCCGACCAGCCCGAAGATCGCCGGGATACGGCTCGATCCGCCCTCGCGCGCCACGGCGCCCGACAGCGCGATGTAGCCGAAATAGAGAAACAGCAGCACCAGCATGGAGGTCAGCCGTCCGTCCCACACCCACCAGGTGCCCCACGCCGGGCGACCCCACAGCGAGCCGCTGGCGAGGCACAGCGCCGCGAACACCGCGCCCGGCACGGCCGCTCCGCGCGCCGCCAGCGCGGCCAGCGGATGGCGCCAGACCAGCTCGACGAAGCTCGCCGCGGCGATCGTGATCCAGCCGCCCATGCCCAGCCAGGCGGTCGGCACATGCAGGAACAGGATCCGCACCGTCTCACCCTGCAGCCGCTCGGCCGGGGCCAGGAAGTAGCCGTAGGCGAGCGAAGCCGCCGTCAGCGCGAGCCCGGACAGCAGCAGCGCCGGGGTCAGCCAGCGTGCAATTCTCAGGAAACGGGCGGGATTGGCGAAGCCGTGCATGGGTCCTGCGTACGCGTGACGGCGCCGCTTTGACAGGTGGCGCACCCTTGGGCAAGGGAGCAGCTGCCGATTTCGGACTTTGTCAACGCGAGCCTAGGCGGCGACCGACTCCCGCGCCGGCGTGCGGCCGATCAGCGTTTGCGCCATGCGGTCGGCGACGACGTCGGGCCGCTGGCCGGTCGCGTCGCTCTCGTGCCAGATCGCGCGGAGGCGCTCGGGGATCTGGGCGATGCGCTTGCGGACTTCGTTGATGTCGCAGGGCTCGCCGTGCTGGCGGCACAGGTATTCGAGGCTGACGTTGATGATGCCGCCGGCGTTGATCACGTAGTCGGGCGCGTAAAGGATGCCGCGCTCGGCCAGCAGCGCGCCGTGCTCGCCCCGCGCCAGCTGGTTGTTCGCACCGCCGGCGACGATCGCGCAATCGAGGCGAGCCACGCCGGCCTCGTCGAGGATCGCGCCGAGAGCGTTGGGGCTGAACACGTCGCACGCCGTGCCCATGATCGCGTCCGCCGCGACCGCGTCGCCGCCGACTTCGCTCGCCAGGGACTTGGCCCTGCCCGCGTCGACATCCGCCACCACGAGCCGCGCGCCTTCCTTGGCCAGCAGCCGCGCCACGCCGCCGCCGACGCTGCCGCAGCCCTGCAGCGCGACGCGCACGCCCTTGACGCTGTCCTTGCCGAGCTTGTGCGCCACCGCCGCCTTGATGCCGTGGTAGATGCCCATCGCGGTGAACGGTCCGGGATCGCCTCCGAGCTCGCCCTCGCCCGCCGGCAGGCCGCACACGTGCGGGGTGCGCTGCGCGATCGCGACCATGTCGGCCTCGCTCGCGCCGACATCCTCGGCGGTGACGTAGCGGCCGCCGAGCGCGTCGATCGCATCGCCGAACGCCGCGAGCATCTCGGGCGTCTTGGTTCGCCGCGCATCGAGCAGCACGACCGCCTTGCCGCCGCCCATGGGCAGGCCGGCCATGGCGTTCTTGTAGCTCATCCCCCGGCTCAGCCGCAGCGCGTCGCGCAGCGCTCCCGCGGGCTGGGCGTAATGCCAGAAGCGCGTCCCCCCGGCGCCGGGCCCGAGATGGGTTGAATGGAGCGCGAAGATCGCGTTGAGCCCCGACTTTCGGTCGTGCACGAACTGCACCAGCTCGTGTTCGTCGAAGTCCGGTTCGGTCCAGAAAGCCGTCATGTCACTCGCCCTGAGAAACTCTGCGCAAACGGCCGGAAACGCTGGAGGAATGGGGCGATTGACGGGGTTTGAACCCGCGACCTCCGGTACCACAAACCGGCGCTCTAACCAACTGAGCTACAATCGCCATCAGCCTAATGCCGCCCCGCAATGGGATCGGCGGCTAGGTAGGCCGCTGCGCCCCCCGGTCAAGCGGGAACGGCGCGGGCGCGAGCCTGTTGCACAAGCCGCGCTGCGAGCAAAGCGAAATGTGCGCCGTTTCGCCGCCCGCGCAACATTGTTACGCGGCCTTGCAGCCGGGCGCGCGCGGGCTATCACGCTCCCGATGACGACCGTACCAGCGACTCAGGGCGAGACTTCCGCCGAGCGCCTCTCGGCCTTCACCGGCATGCGCCGCGTGCCGAGCGCGCGGATCGAGCTGTTCGACAGGCCCGGCTTCCTGCGCCCGGGACTGTGCGAAGGCCTGATCGCGCTAATCGAGCGAGACCGCCGCCCCTCGACCATCGCCGACGAGAACGGCGACGCCTATTTCCGTACCAGCGAGACCTGCGACCTGCCGGCCGAGGAGCTCGCCGTGCAGGAGCTGGAGCGGCGCCTGTTCGAGCTCAACCGCATCGACCCCGCGCACGGGGAGCCCGTGCAGGGGCAGCGCTACCTGGTCGGCCAGGAGTTCAAGGCGCACACCGATTACTTCGAGCCCGGCGGCCGCGACTTCGCGAAGTACTGTTCGGTCGCCGGCCAGCGTACCTGGACCTTCATGGTCTACCTCAACGACGTCGAGGCCGGCGGAGCGACGCGCTTCAAGGTGATCGACAAGATGTTCCGGCCCGAATGCGGCAGGCTGGTGTGCTGGAACAACCACCGCCCCGACGGCACCCTCAACGCCGCGACGCTTCATCACGGCATGAAGGTGCGCAAGGGCGTCAAATACGTGATCACCAAATGGTACCGCGAAAGGCCCTGGGGATGGTGAGGGAAGGTGCCTGCCATTGCGGCGCGGTCAGGTTCACGGCCGATGTGGCGGAGCCGCCGCGCGGCGCGCGCTGCGACTGCTCGATCTGCGCGGTCAAGGGCGCGGTGACGGTGGGCACGCCGCTCGATGGGCTGCAAATCCTCGAGGGCGAGGATCTGCTGACTCTTTACCAGTTCAACACCGGGGTCGCGAAGCACTGGTTCTGCTCGAAATGCGGCACCTACACCTTCCACCAGCGCCGCTCGGACCCGAACACCTACGGCGTCAACGTCGCCTGCCTCGGCCTGAACCCCTATCACGACTTCCCCGACGTCGCGGTGGTCGACGGCATCCACCACGCGCGCGACACCGGCGAGGCGCGGATCGCGGGTCGGTTGAAGTTCGAACCGGCGGAAGATCTCTCCCCTTCACGGGAGAGATACGAAGGCTTGGGAGCGAAGCGACCTAGCCGAAGTTGAGAGGGGCTCCTTCGCTCGTTCCCCTCTCCCAACCCTCTCCCCTGAGAGGGAGAGGGTCAAGGAGCCTCAGGCGTCCTTCTTCTTCAGCGACAACCCGCCGAAGCGCTTGTTGAACTGCGCCACGCGGCCGCCGTCCTGCAGGCGCTGCGGGCCGCCGGTCCAGGCCGGGTGCGTGGTCGGATCGATCTCGAGCGCCATCGTGTCGCCTTCCTTGCCCCAGGTGGAGCGCGTCTGGAACTCGGTGCCGTCGGTCATCTTGACGTTGATCGTGTGGTAATCGGGGTGGGTATCGGCCTTCATGGCAATCACGTCCTTCGTGCGTTTGGCCGGTACCGACCGGCCGGGCAATGTCGGGAAAGCGGCGCCATTAACGGCGGGGCGCCGAAATTACAAGTCGCGTCAGGCCTCGGGCGGATCGGCCACCATCGCGGTGAACTGGACTTCGCAGGTCACTTTACCCTCGACGCTGGCCTTGCCCCAGAACTTGCACACCCGGGCACGCTTCTGGACGAAGCCGACGTTGAGATCGAGCAGGCAGCCCGGCTCCACCGGGGCGCGGAACTTGGCTGCGTCGATGGCCATGAAATAGACCAGCTTGCCCGAGCCGGCGAGCTCGAGCGTCTCGATCGCGAGGATCGCCGCGGCCTGGGCCAGGGCCTCGATCTGCAGCACCCCGGGCATTATCGGCCTTCCCGGGAAATGCCCCTGGAAGAACTGCTCGTTGAAGCTGACCGCCTTGACCGCGTGAATCTCCTCGTCGACGCGCAGGTCGACGACCTTGTCGACGAGGAGCAACGGGTAGCGGTGCGGCAGCGCGCCCAGGATCTGGGCGATGTCGTAGGTGCGCATCGACGCCGCTTCGCCGCCGGCCTCGCTCATGCGTGCCCGCTCAGCGGCCCTGCACCGGCGAATTGGCCGGCTGCTGCGCCTGCTGTTGCTGCTGCGCCTGCTGGTTGACCGCAACCTGCAACAGGATGTCGGACACCTGCTGATAGAGCTGCACCGACTGCTGCTGCGGCTGCCAGCCCTGCGGCGCGGTGGTCGCGACCGCCGGGACGAGCTGGTTGAGCTGGGCGATGATTTCGTCGGTCACGTCGACCGGGTCGGCGATGAACAGCGCGGTGGCGGGGTCGAGGATCAGCTGGATGTTGCTCGCCTGGACGACCGTGCGGACGGCCGGGTTGAGCTGCTGGGCGATCTGCTCGACAACGTAGACCCGCGCCACGGTGATCGGCTGCTGGATCGTGGCGATCTGCTGGTCGAGCCCCTGGACCTGCTGCAACACGGCGGCGTTGCCCTGCGCCGCGGCCTGCTCCTCTTGGCTGAGCTGGCCGTCGCCGTTGGTGTCGAACTGGCGGACCAGCCCCGCGCGTTGCTGCTGCAGCCCCTCGAGCTGGGTGCGCTGCGCCTGGAAGGTGGTGCCGATCTGGTTGTAGGCCGTCTGCAGCGCCTGCGAGCCGGCGACCGCGATCGCGGGATCGGCCACCGCAATGCCGTTGACCTGGGCGGCGGCCGGCACCGCGGCGAAGGCCGCAAGCGCAGCGAGCGCGGAACGGGTGATACGAGCGTTCATCAGAATTGGGTTCCTACGTTGAAGGAGAAGCGTTTGGCGTCGTCGCCGGGCTCCTTGAGAAGCGGATAGGCGAAGTTGATCCGGAACGGCCCGAAAGGCGAGTTCCAGTTGACGCCGATGCCGATCGCCACGCGCGGGCTCGAGCTGTTGCCGTAGAATTCCTCCACGAACGGCGGCAGCGAGTTGCCCAGCGCCGTATTGTTGGCGCTCGGCAGGCAGGACGGCGGGTTGGGGTTGATCGGGTTGGTGACCACGGCGATGTCGCCATCGCCGTTGCCCGCGGTGCATGTCCCGTTGACGATCGAAGCGTTGTTGATCTGGGTATAGAGGGCGCTGCCGCTCGCGTCGCGCGTCGGGATGAATATCCCGTCGGGATAAGGGCTGTTGGTGAGCACCGGCGTCTTGACGCCGAAGACCGCGCCGGCGTCGATGAAGATCGACGGCCTGAGGCCCAGCTCGCGGGCGCCCGAGCCGAGCGGAATCTCCAGCTCGGCCCTGGCGAGATAGAACGCCGTGCCGCCGAGCGAATCGTCCTGGTTGCCCTCGGCGTCGAGCGGCGTCAGCACCGGATTGTCGTTCTCGTCGAGCGTGTAGAAGCGCCGGATCACGCGCGGGCCGACGCCGCGCACGTCGAAGCCGCGCATTTGCGTTTCGTTGAGGAAGAAGCGGTCGGTGAGCAGGACGTCGTCGACCCCGGGACCGCGATCCTTGAGGCCCTTCATGTAACCTGATTCGACGGTCGCCGATAAGATCCAGCCCGGCATGACCTGCCAGAACTTGGAAGCGCTGCCGACGAAGCGGGCATAACGTGTCGAACCGCCGAGGCCGGCAAAGTCGAGGCTGACCGTGGCCGTTTCGCCGCGCGTCGGCCGCAGCCGGCTGTCGAGCGAATTGTGGATCAGCGATATGCCGAGGATCGAGCTGGTCCGGGTGCCGATCGCGTCACACAGGTACCGGCCGGCCAGCAGCGGCTCGCAGGTGCGCACGCCGTCGCCATCGAAGTCGCCGTAATAGAGGCTTTCTTCGACCGTCACGTCTTCGTGGTTGAACGTGTAGCGGGCCAGCGCGGTGAGGTACTCGGTCAGCGGTACGCCGACGCGAAGCTGCATGCCGGTGGTCGCGGACTCATAAGTGGCGCTGGCGCGGTCGTAATAGCCGTTGTTGTAGTCGCGGCGGTACAGGTCGATGCCGGCCGAGATGTTCTTGTCGAACACATAGGGCTCGGTGAAGCTGATGTTCCCCGAACGCGAATAGCGCGAATAGTTGACGCCGAGACCCACCGTCTGGCCGCGGCCGCGGAAGTTGCGCTGGCGGATGGAGCCCTGGAACACGAAGCTCTCGAGGCTCGAGAAGCCAGCAGAAAGCGACAGCTCGCCGGTTGCCTGCTCCTGAACGTTGGCTTCGAGGATGATCCGGTCGGGCGCGCTGCCGTCGACCTGGTCGATCTCGAAGTTCTCCTGGAAATAGCCGAGCGAGTTGATGCGCGCGGTGGAGCGCGCGACCTGCAGCGAGTTGAACGCGTCGCCCTCGGCAAGGCGGAACTCCCGGCGCACGACCTTGTCCTGGGTAAGCGTGTTGCCGTTGACGTCGACCCGCTCGACATAGACGCGTGGCGCTTCGTTGATCAGGAAGCGCACGTCCATCGTCAGCGTTTCGCGGTTGCGCGAAAACTGCGGGCGCACGTCTGCGAAGGCATAACCGAACGTGCCGGCGGTCTCCTGGAGCTGCTCGACCGTGTCCTCGACCATCTTGGCGTCGTACCAGTCGCCGCTGCCCATCGGCAGCGCGTTGGTCATCGCCGTGCTGTCGAAATCGCGCAGCTGGCTTTCAACCGCGACGCTGCCGAACTTGTAGCGCGCGCCCTCCTCCACCACGTAGGTAATGATGAAGTCGCGCTTGTCGGGCGTCAGCTCGGCGACCGCCGAGACGACGCGGAAATCGGCGAAGCCGTTGGCGAGATAGAAGGCGCGCAGCTGCTGCTGGTCGTAGGCCAGGCGGTCCGGATCGTAGCTGGTGGTCGAGCTGAAGATCTTGAGCAGGCTCGCCACCTTGGTGACCATCTCGCCGCGCAGTTCGTCGTCCGAGAACTCCTCGTTGCCGATGATGTTGATCGCGCGGACCTTGGACTTGGGACCTTCATTGATCTCGAAGATCACGTCGACGCGGTTCTGGTCGAGCTGGACCATCTGCGGCTCGACCGTGGCGGCGAAGCGCCCCTGCCGCTTGTACAGCTCGATGATGCGGGCGACGTCGGCGCGGACCTTGGAGCGGGTGAATATCTGGCGCGCAGCGAGCTTGATCTCGGGCAGGATCTTGTCGTCCTTGAGCCGCTTGTTGCCTTCGAGCACGATGCGGTTGATGACCGGGTTCTCGACGATCGTGATCACCACGTTGCCGTCGTTATTGCGGATCGAATAGTCGGCGAACAGCTCGGTCGCGGCGAGGTCCTTGAGCGCCTGGTCGGCGAGCGCCGCGGTATAGACCTGTCCCGGGCGCATCTGCACATAGCTGACGATCGTCGCCGGCTCGAGCCGCTGCGCGCCGGCCACCGCGATCGAACGGATCACGTCGCCCTGCTCGGAAGCGGCCGGAACGGGGGCCGGTGTGGCGGGCGCGGGAGCGTCCTGGGCGAAGGCCGCGCCGGGCAGCCCGGCAAGGATTGTGCAGCCCATCAGGGCCGCGGCGAATTGCGTGGTGGCTATCGTCTTGGCCCTACCGCTCATGTTCCGTCCATTCATACGACACCTGAGTGTCCCGCTGCCGCGTTATCGAAGCCTGCCGAAGACCCGCTCGTTTCGATGGCCGCGCCCGATTTCCGTCGCGAAGAGCGCCCTTGCCCGATGCGGGGCAAGCTATCAAGCGAACAAGCCGGGAAATGCGCCGCCGGTGCCTTCCTTTTCCCCGCCCCGGATTTCGGAGCGGCGCCCTCTACCAGCCTAGCCGCCGAACAGCGAGGCGACGTCGTTGACGGTCACGAACAGCATCAGTGCGAACACGAAGGCGATGCCGGTCTTGAACGCCCATTCCTGACTGCGCGGGCTGGCCGGCTTTCGGCGGACCGCTTCGGCCGCGTAGAAAGCCAGGTGCCCGCCGTCGAGGGCGGGGATTGGCAGTAGGTTAATGAATGCCAAGTTAATTGAGATGAAGGCCACGAACTCGATGAACGGCAGCGGACCGAGCGACAGCCTTTCGCCCGAAAACTGCGCGATCTTGATCGGTCCGCCGAGCTCCCTGACGGAGCGCTGGCCCGTCACCATCTGGGCGATTCCGGTCACTATCATCCTGACCAGGCTGACGCTCTGATCGATCGCGAAGCCGGTCGCCTCGATCGGCCCGACCCTCTCGAAATGCCGCTCCAGCGAACCGACTCCAAGCATCCCGATGCGCGAGACGTTGCCGAATCGATCCTTCAGCTCGTGCGCGGCGACGGTGACAGGAACGGTCGCCGTCTCCCCGTCGCGTTCGTAAGTGAGCGTCAGCCGCCGACCGGGAAACAGCAGCACGTGCTCGGAGATCTGCTCGAACTCGTCGATCCGCGCGCCGTCGATGGCGACGATGCGGTCGCCGAGCTCCAGCCCGGCCGCCTGCGCCGCGGAGTTCTCGGCGAAGACCTGGACGACAGGCGGGGTGAGCGGCTTGCCGTAGGCGAGCGCGAACGCGGCGAAGATCGCCAGCGCCACAATCAGGTTGGTCACCGGCCCGGCCGCGACGATCAGCGCCCGCTGCCACAGCGGCTTGGCCTGGAAGCACTTCTCGCGCTCGGCCTCGGGCAGCGCGAGCCATTCCTCGCTCGGCTGGCTGGCGGGGTTCATGTCGCCGGCGAACTGGACGTAGCCGCCGAGCGGAACGGCCGAGAGCTTCCAGCGCGTGCCTCGCCTGTCGGTGTATCCGGCCAGCTCCTTGCCGAAGCCGACGGAGAACGCGGTCGCCTTCACTCCGAACAACCGCCCGACCAGATAGTGGCCGAGCTCGTGCACCGTCACCAACGGACCCAGCACGAGCAGGAAGCCGAGGATCCACATCCACCAGGGCACGGTTTCAAGCAACGCGTCTGAGCTCCAGCATCTGCGCGGCCCTCGCCCGCGCCTCGGCATCGACGGCGAGCACGTCGTCGAGGCAACCGGGTGCGGGCGGCAGGTCGCGGTCGAGGGTTTGCGCCACCAGTGAAGAAATATCGGTGAATGCGATCTTACCGGCCAAGAAAGCGGCCACGGCGATCTCGTTGGCGGCGTTGAGCACCGCCGGCGCGGCCCCGCCCGCGGCCGCCGCTTCGCGCGCCAGGCGGGTTGCCGGGAATCGCTCCTCGTCCGGCGCGAGGAAGGTCAGCTCGCCCACCGCGGCGAGGTCGAGCGGCGCGCACGGCGTGTCCATGCGCCGCGGCCAGGCCAGTGCCGAGGCGATCGGCACGCGCATGTCGGACGGGCCGAGCTGGGCCAGGGTCGATCCGTCGCAGTACTCCACCATCGAATGGATCACGCTCTGCGGATGGATCAGGATGCCCAGGCGCTCCAGGCCGAGCTGGAACAGGTGGTGCGCCTCGATTAACTCGAGACCCTTGTTCATCATCGTCGCCGAATCGACGCTGATCTTGGCGCCCATCGACCAGTTCGGATGCGCCACCGCCTGCGCCGGAGTCGCCGCGCGCAGCTGCTCTGGGCTCCAGCAGCGCAGCGGTCCGCCGCTCGCGGTAAGGGTGATCTTGCGCACGTCCGCCGGGTCGTTCCCGGCGAGGCACTGGAAGATCGCGTTATGCTCGGAATCGACCGGCAGCAGCGTCGCGCCGCGCTTCGCCACGGCCGCGGTCATCACCTCGCCCGCCGAGACAAGCGCCTCCTTGTTGGCGAGCGCCACGACCCCGCCCCGCTCGATCGCCGCCATCGTCGGCGCCAGCCCGGCGCAGCCGACGATCGCCGCGACGGTCACGTCGGCGCCGCGCGAGGCCGCGTCGGTCAGCGCCGCCGCGCCGCCTGCCGCCTCGATGCCGCTCCCGGCGAGCGCCTCGCGCAGCTCCGGCAGGCAGCGCCCGTCGCCGACCACCGCCACTTCCGCGTCGAACTCGATCGCCAGCCGCGCCAGCTCGGCGGCGCTGCATTGCGCGGTCAGCGCGACGACCCGCCATTCGCCGCGGTTGCGCCGAATCAGGTCGAGCGTCGAAGCGCCGATAGAACCGGTCGCGCCGAGGATGGTGAGCGAGCGCATGGCCGGTTACGGCGCCATCCGCATCGCGATGAAGCCCGCGACCAGCACGACCGGGATGAGCCCGTCGATGCGGTCGAACACGCCGCCATGCCCGGGTATCAGCCGCGAGCTGTCCTTGACCCCGGCGCGGCGCTTGAGCCAGCTCTCGAAGAAGTCGCCGGCCTGGGCCACCACCGCCATGCCCGCGCCGAGCGCGATTCCCCCGGCGACGTTCTGGACCGAAAGGTTGAGCCCGAGTTCGAAGCGCGGCCAGTCGCCGAGCGGGCCGTCCATCGCCCAGACCCACAGGAACACCCACAGCACCGAGGCGGCCATGCCGCCGGCGAGCCCGGCCCAGGTCTTCGACGGGCTGATCGCGGGCGCGATCCTGGGCCCGCCGATCGTCCGTCCGGCGAAATAGGCGCCGGTATCGGTGAACACCGTGATCCCGACCACCATCACCAGCAGGAAGGTCCCGGCTCCGGCGAGGATGGCGGCGGCGGAGCCGAAATAGGCGGCGCCGCCGAGCCAGGCGGCCACGCGCACGAGCGGCCGCGCATCGGCCCTGGCGACCAGCACCGCGAACTCCGCGAACGCGACCAGCGCGACCAGCGCGACGAAGACATCGAGCACCGTTCCGCCGATGCTCACCGCCAGCGCCGCCGCGACCAGCATCACCGTCGCCGAGGCCAGCCGCTTCGGCAGGTCCGCGGTCTTCACGCCCACCGGCACCGGATCGCTCGGTCCGGCCGCCGGGTTATCGCCCACCATAGCGGCGCTCCCTTCCGGCAAAGCTGGCCAGCGCCTGTTCGAGATGCGCGGGCGTGAAATCGGGCCACAGCACGTCGGTGAACCACATTTCGGCGTAGGCCGACTGCCACAGCAGGAAGTTCGACAGCCGCAGTTCGCCGCTGGTGCGGATCAGCAGGTCGAGCGGCGGCAGGTCGGCGGTGTCGAGGTTGGCCTCGATCGTCGCCGGAGTGATCTCGCCCTGCTCCGCCGCCCTGGCCGCGGCGCGGGCGATTTCCTGCTGCGAGCCGTAGTTGAGCGCCACCGCCAGCGTGCGCGTGCCTTGGGCGGTGCGCTCCAGCGCCTGTTCGAGCCGTGAGACGATGTCCGGCTCGAAAGCCTTGTAATCGCCGATGATCCTCAGCCTCACGCCCTGCTCGACCATGTCGTCGAGATTGGCGTCGATGAAGTGCCGCATCAGCTTCATCAGGTCGCCGACTTCCTCCTCGCCGCGCTTCCAGTTTTCGGAGCTGAAGGCGTAAAGCGTCAGGCATTCGATGCCGAGGTCGGCGCAGGCCTTGACCGTGCGACGCACCGCCTCGCCGCCTTCGCGGTGGCCGATCGCGCGCGGCACGCGGCGCTTCTTCGCCCAGCGCCCGTTGCCGTCCATGATGATCGCGACGTGGCGCGCCCCGTAGCTGACACCGTCGGCAATTTCGTTGGCCATGCGAGCCGGGCTCTTCGTCATGACGCGACCTTAGCAGAAAACGCGGCGGTCACTGGGTCATGATTTCCTTTTCCTTGTGCTCGGCGGCGGCATCGACATCGGCGATGAAGCGGTCGGTCAGCTTCTGCACCTCGTCGCCGAGCCGCTTGTGCTCGTCCTCGGAGATCTCCTTCTTCTTCTCGTCTTCCTTGAGCATCTCCATCCCGTCGCGGCGCACGTTGCGGATCGCGATCTTGGCCTTCTCGGCATACTGGCCGGCGAGCTTGGCGAGGTCCTTGCGGCGCTCTTCGGTGAGGTCGGGGATCGGCAGGCGCAGAGTTTGCCCGTCGGTGATCGGATTGAGGCCTAGGTTGGCGTGGGCAATGCCCTTCTCGACCGCGGTCACGTTGGCGCGGTCCCACACCTGCACGCTGAGCATGCGCGGTTCCGGCGCGTTGACCGTCGCAACCTGGTTGAGGGGCATCATCGAGCCGTAGACCTCGACCACCACCGGATCGAGCAGGTGGACGTTGGCGCGCCCGGTGCGCAGGCCGGCGAGGTCGCCCTTGAGGCTCTCTACCGCGCCCTGCATCCGGCGTTCGATGTCGGACTTGTCGTACTTCGGCATGGTCAGCCTTCCTTCGTCACTATGGTCTGGACGCCCTCGCCCGCCAGGACCCGCGCGAGATTGCCCTGCTCGCGGATCGAGAAGACCACGATCGGGATCCCGTTGTCGCGGCACAGCGCCACTGCGGAGGCGTCCATGACCCTGAGGTTGTCTGCGAGAACCCTGTCGTAACTCACGGTATCGAAACGGGTTGCATCGGGGTCGAGCTTGGGATCGGCGCTGTAGACCCCGTCGACGCTGGTGCCCTTGAGCAGCGCGTCGCAGTTCATCTCGGCGGCGCGCAGCGCGGCGCCGCTGTCGGTGGTGAAGAACGGGCTGCCGACCCCGGCGGCGAAGATCACCACGCGGTCCTTCTCGAGGTGCCGCTCGGCCCGGCGGCGGATCACCGGCTCGCACACCTGATCCATCTGCACCGCCGACTGGACGCGGGTGTGCACGCCGACCTGCTCGAGCGCGTTCTGCATCGCCAGCGCGTTCATCACCGTGGCCAGCATGCCCATGTAGTCGGCCTGCGCCCGGTCCATGCCCTGCGCCGCGCCGGCCATGCCGCGGAAGATGTTGCCGCCGCCGATCACAAGGCAGATCTCGAGACCGCCGTCCTTGGCGGCCTTGACCTCCTGCGCCAGCCCGGCGACCGTCGCAGGGTCGATCCCGAAGGGCTGGTCGCCCATCAGCACTTCGCCCGAAAGCTTCAGCAGCACGCGCTTGACGGCGGGCATGGTCATGGGGCGGCGGTCCATCCAGAATGGCTCATTTTGTGGCCCTTATAGGGCGCGAGGGACGGTGCCAAGGGCTGGCCAATGTGGATCGATGTGGTAGGTTGCCATCGGTTCCCGGGGAGTGCCTTCGATGAACAAGCGACTTTCAGTCGTCACTGGCATGCTGGCTGCGTCGGCGATGACAGTGACACCCGCCCAAGCGCGTTTCTTACAGGTCGATCCAATTGGCTACGAGGATCAACAGAACCTTTACGCTTATGTTGGGAATGACCCGGTTAATGGAAGTGATCCAAGCGGATCGCGCACCGTCGTCAAGGATGGACGAGTGTACATCCTGCCGGAGCGAGCCAACACGCCGCGGGTGTCAATTCCCAATAATGTGGGGGCGAGCGGAGTATCAAGGAAGGACTGGTTCTTCCACACGTACTCAGTCGACACACCCACGCGCATAACCAACGCTGATGGACTCGGCCAAGCGATACAGGGGACGCCGACTCCAGGTCCGGATAATCGAACTGCCAGCCCATTAGGCACACGAAATAATGCAGGATACATACCAACGGCGGGTTCGACGAACATTGTCAGATCGTTTTCGATTCCAAGCCCCAATCCCGATAAGTTTACTGACATAACCCTAAACTACACCGTTGCCGGCGAGCATGACCTTAGCGAAGGATTCGTAATGCGATACGGCGAGATCGGTGCGGGCGGTTCGATCACGATTCAAACCTACGGGGAAGGCAACTCGTGGCGCCAGATGCCAGCCTTGGAAGGCATCTGGGGTCCTGAGGTTGAAAACACGTGGAGCGGCGTGGACGAAAAGGTCATAAACAAGGCATGCCAGAAACCCCAAGGCAATTGCTGAGCAGATGGTATCCGGCGCGCGCCTGATCCTCCTGATAATTGTCTGTGCGATCGCGTCGTTTCTGTTTGAATGGCGCCACATATGGCCTGTCAATCAAGATCGGGTCATGTGGTTACGGCTTATCTTTTACGGCTTCTTGTTCGCTGCACTCATTATGGCCCACTTTAGGGACTACAAGACGTGGGGGTGGATCGCTTTGCTTGGAGGCTTCGTGATTACTGCACTCATATCCCGAGCTCCGATGGACGTTCGTTACGTTTTTATTGCTGGGGTCTGCGTTGTTGGATTTGCGACCTTAAGTTTGTGGCGCCCATTATCAATTGGTTAAGCGGAACATTCGATGCGGGCGTTTCTGCGAGGACTTATACTCTGTTGGCTAGCGAGTCTCGCAACGCCAAGCTTCGCTCAATACGCCATGCCGCCGGCGACCGTTGTCCGGAACGCTCTCTCGGCGCCAGATATCGAATTGAGTTACGAGCGATCAAAACTGGCTTTTGATCGCGTCATTGCACCAGACTCTGACGAGGCGACCACAACTGCCGAAATAGATCAGCTAGCTGATGCCGCACGGCGCATCGCGGCAGGCGGCAACGACATCGCGAAGCTGCAAGCGGTGCGGCAGGTCATCTATGACGCGGGCGCATGGAACGGCAACAACCCCTTCACCTACGATCACGACGACCCTTACGGGATGGTGATCCGCAACAAGCTGCTCGCGACCTACCTCGAAACACGGCGCGGCAACTGCGTGTCGATGCCGATCCTGCACCTGATCGTCGCCGAGCGGCTGGGCCTAAACGTCTCGCTCTCGACCGCGCCGCTCCATGTACTGTTGCGCTACACCAACCCGACCAACGGCCGCAGCATTGCGATCGAGCCGACCAGCGGCGGCCATCCGGCTCGCGAGGAATGGTATCGGGAGAAGATGGCCATCACCGACTGGCAAGTGGAAAGCGGCATCTACCTAGGCACGCTGACCAAGCGCGAGAGCATCGCCGTCATGGCGAGCACAGTGGTGGAATGGCTGATGGAGGAGGGCCGATACCAGGACGCCATCGAAGTTGCGGATGTGATCCTCGAGCACTACCCCAAGGACGTTCACGCGCTGGTTGCACGAGCCTCCGCGCATGGCAGGCTGCTCGAAACCGAGTTCATGGCGATCTATCCAACGCCGGCCGCCATCCCGGCCTCGTTGCAGCCGCGCTACCGGCAGCTTGCGGCGGCAAACGCCGAGGGTTTCGCCAAAGCCGAAAGCTGGGGCTGGACGCCCACCGAATAGAACCGCGCACAAGCGATTTTCCTACATGCCCGCGATGTGCCATGCTCGCACCGGCTCTTTGAGATTGTTGGATTCGCGGGCGCTTGATCGACGGGCGCTACTCGCACCTGACCCCGCGCCGGCAACCGGCCCGGGATTCCCGAGGGCGACATTTCGCCCTCTGAATCGCTTTGAGTGACCTGTCGCCTTTTCTGCCTCAAGACGTTGAATAATCGGCAGAAAGGTCGGGTGACAAAGGGGCACAGGTGTGGAGCTTTGTGAACACGCGTGGCCCTTGCGCACGAAAACGGCCGCCGAACCGAAGTCCGACGGCCGCTCACGAGTGCGAACATTGGGACCATTCAGCCGGCGACGGCGGCCGCCACTTCCGCCGCGAAGTCGCTGGCTTCCTTCTCGATGCCTTCGCCGAGCTGGAAGCGGACGTAGTCCTTTAGCACGATAGAGGCGCCCGCCGCCTTGCCCGCCTGGGCGACGACGTCGGAAACCGGGGTCTTGTTGTCCATCACGAAGACCTGGCTGAGCAGCGCGTTCTCCTTGGCGTACTTCTTGACCGCGCCGTCGACCATCTTGGCCTGGACGTCGGCCGGCTTGCCGGTCTCGGCCGCCTTCTCCTCGGCGATCTTGCGCTCGCGCGCGATCACCTCGGGGTCGAGACCCTCGGCGTCGAGCGCCTGCGGGAAGGCGGCGGCGATGTGCATCGCCAGCTGCTTGCCGAGCGGCTCGAGCACGTCGGGGCCGGCATCGCTCTCGAGCGCGACGAGCACGCCGATCTTGCCGAGGTTCGGCGCCTGGGCGTTGTGCATGTAGGGCACGACGAGGCCCGTGGACACGGACACGCTCTGCATACGGCGCAGCTGCTGGTTCTCGCCGATGGTGGCGACGTTGCCGGTCAACTTGTCGCCGACCGTGCCGCCGCCCGGGTAGGCCGCGCCGCGCAGCGCCTCGATGTCGTCGGAGTTCTGGCCCAGAGCCACCTCGGTGGTCTTGCGCACGAAATCCTGGAACTGGTCGTTCTTGGCGACGAAGTCGGTCTCCGAGTTGACCTCGACCGCAACGCCGCGTGTGCCTTCGACGGCCACGCCGATCAGACCCTCGGCCGCGGTGCGGCTCGACTTCTTGGCGGCGGCGGCGAGACCCTTGGCGCGCAGCGCGTCGACCGCGGCTTCCATGTCGCCGCCGGTGTCGTCGAGCGCCTTCTTGCAGTCCATCATCCCGGCGCCGGTGCGCTCGCGGAGATTCTTCACGTCGGCTGCAGTGTAAGCCATGGATACTGTCCTCTTGAGATATTCGGGGGCGCCGGGCCCGTTAGATCGGCCCGGCGCGCTGAATTGCAGATGCGGCAGCGCGATTACGCCTCGGCGGCCGCTTCGTCCTGCGCGGGCTCGGGGGCCGGTTCCGCAACCGCTTCGACGGTTGCTTCAGATGCCGGAGCTGCGGGCTCTTCGGCGATGGAGGCTTCCTCCGGCGGAGCGTCCATCGCCCCGATATCGGCGCCGGAATCGACCACGCCTTCGGTGCGGCCGGTGGTCGCCGCCTGGGCGACCGAATCGCAATAGAGGCGCACCGCGCGGCTGGCGTCGTCGTTGCCCGGGATCGGGAAGGCGATGCCGCTCGGATCGACGTTGGTGTCGAGGATCGCTACGACCGGGATGCCGAGCACGTTGGCTTCCTTGATCGCCAGCTCTTCCTTGTTGGCGTCGATCACGAACATCACGTCGGGAATGCCGCCCATGTCGCGGATGCCGCCGAGGCTGAGCTCGAGCTTGTCGCGCTCGCGGGTCAGCTGCAGCACTTCCTTCTTGGTCAGGCCGTGAGTTTCGCCCGAGAGCTGCTCCTCGAGGCTCTTGAGACGCTTGATCGACTGGGAGATGGTCTTCCAGTTGGTCAGCATGCCGCCGAGCCAGCGGTGGTTGACGAAATGCTGGCCGCACGCCCGCGCGGCCTGGGCGATCGGCTCCTGCGCCTGGCGCTTGGTGCCGACGAACAGCACCTTGCCGCCGGCGCGCACGGTCGCCGCGACGAAGTCCAGCGCGCGCGCGAACAGCGGCACGGACTGCGACAGGTCGATGATGTGGACGCCGTTGCGCGCGCCGAAGATGTACGGCTTCATGCGCGGGTTCCAGCGGTGGGTCTGGTGGCCGAAGTGAGCGCCGGCCTCGATCAATTGCTGCATCGTGACGGTAGGAGCCGCCATAGGTATTTCCTTTCCGGTTAGGCCTCTGGGAAGCTGGAACCGCGGCGGAGATCCCGCTGACGGCACCGGTATGGGCGCTTCCCATGTGGATTTGCCTCTCGCGCCGGAGAATCCGGCCCATTCGGCGGAGGCGCCTTTAGCGGGGCCCGGCGCGGAAATCCAGCCCGATGTGGCGGAGAAATCGGGAGCTCGGCTAAATTCGGGGGTTGACGAGGTAGAACAAATAGGGAACAAAGCTGCCAGCGCGGAACGAGCGGTCCGCGGCGCAGTTTTCAGAAAGTTCCGTCGCGCTATCGCGGGTAGAATGCAGAAGGGGTCGGTATCATGCTGGCTGTCATGCTCTCACTGTTGTTCGGAATCGCCGCCTTCGCTGCGCTCGCACAGATATGCGCGTCGCTTATCGTCGGCTTGCGGCGCGGCCGGGCTATCTGCGCGGAACTGCGGGAACGCGCCCCAGTTACGGCGCGGTCGCCTCGCTTCTCGGCTCGGCCTGTGCTCGTGGCCGCCTGAGCCGGGCATAGCGCATGTAGCTGTAGGGCATCAGCGCCAGGTAGCCGATCGAGATCACCGCCAGCGTCCACCATGGCTCGGTCAGCAGCGCCGCGAACAGCATTCCCGCGAAAGCGATGGCGAACAGCCGGATGTCCCGGCGCGGACGAATCAGCGTCCAGCTGAGCGTGGCCACGTTCGAGATCATCAGGCCGGCGATCAAGGTGATCCAGACCGCCACCAGCAACGGCTCGCGGAACAGCCCCTCTCCGCTGGCGAGCCACAGGTACATAGGCAGGAACGCCAGCCCCGCCCCGACCGGCGCCGGCACTCCGGTCAGGAATCCGACCGACTTGTGCGGCTGCTCGGCGACATCGATCTGCGCATTGAACCGCGCAAGCCGCAGCGCGCAGCAGATGGCGAAGGCGAGCGCGGCGAACCAGCCGAAGCGCGACAGGTCCTGCAGCGACCACAGGAACACCACCAGCGCCGGCGCCATCCCGAAGCTGAGCGAATCGGCGAGGCTGTCGAGCTCCGCCCCGAACCGCGACTGCGCCTTCAGGAGCCGGGCGATACGCCCGTCGAGCGCGTCGAGCACGCCGGCGAGGATGATCGCGAACAGCGCCTTCTCCCAATCCCCGACGATCGCGAAGCGAATCCCTGTCAGGCCCGAGCACAGTGCCGCCGCGGTGATGGCGTTGGGGATCACCGCCCGCAGGGTCAGGCCCTTGCCGCGTACGGCCGCTGCCTCCTCGTGATCGCCTTCCGCCTCGTTCTCGCTAGCCTTGGGCCCGAGCCACGCCGGCCCCGGCGCGAGCGGCAGGCCGTCGTCGGCTTCTCGCGGGCTCACTGGTTGACCCCTTCGATCAACTGCTGGTGACCAAGTTCGGCAAGGATGGTTTCGCCGGCGATCACGGTCTGCCCGAGCAGCACCTTGGAGTCGGTGCCTTGCGGCAGGTAGACGTCGACACGGCTGCCGAAGCGGATCAAGCCGATCCGCTGCCCCGCCGCGACGATGTCGCCCGGTCTGATGAACGGCACGATCCGCCGCGCAACCAGCCCGGCGATCTGCGTGCAGCCCAGGGGCTTTCCGTCCGGCCGCTCTATCAGCACGTGCTGGCGCTCGTTCTCCTCGCTTGCCTTGTCGAGGTCGGCATTGAGGAACTTGCCCGGGATGTAGACCACCCGCCGCACCGTCCCGCCCACCGGGGCGCGATTGATGTGCACGTCGAACACCGACATGAAGATCGAAATCCGCGTGACCGGCTCGACGCCAAGCCCGGCATGGCCGTTCCCGTCCGGACCCTGCAGCTCGAGCGGCGGCGGCACCTGCGAGATCAGCGAGACGAGTCCGTCGGCCGGAGCCAGGATAAGGTCGTCGCCCTGCGGCACCACCCGCTCGGGATCGCGAAAGAACGCGAACACCCCGGCGGAAAGGAACAGCATCGGCCAGCCGAGGATGTCGGCGCTGGTGAACAGCAGGACCGCAAGCGAGATGCCTGCGGCGATCAGGCCGAACTTTCGCCCTTCCGGATGAATCGCCGGCCAGCTCCATTCAGCGTCGCCGCGGCCCCGGTTATCGCGTAATTCTCCGGACATCGCTAACCCTCTAGGGAAGAGCCCCCCCGGCGACAAGGCCGGGTTCGTCTCCGGTAGGCCGCGGTTAACCATTCCACCGTATCGCGGTCCCGCACCAGGCGGAGGGGCCATTGGCAACGGTCGGCGACAATTCGGGCGCGTGGTCGCGCACTCGGGGCCTCGTTGCAGGCGACGTCCCCATTTACCTCGTGGCCGCGGCATTGCTGGCCATCTGTCTGGCGGTGTTCGCGGCATACGACATCGGCGTCGGGCCGGAGCTGATCGCCGCCAACGCGCGGCTCTATGCGGTGTCAGCATTCGCCCTGGCGGTCGCCGACTTGATCTGGCTGCTATGGCGCCATCGCCCCGCGGCCCCGACCGTCTTTCTGCTCGAGACCTACCGGCGGCGCGCCGCCGAACCGGCTTTCCTGGCCCGCCTTCCGCTGTTCGCGATCGCGCTCGTGTTCATGCCGTTCTTCTCGAAGATGAAGTCGATGATCCCGCTGTTCAACGAGTTCGATTGGGACGCGACCTTCATCGCCTGGGACCGTGCGCTGTTCCTCGGTCACGATGCCTGGGAAGCGCTCCAGCCCGTGTTCGGCTACCCGCTGGTAACGGCCGCCATGGCAGGGCTCTACCATGCCTGGATGCTGCTCATCTACATGGGCACGCTGTTCTTCCTGTTCCATCCCGCGGCGAGGCACGTGGTGCGGCAGTATTTCCTCGGCTTCGTGCTGATCTGGACGCTGATCGGCGGAGCGCTGGCCACCATGCTGGCCTCGGTCGGCCCCTGCTTCGTCGGTCCGATCTTCGGCGACCATACGTTCGACGCGCAGATGGCCTACCTGCACGCGGCCAACGAGCGAGTCCCGGTGCTCACGATCCACGTCCAGGAGTTGTTGCTGCAGTGGTATCAGCAAGGCAACCGCGGGCTCGGCAGCGGCATCACCGCGATGCCGTCCATGCACGTGGCGATGGCATTCCTGTTCTGGCTCGGGGTCCGCCGGATTTCTCGCGCGGCGGGCTGGATCTTCTTCGCGTTCTTCATCGCGATCTGGCTCGGCTCGGTGCACCTTGCCTACCACTATGCGGTGGATGGCCTCGTCAGCGTGATCGCCACCGCTCTGGTGTGGAAGCTGAGCGGTGCGATCATCCGCAGCTGGGACAGCGCCGCCGCCCGCTGGCAGGAGAGAGGCGGCGACGCCGCCATCGCCTGACACATCGGAGGGGCGGCGGTGGTGGACAGGGCTGGATTCGAACCAGCGTACGCTTGCGCGGGCAGATTTACAGTCTGCTGCCTTTAACCACTCGGCCACCTGTCCACCGGAGCACCGGAAGCGGGAATTCCCGCAGCAAATGACCCCGGGATGGGGCCGTCCGGCCGAGTGCGCGCGTCCATGAAGAAGCGGCGCTTGCCTGTCAATGGCGGCGCTGGCAGGAGGCCGTCCCATGGCCAAGAGAGGCGAGAAACGAAACCTGCGCGGCCGCGCCGGGCGCATGCAGGGAGGACGCGGCTCGGGACGCGGCACGCAGGGGCATGTGCGCCTGTGGGGCCGCCACGCGGTCGAGGCCGCGCTCAACAACCCGGCGCGCCGTCACCGCAAGCTATGGGCCACGCACGAAGGGCTGGCGTCGCTCGACGGCGAGCTGCCGCCGGGCTTCCCGCTCGAGTTCGCCGATGGCGCGGACCTGGCGCGTCTCGTTGCCCGAGACGCGCCGCATCAGGGCCTGGTGCTCGAATGCGAGTCGCTCGAGGACGTCTACCTGGCCGACGTCCTGGAAGGCGATCCGAGCCGCCCGCTGGTGGTGCTCGATCAGGTGACCGATCCGCACAACGTCGGCGCGATCCTGCGTTCGGCGGCAGCGTTCGATGCCGTCGCGATCGTCACCCAGGATCGCCACGCGCCCCCGGAAGGCGGCGTGCTGGCGAAATCGGCTTCGGGCGCGCTCGAGATCGTTCCCTGGGTGCGGGTGGTCAATCTCGCCCGCGCGCTCGAGGAGATCGCCGAGGCCGGTTACTGGCGCCTCGGCCTGGCAGGGGAGGCGGAGACCGGCCTGGCGGAGGCGCTTCCGGCCGGTCCGGTGGCGCTGGTGCTCGGCGCGGAGGGCGAAGGCATGCGTCACAACATCGCCGCCCATTGCGATGGACTGGCGCGATTGCCGATCAGCGATGCTATGGAAAGCCTCAACGTATCGAACGCCGCGGCGATCGCGCTCTACGCCGTGGCGACGCGAGAGTAGGAGCGCACTGCAGGGGGGAAGCCTGTGAATGCGATATCTCGCTGGAAAGCGGCTGCCGCGGCTTCCCGATGTCGAACAGCTTCGTGATCGCCAACTTGCGGCAGGGCGGCAGCGTACGCATCGAGGCCCCGGGCTTTGCGGCGCCGGGCGGCGGCAATCCGGTGCAGGGCATGATGGCCGGGATGACCGGCGCTTTGCCAGTGGCGGAGGGCGCCGGGGCGGGAGCGCCGCGCCGGAAATGGAGGACACCTTCACCATCGTCACCGACGGCCGCGTCCTGGCCAACAACACCGACGAGGGACCATCGCCGGGTGCCCGCGGACAAGTGCTCGAATGGAAGGTCAACCGGCGCACGCCTTCGGCGCCGATGGCGCTGATCCAGCTCGGCGGCTGATCCGGTCCCCCTGAAAGCGAAAGGGCCGCCCCGCGCGCGGCGGAAGCGGCCCTTTTCACGGCCGGCCGGTCGGGCCGGCGGCTCAGTGCATCAGTTGCACGAATCCTTGAGGCCCTTGCCGGCCTTGAACTTGGGCTGGGTCGACGCCTTGATCGTCATCGGTTCGCCGGTACGCGGATTGCGTCCGGTCGAGGCCTTGCGCTTGGCGACGGAGAAGGTGCCGAACCCGACCAGGCGCACTTCGTCGCCCTTCGACAGCGTGGCGGTGATGGTGTCGAACACGCCTTCGACCGCCTTGGTCGCATCGCTGCGCGAGAGGCCGCTCGTTTCCGCGACGGCACCGATCAGTTCGTTCTTGTTCATGTCCGGAAGAACCCCCTCAGTTGTTATGTTTGGATCAGGATTTGAATCGCCTCGCGATGGGGCGCGAATTGAACGGGTTTTGCCGCCTCTGTCAAAGGCAAACCCGCGCATTGGCGCGCATTTGCGGGATTTTTGAGGCATTCGCGGTCCACGCTTCGCCATTCCTAGAGAACCGGGGATGCCCGCCCGACGCCATGACACCGGATCGCCCCGAGTCGCTGCGATGCAGCAGACTCGGCGGGCTCGAATCGATCAATGCGCGACCGCGGGCGGCAAGGTGCCGGGGGTCTGGTGCGGCGGTTGGCTGGCGAGGTCGTCGGCTTCGGTCCACTCGATCGCCTCGGGAACCGACACCAGCGCGTGGCGCAGCACCTCGTCGACGTGCGAGACGGGAACGATTTCCAGCCCTTCCTTCACGTTGGCCGGAATTTCCGCCAGGTCCTTCTCGTTCTCTTCCGGGATCAGCACCTTCTGGATGCCGCCGCGCAGCGCCGCGAGCAGCTTTTCCTTGAGCCCGCCGATCGGCAGGACCCGCCCGCGCAAGGTGACCTCGCCGGTCATCGCCACTTCCGCGCGCACCGGAATGCCGGTCAGCGTCGAGACGATCGAAGTGACCATGCCGATGCCGGCGCTGGGCCCGTCCTTCGGCACCGCGCCTTCGGGCAGATGGATGTGGACGTTCTTGCGCTGGAAGATCGACGGCTTGATGCCGTAGGCCGGCGCCCGCGCCTTCACGAAGCTGAAGGCCGCGGCGATGCTTTCGGTCATCACGTCGCCGAGCTTGCCGGTGGTGCGGATCTCGCCCTTGCCCGGGGTTGTGACGCTCTCGATGGTCAGCAGCTCGCCGCCGACCTCGGTCCAGGCGAGGCCGGTGACCGCGCCGACCTGGGCCTCCTCGTCGGACTTGCCGTGCCGGAACTTGCGCACGCCGGCGAACTCACCGAGGTTTTCGGAAGTGACGACGACACTTTCCACTTTCTTTTCAAGAATTTGTCGCAGGGTCTTTCGTGCCAGGCGCGCGATCTCGCGCTCGAGCGTGCGTACTCCGGCTTCGCGGGTGTAGTAGCGGATCAGGTCGCGCAGGCCCGCTTCGGTCAGCTCGAACTCGCCCTTCTTGAGGCCGTGCGCCTCGACCTGCTTGGCGATCAGGTGGCGCTGGGCGATCTCGACCTTCTCGTCCTCGGTGTAGCCTTCGAGCCGGATGATCTCCATCCGGTCGAGCAACGGCTGCGGCAGGTTGAGGCTGTTCGCGGTGGTCACGAACATGATGTCGGAAAGGTCGAGATCGAGCTCCAGGTAATGGTCCTGGAACTTCGAGTTCTGCTCCGGATCGAGCACCTCGAGCAGCGCCGAGGCCGGATCGCCGCGGAAATCCTGGCCGAGCTTGTCGATCTCGTCGAGCAGGAACAGCGGGTTCGAAGTCCCGGCCTTGCGCAGGTTGGTGACGATCTTGCCCGGCAGCGAGCCGATGTAGGTGCGGCGGTGGCCGCGGATCTCCGCCTCGTCGCGCACGCCGCCCAGCGACTGGCGCACGAACTCGCGCCCGGTCGCCTTGGCGATCGACTTGCCGAGGCTGGTCTTGCCCACGCCCGGCGGACCGACCAGGCACAGGATCGGGCCCTTGAGCTTGTTGGTGCGCGCCTGGACGGCGAGGTACTCGATGATCCGGTCCTTGACCTTGTCGAGCGCGTAGTGATCCTCGTCGAGGATCGCCTGCGCCTTCGAGATGTCCTTCTTGAGCCGGCTCTTCTTGCCCCACGGCAGGCCGAGCAGCACGTCGAGGTAGTTGCGGACCACGGTCGCTTCGGCGCTCATCGGCTGCATGGTCTTGAGCTTCTTGAGCTCGGCCGTGGCCTTGGCCCGGGCTTCCTTCGACAACTTGAGGGTGTCGATCTTGTCCTGCAGCTCGGCGATTTCGTCGCCGCCTTCCTCGTCACCGCCGCCGAGCTCGTTCTGGATCGCCTTGAGCTGCTCGTTGAGATAGTACTCGCGCTGGGTCTTCTCCATCTGGCGCTTGACGCGGCCGCGGATCTTGCGCTCGACCTGGAGGACGGACAGCTCGCCCTCCATCACCGAATAGACCATCTCGAGCCGCTTGAGCGGGGCCGGTTCGGTCAGCAGCGCCTGCTTGGTCGCGACCTTGGCCTGGAGCGCCGCGGCGATCGTGTCGGCGAGCCGGCCGGCATCGTCGATCCCGGCCAGGTCGTCCTCGATGTCGTCGGGCAGCTTCTTGTTGTGCTTGGCGTAATCGGCAAACTGCTCGAGCGCGGAGCGCATCATCGCCGCGGCCTCGTTGCCGGCGACGGCCTCCTCCTCGATCGGCTCGACCTCGGCGACGACGTGATCGCCGGCCGCGTTGAGACCGAGCAGCCGCCCGCGCGCCTGGCCTTCGACGAGCACGCGAACGGTGCCGTCGGGCAGCTTCAGCAATTGCAGCACCTGCGCGACCACGCCAACCTCGTAGAGATCGTCGCGGGCCGGATCGTCGGTGCCCTGCTCGAGCTGGGTGAGCAGGAAGATGTCCTTGTCGCCTTCCATCGCCGCTTCGAGCGCCGCGACCGACTTGTCGCGGCCGACGAACAGCGGGACGACCATGCCGGGAAACACGACGATGTCGCGCAGGGGAAGAAGGGGGAAGCTACTCATAAATCATGCAATCCATGGCTGGCGGGGCACCGGTCCGCGAGCGTCCCGGCCCTTGCCCCTCGTCTTGCCGTGAATATGGGAGCGGCCCCGCCGCCCCGCAATCCCGACCGGCGGAGCAACCTGTGGACGGCGGATCTCGGCGAATGGTCCCAATGTTCGCGGTGCCCATGGTAATGCCGGAGGTGCAGAAGAGATGTCCTTTCGAATCGAACGTTGGGGGGGCCTGCCGCGAAACTCGCGCTGTAGGAAAGGGGAATCGGCGTCAGCCTTCGGCGGCTACCGCCGCCTCGGCCGCCTGGAAGCCGATCTTGGTGTGCTGCCCGTCGCAGAACGGCTTGGTGGTCGAGCCGCCGCAGCGGCACAGGAAGATCCGGTGCTTGCCCTCGATGTCGTACAGATTGCCGTCCCCATCGCGCAGCTCGAGCTGGCTGAGGTCGCCGGTGACGAGATAGGGCCCGTTCTTCCGCGCCACGATTTCGAGGGCCATGCCGTATTCCTTTGCTGCTCCTCCCGCCGTCAGGTGAACGCGCTGCGAATAAGGTTGCTCCCTACCCCATTCCCGGCAAATTGAACCCCGGCGGCAGACCCATGCCCTGCTGGATGCGCTGCATCTCGGCGTTGGCAGCTTGGTCTGCCTTGGTGCGCGCGTCGTTGAAGGCCGCGGCGACGAGGTCTTCGAGCATCTGCTTGTCCTGCGGCACGATCAGGCTGTCGTCGATCGAGACGCCGAGCAGGCGGCCTTTGGCGGTGCAGCGGATCTTGACCAGGCCGCCGCCGGAAACGCCTTCGACCTCGACCGAATCGAGCTTGGCCTGGGCCTCGCCCATCTGCTTCTGGATCGTTTCGGCGGCTTCCTGCGCCTTGCGCAGCATTTCTTCCATGTCCATCAGTGTGTGCTCCAGTTTCGTTCGCCCTTGGGCGCATCGTCTTCAGAGACGAAC
>Ga0307505_10000292_pt1 | contig 59304 bp, 26 predicted proteins | sample 23_S_MG_FD_202183 | JGI IMG/M metagenome (GOLD analysis project Ga0307505, IMG submission 202183) | Soil microbial communities from Populus trichocarpa stands in riparian zone in the Pacific Northwest, United States - 23_S | ecosystem: Environmental > Terrestrial > Soil > Riparian zone > Trees...
CACCGCATGGCTCCTACTGCGGGCGAGCCGCCCGCGCTCCGAATTAGGGCACGACCGAGAGAAGATTTTATTTGACAGGAATGGTCCCATTGTCTTAACGTGCAACCCTCCCCATCATGATGTTGAGTTGGTCCTTCCCCAAACCCCACTCAGCAGCAACCTCAAACCTGAATAACTCCGCTGCTCCGCTGCTCCGCAGACTGCGGTGCGCGACAGGAGCATCACGCGATGTCATCTTCCGCCTCTCGTCGCATGTTTACTGCGCTACTACTCACCTATGTGTTTGTAGTTTCGTTGTTCTCACCGTTAGCTGGTCCGGCAAGACCGTTTCGTCGGGTAAAGTCCAGTAGTTCAGCGCCGGCGCAGGCGACTGTAGCGCATCGCGAAGGTGAACTGCTGGTCCGCTTTCGCGCGGGCGTTTCCAGCCGTGAAAAAGAGACAATTATCGCGACGCAGGGAGCGCGAAAGAAGAAGGATCTTCGCGGCCAATCAGGCATTGAAAATTCGAATTGCAGGGTGGGCGCGATGCCCGTGCTGCGGCGCTGCAACTCCTGATGAATCCGCAGGTTGAGTTCGCCGAGCCAAACTTTCTGATCGCGAAAGACCATGTAATTCCTAACGATAGTCAGTTCAATGAGCAATGGGCCTTGCGTAACACGGGCCAGAACGGCGGGCAGTATGGGTCAGACGTGAACGCCACCGGAGCATGGAAAACAACAACGGGATCGAAATCCACGGTGATTGCGGTCATCGATAGCGGTATTGACTTCACGCATTCCGACCTCGTGAACAATCAGTGGTTCAATCAGACGCCAAGCGTGAGCGGCGATGTGCGTGGCTGGGACTATGTGGATGACAGCGCTGAGATCAAAGACGAACACGGCCATGGCACCGCAGTAGCGGACATCATTGCTGCCGAAGGTAACAACTCAGCCGGAACGACAGGTTTGATGTGGCGTGCAAGTTTGATGAGCCTGCGCGTGTTGGACAATACCGGCACCGGTGACGTCGCGAACGCAATCGAGGCCATGGACTACGCCGTTGCTCATGGCGCACAGGTGATCAACCTGTCATGGGGCACGAACGGTGAATCTATGGCCCTGAAGGATGCAATCGTACGAGCGCTCAAACGTAATGTAGTGGTGGTGTGCTCCGCGGGTAACGGTAGCCGCGATCTCTCGACAGGTTCTTACTACCCAGCTTCTTTTGATCTGAAGAATCTGATCACAGTGGCGGGTTCCGACAATTTCGATCGGCTCGCGTCGTGGTCCAATTGGAACGCCAAGAACGTTACCGTCGCTGCGCCGGGAACGAACATCCTGACGACGCAGCGCGGTGGCGGACACTTGAGCGTGAGCGGCACGTCCGCAGCGGCGCCAATCGTCACTGGTATCGCCGGTCTAGTGAAGACATTTCGGCCGGGAGCAACTGCGCAAGCAGTTGCGCGTGCGATCGAGCAAGGCGTCCGCAAGACTGCGTCGCTGTCCGGCAAGGTAGCGAGTGGCGGTGTGGTTAATGCCGAGGATGCGCTTGCGAAAGCACATGGAGCGCCCAGCGCAAACCTGCCAGGCGTGAATGAGATGCGCAACGCGAAACCGCAGGAAATAAAAGCCAAAGCTCCTATCGAAGCGAACCTGCCCTGCGCTGACTGTGATCCGCAGGGTGGCGGTGGCAGTAATTATCCGACCAGTGATCCCAACTTTTCGACCGCACGACGTATCCCAATCAATGAGACAGGGCAATCTGGTGTGGATCTCGGTTCGCAAAACTTCAACTGGAGTCTGCCATTGCTCCAACTGCCGGGTCGCGCTGGTCTCGATGTTAACCTGACGCTCTTTTACAACTCGCTGGTATGGACCAGAGACGGTTCACTCATGAAGTTCAACGCTGACCTGGGTTCTCCGGCACCCGGCTTCCAGCTTGGTCTACCCAAGCTGCAACAGCGCTTTCTCAACTCGCAGACCGGGGTCTGGGCCTACATGCTGGTCACGCCGTCCGGCGGGAGACTCGAACTGCGGCAGGTGGGCACGTCAAACATCTACGAATCACAAGACAGTAGTTACACCCAGTTGGATGTCAGTACCGCGAGTGCTCCGGTTTTACGTGCCACGGACGGCACCCAGTTCAAATTCATCCCGGTATCTATCAACGGTGAATATCGCTGCGAGCGGATCACAGATCGCAACGGCAACTACATCTCAGCCAGTTACAACACGAGCAATGGTCATCTGTTGACGCTTGCCGATACGCTCGGCAGAGTGGTTTTCTTCGATTATGACGCCGGCAGTAATTTAACGGCCATCCGGCAAACGTGGAATGGAGCCGCACATCAATGGGCCACGTTCGATTATGGTCAGGTCTTTGCGGCGCCGGCCTTTGCCGGTGGTTTGCAGGTTAACGGTCCAAATGGCAACTACACGACGGTGCTGACGCGAGTGAATCTTCACGATGGTAGTTACTTCACCTTCGACTACAACGCTGCCTTCGCTCAAGTGAAGCGTATTAACCATTATGCGTACGCTGGAAATCTTCTCTCCTACACTTCTTATAACGTGAGCTCAGCTACCGGGCAAACCGACTGCCCGCGCTTCTCAGAGCGGCGAGATTGGGCCGCGAACTGGAACGGCGGTAACGAGGTGGTAACCAGCTATAGTGTTTCGGGAAGTTCCTGGACTCAGCAAACGGCGCCCGACGGCACGATCTACAAGGAGTTTTTTGCCACTTCGGGATGGCAGACAGGACTCACGATCCAAACGGAGATCTGGTCCGGCGGCGTCAGGAAGAAATGGACCACCATCGCCTGGACACAGGATGACACTGGGTTGAGTTACCAGAAGAATCCACGCGTCACTGAAACAAACGTTTACGACGCGGAAAATAATCGGCGACGCACCACAATCGAATATGGATCGTATGCGCAGTATGGTCTTCCTTACGGAGTACGCGAGTATGCTGCGGATGGTCTGACTGAGATTCGGCAGACCTATACTGACTACAACCTGAGCCCGGCATATCTCAATCGCCGCATCATTGGTCTCGTTTCCTTCGTGCATGTTTCCAATGGCGCTCAGTGGCAGAGCAAAGTCTCCTACGAATATGACGATCCGGCAGGGCTTTCGGCGACGCCCGCAACCGCCTCACAGCACGATCCAGCCTACAACACCTCTTTCACCGCGCGCGGTAACATCACGTCCGTTTCGCGTTGGGACGTAACTGACATTAACAATGCCACGAAGAAGTTAACGGCCTACGCCAACTTCAACACCACCGGTAACCCAATATCGATCACAGATCCAACCAATCGTCAGAACAGCTTTGCCTACGCCGATTCATTCTCTGACGGTCTGAATCGCAACACCTTTGCGTATCCCACTACTATGACGGATGCGGACGGATTTCAAAAACTTGCGAAGTACAATTTCGATTTTGGGGCTGTAACCTGGACCCAAACTCCGTCACCAAATGCCGGTCATTCCGGGCCAATTACATCGTTTGCCTATGATGGTGCAGCGCGCATTCAGGAGATCAGTAACAACATCAACTTCTCGCAGGTGCGTTGGGTCTACTCAACCGACAGTTCGTGGATTTCAACTTTCACTACTATCGTTAACGGCCTTGGAGAATCCTTTTCAGGACAGGTGCTTGATGGAGCCGGCACGGTGCGTGCGACAATTGGGGATCATCCGGGCAGTACCGGCCTTTACAGCGGCCAGAACTTTGTCTACGACAACATGGGTCGAGTGGTGCAGCAGTCTAATCCGACGGAGATTACTGATACGTGGACCCCTGTCGGGGACGATACAGCTTGGGTTTATACACTGCAGGCCTACGATTGGAAGGGACGTCCTACGTTAACGACTTTGCCTGATGGTTCGACCCGAGAGAGTACATACGGCGGCTGCGGCTGCGCAGGCGGGGAAGTTACGACCGCTAGAGATGAGGCCGGCAGGCGCGACGAAAGTTGACGACGGACGTGTTGGGTCGATTGAAGCAGGTAGACGAACTGAACTGGGATCAGAGTGTCTACTCGACCAGCACCTACACTTACAACGCGCTCGACCGGTTGACCCAGACCAATCAGGCAGGACAGTTGAGAACTTTCGCTTACGACGGTTACGGACGTCTCACTACCCGTACTACACCGGAGCAGGGTGTCACGAATTACAGTTACTTTGCTAACGACGCCGTGCAGACCGTCACTGATGCTCGCGGTGCTACCACTACGTTCAGTTACAACAATCGGAATTTGGTGACCGGTATCACGTACGGCGTTACCGGAGTTGTGGTGGCAACACCAAACGTCACATTCACTTACGATCCGGCCGGTAATCGTAAGACGATGACTGACGGACTGGGTTCAATGAGTTATTCCTTCGATCAACTCTCACGATTGACCTCCGAGACACGGACATTCACCGGCGTGGGCACATATGGGTTGAGCTATGCCTACAACCTCGGCGATGAAGTGACCTCAATCACAAATCCCTGGAGCGTCCAGGTAGGCTACAGCTATGACAAGACGGGACGTCCGACCAGTGTTTCGGGATCGGGATATGGCGGCGTCTCGAGTTATGTCGGCAGCATGTCATATCGCACGTTCGGACTCAAGCAAATGAGTTACAGCAATGGCCGTACGTTGTTGGTCCAGTATGACAACCGGCTGCGGCCGACGCAGTGGAACATTCCGGGTGTGATGGGCTGGAACTATGCCTACAACTACTTCAATGAGAGAACCGGCCGCGCGACATACGCGCAAAACCTGAACGATGGAACGCTCGATCGTAGTTATCACTACGATCATGTGGGCCGTCTCTTATCTTCACACAGCGGACTGGAAGCGCGAGTGCACGTAGGCCTGTTGCAGAGCGGGACTCCTGATGGTCCATACTCACAACGCTACTACTACGATCAGTGGGGCAACATTACCTGGAGAGAAGGCTGGGGCGGAGACAATCCAGCGTTTAACCCGGTCACCTATACAAACAATAAGCGCAACGGGCTGACCTATGATGCTGCTGGTAATCTTACGAATGACGGCGGCCTGAACTACAGTTACGACGCGACCGGTCAGCAGGCGACGGCCAGCTATTCTGGTTATCTCTTGCAGCAGTATTACGATGGCGACGGGCTGCGCGCGAAGAAGAATGAGAACGGCGCCATCACTTACTATCTGCGCAGCAGTGTGCTCGGCGGGCAGATCCTGGCCGAGATTGTCTGGTTGAATGGTAGTTGGCAATGGCGGCGTGGCTATGTCTATCTCGGCGCTCAGTTGCTGGCAGTGCAAGATGCAAACGCGATCTGGTGGGTACATCAGGATCCGTTTGTGAAGAGCAAGCGCGTGACTAACGGCTCAGGAACAGTGGTGAGCACGATTGAACTCGATCCGTGGGGCGGCAACACGAATCGAAACAATAACGACGCCTTCCAACCCCAGGCATTCACTACCTACACACGTGACAGCATTGCTGCTGATGATGCGATGTTCCGCCGCTATAACCGCTGGTGGTCACGCTTCGATCAGCCCGATCCCTTCGAAGGTAGTTACAGTTTAATAAACCCGCAGTCGTTCAATCGTTATGCGTACGTCAATAACGACCCGGTGAACTTTGTCGATCCGACTGGTCTGATTACGAACTGTGGTCAGCCGGGTTTACCTCCATGTGAAGAGGAAGCTCCACCACGTGATCCGACGGAGGATCTGCCTCGTCGCCCGGATGATACGCCGATTATTCTCCCGGTACGTCCTCCGGCTCGGCCGGCGCCAGGGCCGATAGCTCCTCCCCAGCCAGCGAAGCCGCGAAAGAAACTGGACCCGAGCCATCCGGAATGTCAGGCTCTGGCAAGAAAGATAGGTAATATTCTTCGGGACATTCAGCAGAGAGCCGAGGACATTTTGATAGACAAACTGAAGCTGCCTTTGAACGACCCTGGTCCCGCGTGGCAAAGCATAGAAGGCCATAGAAAAATCATCAAGGACCTGGTTGAGACTTTGGAACGGCGCAGGCAGGAATACAACGACAAGGGTGGGGGAGGTTCAGGGGGGCCGGGAGGGTCGCCTGCCACGCAACCAGCGGGCAATCCGGCTGGCAGCCCGAATCCCAGATTTGTGCCAGTTCCGCCAGTAATAGTCCCGGTACCGGCGCCAAGGCCCGCACATCCGTCGATGCCGGTTGTCGTCCCGCTGCCAATAATCATAATCCGGTGCGTAGTCTTTCGAGACTGTGGACAGGGAGGTACGATACAGACAGAGGAGTGATAGAACGAAAATGGATGATCACAATTATCGCGGCCGCGACTTGACGTCGGCGCAATTGGCCCGCGCCGACCTTTCACGAAAAGACCTTTCCAAGTCCGATCTCAGTGGTGCGGATCTTGACTCCGCCGACTTGACGGAAGCTATATTGGAAGACGCGGTTCTGATAGGTACGGTGCTCTCGGATGCAAATCTAACTGGTGCGAACCTGACGCGCGCGGATCTTTATATGATCTTTGGATACCGCGCCAATTTCGAACGCGCAGTCTTGAAGGATGTTCATCTATTGGGAGCTAACTTGATTGAGGCTAATCTGACCGGCGCCGATCTGACTGGTGCAAAACTAGGACGGTCCAAGATCTCAACTCCAACACGTTTACAAGGGGCGACGTTGGTTGATGCTAATGTTTCCCAATCCGATTTCACTGATGCCTTATATGACAGTCATACTCGGTTCCCAGCGAATTTTTTGCCGGAAGAACATGGCATGGTTCGAGCTAAAGACGAAACAGAGTGAGCGCTGTCTGATTCATCTCGTTGTATAGCCTGAACAAAGTCTCGTAAACAGTGATCTCGAAAGTGGGACTGGACAATCCCGCGAGCGAAACGTCTTAACGCCTTTTCAACTTCAAACCCCCGCGTTTTCCCCGCAAAAGCTTCACTTTTCCAGTTGGCACGCGTATTGTCTACGTGCCAACCCGGAGAACTGTATAGTTGCGTTCGAAGTTTATAGCTGAAGGATGGCTCCGTTCACTTCGCGCGCGAATCGCCGCTCTCTCAACTGGCTCTACAGCTCTCCACTAAATTTCTTTGAAGTAAAGAGTGCGTATGGACATCAAGCGACCCCCTAAATCCAAAGTCAAAAAGAAGATTCGCACTGGCATTCTGATCGTTGTCGGCCTTGTCGCCCTCGGCGGGATCACTTACGGCCTCACCAAACTCAAACCGGCCGCACCCGGAGTCGACCTGTCGACCACCGTGATCGATACCGTGAAGCGGGGTGAGATGGTGCGCGATGTGCGAGGTAACGGGACGCTCGTGCCCGAAGTGACGCGCTGGGTGCCGGCGCCGGCGGAAGGACGTGTGGAAAGCATTCCCGTCCAGGCCGGCGCGCAAGTCGACGCGTCAACCGTAATAGCCGAGCTTTCCAATCCGCAGATGGAGCAACAGGCGACCGACGCGGAGTTTCAGGTGAAAGCGTCTGAGGCCGACGCAGAGAACCTGCGTGTGCGGTTGGAAAGCGATACCATGACGCAGAGGGCTGCGATTGCGACGATCAACTCGCAGTACAGCCAGGCAAAACTACAACTCGACGCCGACGAAGTGCTGGCCAAACAAGGTCTGGTGGCGGATCTCGTTTTGAAGATCTCCCGCGTTGCGGTTCAGGATCTTGCCAACCGGCTCAAAGTCGAACAGGAACGACTCGCCGTTAATTCAAAGTCGACCAAGGCCCAACTCAATGCCGCGTCTTCGCGGCTGGCGCAGTTGCGCGTGATGGCTAAACTCCGGCGCGAACAGGTCGACGCGTTGAAAGTGCGCGCTGGAACCCCCGGCGTGCTGCAAGTCGTATCCGTGCAGGTCGGCCAACAGGTAACGCCCGGATTGAACATGGCGCGCGTTGCCGATCCCAATTCGTTGAAAGCAGTACTAAGAATTCCCGAGACGACGATTAAAGACGTTCGCATTGGGCAGAACGTGATCGTCGATACTCGCAACGGCGTCATTCAGGGAACGGTTTCCCGCATCGACCCGGCGGCTCGCGAAGGCACGTTCGAAGTTGACGCTTCGCTGAATGGACCGCTGCCGGCGAGCGCACGTCCCGATCTTAGTGTTGATGGAACAATTGAACTCGAGCGGCTAAAAGATGTGCTGAAGCTTGGGCGTCCGGCATTTGGCCAGGCGAACCAGACGATAGGAATGTTCGTGTTGACGGCTGACGGTTCCGAAGCTGTGCGCCAGCCGGTTAGGCTCGGACGCAATTCGGTCAGCACGGTAGAGATAATGGAAGGGCTGAAAGAAGGAGACAAGGTAATCATCTCCGACACTTCAGCGCAGGATAGTTACAACCGGATTCGGCTTCGGTAGGACGGCAAGGTGTAGCCATGCCGCACATCCGGCGGCAGAGCCGGCGCGGCAGTAGCTCGAAAGACTTGGCCGCCACGAACAACGGTTGTGCGGTGTTCAATTTAAGAAGTACTTAAGTCAAAAAATCTCAAGGAGCGAACTATGAGTTCCAACGGGCCCCTTATTCACCTTGCCGATGTCAAGAAAGTGTTTGAAACGGACGAGGTTGAGACGCACGCGCTCACCGGTATTCACCTCGACATCAAACAAGGTGAATACGTTTCCATTGCCGGACCTTCGGGCTGCGGCAAATCTACCCTACTTTCGATCCTCGGCCTGTTGGATACGCCGTCAGACGGCGAGTACGTCCTGAACGGTCACCCGGTCGAAAATCTTTCCCTCTCCGAACGCGCGCGAATTCGCAATCGCGAGGTCGGATTCATTTTTCAAAGCTTCAACCTGATCGGCGATCTTACTGTCTACGAAAACGTCGAACTACCTTTGACCTATCGCGGCATGAGCTCTTCCGATCGAAAGAAGCGGACCACTGAAGCCCTCGAACGAGTCGGCATGGCTCATCGTGCGAAACACTTGCCGAGCCAGCTTTCCGGCGGTCAGCAGCAACGCGTCGCGGTGGCGCGCGCAGTGGGCGGAGCGCCCAGCATCCTGCTCGCAGACGAGCCGACCGGAAACCTCGACTCCACCAACGGCGAAGCCGTGATGGAACTAATGCGCGAACTGCATCGCGCTGGCGCCACGATCTGCATGGTGACGCACGATCCACGTTACGCACAGCATGCCGATCGCATCGTTCACTTGTTCGACGGACAGATCGTCGAAGAAGAACAGGGCGCCGAGCGGCGCGAGATCATGGAACGAGAGTTGAAAGAAAGCGGATTCGGAGCCATTTCATGATCAATTTGCGGGGCGTCGAAAAAGCATTCCCCCACGGTCCAACGAAGACTTACGTGCTTCGGCGAGTCAATATCGACATCAAGGCGGGTGAGTTTGTTTCGATCATGGGTCCCTCTGGAGCAGGGAAATCAACACTGCTCCACATCCTGGGAATGCACGATCATTCATGGACCGGCGAGTATTACTTCGACGAGACGGCGGTCCATCAACTCGACACGAAGAAACGTGCGGCGCTGCGTAATCGAAACATCGGGTTCGTCTTTCAGAGTTATCACCTGCTGGACGATCAAACTGTTTTCGAAAACCTCGAGTTGCCGTTGTCTTATCGCGACGTGAGTAAGAAAGATCGGCAGTCGATCGTTTGCGACACGCTCGATCGGTTTCAGATGGTGGGCAAGAAAGACTTGTTTCCCACGCAGTTGTCAGGTGGTCAACAACAGCTCGTCGGCATCGCGCGCGCAGTGGTTGCGAATCCGCGAATCATCCTGGCTGACGAGCCGACCGGAAACCTGCACTCGGCCCAGGGCAAAGAGATCATGGATATGTTCAAACGCCTGAATGACGAAGGGACGACAATCGTTCAGGTGACGCACTCGGAAACCAACGCAGGCTACGGCAACCGGATCATCCAGTTGGAAGATGGCTGGATCGTTAATGGTGAGAGTCAAGCTGCCTGAAACGGCGAATAATTTCTAACCCTGTAGTTGCTCTAATAGGCCTTTAGCGAGCGAACATCGGCAGTGTGATCGGTGTACGTTGACGTCACTCGTGTGCCTGTGCCCAGAACTCGTAAGGAGGAACTATGGATGGCTTTCTGAACGACGTTCGTTACGCGTTCCGCAACCTCATCAAGCGGCCGGCCTTTACACTTATCGCCGCCATCACTCTGGCGCTCGGCATCGGAGCCAACACAGCGATCTTTAGTTCCGTTTACGCGCTGTTGCTCAAGCCATTGCCGTTTCCCGAACTCAATCACGTCGTCGCCGTCTGGGACTCTTATCCAAGCCGCGGTGTGAAGCGCAACGAAGTCTCGATGGCGAATTATCTCGACTGGCAGTCGCAGAACCAATCGTTCGAACAGCTCGCGCTTTACCGCTGGTGGAGTGCAAACCTTACCGGCATCGATCCTCCCGAACGGATTCAGGCTTTTCTGATCACCGCAAATTTTCTCGATACTCTCGGCGTTAAGCCGATCATGGGCCGCAACTTCACGGCTGACGAGAACCAGCCCGGCAAAGACGCTGTCACCATTCTCACTCACGATTTGTGGCAGCGACGTTTCGGCGGCGATCCAAACATTCTCGGTAAGACGATCACGCTCGACGGTACTGCACGCACAATCGTCGGTGTGATGCCGGAGTCGTTCAAATACCCGGCGAACGTCGAGGTCTACAGTCCGATCGGGATCACACCCAAGATGGCGGGCAATCGGCAGTTCAACTCTTACTACGTGGTCGGACGATTGAAACCCGGAGCTTCGGTGCAAAGCGCGCAGGCCGACATCGACAACATCACGGCACGGCTCGAGCAGCAGTATCCCGAAACAAACACCGGCGCCCGCGCGACTGTCTTTCCGATCGTTGCGGACACGGTGCGCAAATACGAGACCGGACTCTGGATGGCGATGGCTGCGGTTGGTTTCGTTTTGCTGATTGCTTGCGCGAACGTCGCCAACTTGATGCTCGCGCGCGCGAGTGGGCGGCAGAAAGAGATCGCGTTGCGCGCTGCTTTGGGCGCGAGCCGCTGGCGCATCGTTCGCCAACTCCTGACCGAGAGCTCGATCGTTGCACTGTTGGGTGGCGCCTTGGGAATTCTGGTCGCTGTTTGGGGTATCGATGCGTTGCGTGCCGCCAACCCGGGTGACGCCGCGAAGTTTGCGCCCGGTTGGGATCAACTCGGGATCAATTTCACGGTGCTGGTCTTTACGATCGCGCTCTCATTGCTCAGCGGTCTGCTGTTTGGTCTCGCACCGGCTTTGCAAATCTCAAAACCGAATCTCAACGACGATCTGAAGGAAGGCAGCCGGCAAAGCTCCGGCCGTTCAAATCGGCTGCGCAGTTCATTGGTGGTGGCTGAAGTTGCCCTGTCGTTAGTTCTGCTCGTCGGCGCCGGACTTTTCTTCCGCAGCTTCATCACGTTGTTCGCAACCGATCCCGGTTTCAATCCTGACAACGTGTTGACGATGAATCTGATCCTGCCGTCGGCGAAATATAAAGAAGAGCAACAGAGCGTCGCTTTTTATTCCGACCTGATCCAACGCGTGAAAGCGGAGCCGGGTGTGCAGTCGGCAGCGGCGGTGAACTATCTGCCGCTCGGTGGCTCAAACTCATCGGACGCTTATTTGATTGATGGAGAAGCGGAGCCGGCGCCGGGTAACGAAAACATCGGACGGTATCGCTCGTGTACTCCAGATTACTTCACGACGATGCAGATTCCCGTCCTCAAGGGACGATCATTTACGGAACAGGACAAACCCGGCGCGCCGCTCGTCGTCATCGTTAACGAAGCACTCGCGCGGAAACACTGGCCGGGCCAGGACGCAGTTGGCAAACGCCTTCGCCTTCAGGCTCCACTCGATAAAGCGCCGTGGATGGAAGTCGTCGGCGTGATCAAAGACGTCAAGCACGAGCTCGATATTGAGGTCACACCCGAATTCTATTTGCCGCACGCGCAGGATGTGTGGCGCTCGATGGTGGTCGTGGCCAGAACGACGGTTGACCCCGCGTCGCTGGCGGGTTCGTTCCGGCAACACGTTTGGGCCATCGACAAGGACCAGCCGGTATTTGACGTCCGCACAATGCAGGAAGTGCGTTCGATGTCCGTAGCGCTCCAGCAATTCAACTCACTGATGATCGGAATCTTCGCGTTAGTGGCGTTGTTGCTGGCGTCAATCGGGATCTACGGCGTGATGGCTTTTGCCGTGACGCAACGCACGCGCGAAATTGGGATTCGCATGGCGCTCGGCGCTCGCAAGACCGACGTGCTGAAACTGGTGGTTGCAAACGGAATGAAGCTGGCCCTTATCGGCTTGGTAATCGGGCTGGTTGCGTCGTGGGCCTTGACTCGTTTCATTTCGAACCTGCTGTTCGGAGTGCAGCCGACTGATCCACTCACGTTCACTGTCGTGTCGGTGTGTTTGTTGGCGGCGGCGTTTCTTGCTTGTTACCTGCCGGCGCGTCGCGCGACGAAAGTCGACCCGTTGGAGGCGCTACGTTACGAGTGAGGCAAACCACAGATTACGCAGAAAGTAATCTGTGGAATCGGTGGATGGTTTTATGGAAACATTACTAAAAGACATTCGCTACGGATTCAGGGGACTGCTCAAACGCAAAGGCTTCGCAGCCATCGCAGTGCTCACGCTCGCACTCGGCATCGGCGCAAACACGGCGATCTTTACGCTCGTGAATGCAGTGATGCTGAAGTCGCTTCCGGTCAGTCAACCGGAACAACTCGTGCTCTTCAGCGACACCACCGGGGAGGGAACTTCATACGAAGACAGCCCACGCGTGGGTGAATGGAAGCGCTTCTCATACGCTTCTTATGTTTACTTTCGCGATCACAGTCAATCGTTCCAGGACATCGCGGCGCTGCGCAGCGGCGTGAGCCGTCTGAGCCTTCGCCGCGCCGACACGCAAGGCGCAGCGGCGACGCGTGCATCGGGACAACTCGTTTCCGGTAATTACTTTTCCGTGCTCGGCGTCGGCGCCGCGCGCGGCCGCGTGCTTACGCCGGAAGATGACAAAACCAACGCGCAACCCGCCGCGGTGATGAGTCACCGCTACTGGGAAAAAGAACTCAACAGCGATCCGTCCGTAGTGGGCCAAACGTTTGTGATCAACGGCACGAACTTCACGGTTGTCGGCATCACGCCGCCGGAGTTTTTTGGCGAGCGCGTGAGGCGTCCACCGGACTTCTGGTTACCGCTAATTTTTCATCCGCAGATCGAACTACGTAAGTCGTTCCTCGAAGACAACCAGGCTTACTTTCTGATGGTGCTGGGGCGGCTCAAACCCGGCGTGGAAATGGAACAGGCGCAAGCTACGACCAACCACGCTTTGCGGCAGTTCCTGACCGAACAAGCCGGCAGTCAGCGCACCGAGGAAAGACGGAGCGGGATTCAAAACACGTACCTCACGCTCGTCGAAGGCAAGGGCGGCATCTCCGGACTGCGCAACCTTTACTCAAAACCGTTGCACATGCTGATGGCTGTCGTCGGCATGGTCCTGTTGATTGCGTGTGCAAACGTTGGAAGCTTGTTGTTGGCGCGCGCGACGGCGCGTAAAGCGGAGATCTCTTTGCGCATGGCGCTGGGCGCGAACCGTTGGCGCATCGTTCGTCAACTTCTCACCGAAAGCATGTTGCTGGCCGCGATTGGCGGGGTTTGCGGCGTCCTGTTGGCTCAATGGGGCGTCGTAATCCTCGTTAATCTGGTCGCGAAAGAGTCGCCGCTCAACACAAGGCCCGATGCAAGTGTGCTCGCGTTCACGATCGGTGTCTCGCTTCTCGCCGGATTGTTGTTTGGCATCATCCCCGCGCTACGCGCAAGCAAGACCGACCTCGCGACAGCGATGAAAGAGAAGGCTCGAACCCGCAGCCGCTTCGGGCGTTTGGGACTGTCGTCCGCGATGGTGGTTTTGCAGGTTGGACTTTCGATGGTCCTGCTCACCGGCGCCGGTTTGTTTGCGCGCAGTTTGTTAAACCTGCAACGCGAGAACGTCGGTTTCGATCGGTCCAACACGCTGCTACTCGGCATCGATCCGCGTCTTGCCGGATACAAGCCGGCCGAGCTCGCATCGCTTTATCAACAAGTGCTCGAGCGGATTGGCAGTCTTCCTAATGTGCGCGCAGTTTCGATGGCGACCTACTCGCCGATGAGCGGCACGCAGCGCAGCAGCAGCATTGTCGTACCGGGTTACACAGCGCAGCCCGGCGAAGATCCGGTGGTTGAAGACATTCTGACCGGACCAAAGTACGCGGAAACACTCGGCATACCGTTGCTGCGCGGCCGCGAACTCGAAGCTCGCGACACAGCGGCAGGGCCGCGGGTCGCGGTCGTTAACGAGACCTTCGCCAACCACTACTTCAAAGATCAGAACCCGATCGGCCGCACGTTTTCGTTCGACGATGATACCGACGGCGGCGCGTCACTCGAAATCGTCGGTGTAGTCGGCGATGTCAAAACTGCCGACGCGCGTGAGAAGGCGATACCAGCCGTGTACCGGCCGATCCTCCAGATTCAGGCGCAGGGTGCTTACACAGTCAACATCCAGGTTCGCACGAATGGCGATGCCAGTTCGTTTGCCGGTCCAGTCAGACAGGTAATCAACGGCATCGACGACAAGATTCCGATTTTCGGCGTGACGACGCTCGAGGATCAGGTTCACGAGAATTTCCAGCAGGACCGTCTGATTGCTCAACTCGTGAGTTTCTTCGGCGCATTGGCCTTGATACTCGCATGCATCGGCTTGTACGGCGTGATGGCCCACGGCGTGGCGCGGCGCACGAGTGAGATCGGCATTCGCATGGCGCTCGGCGCACGTGGCGGCAACATCGCCTGGATGATCCTGCGCGAGACATTGATGCTCGTCGTGCTGGGTCTTGTGATCGGCATACCGACGGCGCTGTTCGCTGCAAAATTTGTTTCGTCGCAGTTGTTTGGTTTGAAACCCGCGGATCCGGTGGCGCTGATTGGCGCCGCGGTTGTGCTGACGCTGGTTGCTCTCATCGCCGGTTACGTTCCGGCGCGCCGCGCATCACGCGTGAATCCGCTCAATGCATTGAGGTACGAATAGAAAGCCATCCACAGATTACGCAGAACTCTGTGAAATCTGTGGATGGTTTTAGTGAGGTGAGAAATGGACGGTCTAATCAAGGATCTCAAGTTCGCCGTTCGTGGCTTGCTCAAGCGGCCCGGTTTCACGGCGATCGCACTCGTGGCGCTCGCGCTGGGTATCGGAGCAAACACAGCAATCTTCAGTCTCGTGAATGCAGTCATGCTGCGGCCGCTTCCGTTTGCCGAACCAGAGGAACTCGTTTGCGTCTACGCAAACGTTCGCAATGGAGTCAATCGCGCGAGTGTGTCGCCGCTAGATTTTTTGGATTACCGCAATCAGAACAAGACGTTCGAACAGTTTGCCACGTCGTACTCGATGCCGCTTCCCGCGACGCTGACCGGCGGCGGCGACCCTGAACGTCTTCAGGCGTCCATCATCAGCGGAAACTACCTCGAAACGTTCGGCGTTGCTCCTGCGCTAGGTCGAGGATTCACGCTCGATAACGAAAAGCCCGGACAGGATCAGGTGACCATCCTCAGCCACGCTCTGTGGCAGAAACGTTTCGCCGGGGATCCATCGATCGTCAACAAGACCATCATCCTCAACGGTAGAGCCACCGAAGTGATCGGCGTGATGGGAGAAGGCGTCAGTTTTCCGCAGGCGGCGGACCTTTGGTTACCGATGAACCTCGATGCCGATCCGGCCGATAAAACACGTTTCTCCCACATGCTGCGGCCGGTTGGAAGATTAAAACCGGGAATCAGCCTGGTCCAGGCCCAGGCCGATACGGACATGATCGCCGCTCAACTCGAGCAACAGTTTCCTGAGAGCAATCAGGGCTGGAGTCTGCGTCTCGTTCCGCTCCGTGAAGAACTCGTCGGGGGCAGCCGCACGATGGTCCTCGTGCTTTTCGGCGCGGTGGCGTTTGTGCTGCTGATCGCCTGTGCCAATGTTGCGAATCTGCTGTTGGTCCGCGCTGCTGCGAGACAGAAAGAGATTGCCCTGCGAAGCGCTCTCGGCGCGAGCCGCTGGAGAATTGTCAGGCAAATGATGACGGAGAGTTTGTTGTTGGCGATCGCCGGCGGCGCACTCGGAGCATTTCTCGCAACGTGGGGCGTGCAACTGCTGGTCAAATTGAGCGAGAACAGTATTCCTCCGACGGTGCAGGTAACGATCGACGGGACTGTACTCGGATTTACGCTGCTCGTTTCAGTCATCACTGGTGTGCTGTTTGGTCTCGCGCCTGCGTTTCGCACCGCAGACGTCAACTTGATCGATGCACTCAAAGAAGGAATGCGCGGCGAAGGTCAGAGTGCACTGCGCATTCGCACCCGCAGCACGCTGGTCATATTGGAGAGCGCGATCGCCGTGGTCCTGTTGATTGGCGCGGGTTTGCTGATTCGGAGTCTCGTTGCCTTACAAAATGTAAATCCGGGATTCGATTCGCAAAACGTACTAACAGCACGCGTCGAGCTGTCGCGGTTCAAATATGACTCGCCGGATAAGGCGGCTAGCTTCTTTCAGGAACTGGAGACTCGCATCAGTAGCTTGCCGGGAGTTGAAGCGGCGGGAATGGTGAGCGAACTGCCCCTCAGCGGTCAATCGAACGACATGTGGTACACGGTTGAAGGGCGTCCACCTGTGACTCGCGATCAAATGCCTCTCGCTGACTTCCGCCGGGTAAATCAAAACTACATCAGAGCGATGGGCATTCCTTTGCTGCGCGGACGGAACTTCACCGAACAGGAAGTGCGGCAAAGCGATAAGGTGATAATCGTCAGCCAACAACTCGTCCAAACGGCCTTCCCGAACGAAGACGCGCTGGGCAAACGACTGATCACGGGATTCAAAGGCGAGCCATACGAGATCGTCGGGATAGCAGGCGATCTGCTTCACCAGTCGCTGGGAGGTCCACCATCTCCGGCTATGTACTTCCCGATGCGGCAATCGGGCCGCATGAATCTGGTTGTGCGCACGAAGGGTGATCCGTTGAGCCTTGCGGGCGCACTGCGGAACGAAGTGCGCGCCATCGATCCCGATCAGCCCGTCTCGGCGATGAGACCAATGGCGGAGTGGGTCGATTCTTCCGTCGCTCAGCCGCGCTATCGCACGACGTTGTTCGGGTTGTTTGCGGCGCTCGCGATGATTCTCGCCGCGACCGGAATCTACGGCGTCATGTCTTACTCAGTGGCCCAACGAACCCACGAGATCGGTGTGCGCATGGCATTAGGCGCACGGCGCGCGCATGTGTTGAAGCTGGTAGTAGGGCAGGGAATGTTGATCACGCTGATCGGTGTGGTTATCGGTTTAGCGGCTGCGTTTGCACTGACACGCGTGATGGCGAGTTTGCTGTTCGGCGTTACGGCGAGGGATCCGATTACCTTCGGCGCTGTCGCAGCATTGTTGATAACGGTTGCTTTCATTGCGTGCTTTGTTCCCGCACGGCGCGCGACGAAAGTCGATCCGCTTGTTGCCTTACGTTACGAGTGAAAGGCAATCCACAGATTACGCAGAACTCTGTGAAATCTGTGGATGGTTTTAGTGAGGTGAAAATGGACGGTCTAAACAAAGATCTTCGCTTTGCGTTTCGTGGTTTGCTCAAGCGTCCGGCATTCACTGCCATCGCGGTTATTACGCTCGGACTCGGCATCGGAGCGACGACCGCGATCTTCAGCGTCGTCAACAGCGTCATGTTGCGGCGTTTGCCGTACCGCACCGCCGAGCGCATCGTCGCGATCCGGGAACTGAATCCTGACGGAAAACGAATTCAGGTCACTGGTCCAAATTTCCTCGACTGGCGCGCGCAGAATACGGTTTTCGAACATCTCGCCGCGATCAAAACCACGAATGCAAACCTGACGCTCGCGGATCAGGCGGAGCGGATCGACCTGGCCCAAACGTCAGCCAACTTTTTCGACGTGTTTGGTGTTGGACCACAGCAGGGCCGGTTGTTTGTGGCGGGTGATGAACAAGCCGGACATACACCCGTCGTCGTTCTGAGTGACGCACTGTGGCGTCGCCGCTTTGCCGCCGACCCGAGCGTGATTGGTAAGCCAGTTACGCTCGACGGCAACAGTTACACCGTCGTTGGTATTGTGCCGCCGGACTTTCGGTATCCAGACAAAACCGAAGCGTGGCTGCCGCCACTCAAACTCGCGCCCGAAATGAACCCGGCCATAGAACCCACGCAGCGGCGCGGTGCCGGTTATCTTTCCGCAGTGGCGCTACTTAAACCTGGCGTCACCGTGGCCCAGGCCGCAGGCGAGATGGAGACGATCACGAGCCGGCTGCGTCAGCAATATCCGGACACCAACAATCGCCGTTTCAACCAGGTCCTTTCGCTTCAAACGCATCTCATTGGTGATTCCAGAACCATGCTGTGGCTCTTGTTCGGGGCGGTGGTGTTTGTGCTGCTGATTGCCTGCGCAAACGTCGCCAATCTTCTCCTTGCCAGTGCAGTTTCACGCAGCAAGGAGATGGCCATTCGCACTGCTCTCGGCGCGTCGCGCTGGCGTGTGATACGGCAACTTTTAACCGAGAGCGCAATTCTCGCGCTGACCGGTGGCCTGCTTGGTCTATTCCTTTCGAGTTACGGCGTCACGGCGATTACAAAGCTGCTGCCACAGGAGTTTCCACGCGTCAACGAGATCGGTATGGATTGGCGTGTGTTTGGCTTCACGCTCGGCGCCTCGTTGCTCACCGGATTCATTTTCGGTTTTGCGCCGGCGCTGCAAATTTCCCGCACTGACGTTCAGGAAGCGATGAAGGAAAACGCGCGCGGCACCGCCGGCAGTTCTCGTAATACTCGTCTGCGTCATGCATTGATCGTCACCGAAGTGGCGTTGTCGGTCGTGTTGCTTGCCGGCGCCGGACTGCTGTTCCGCAGTTTTATGCACTTGCAGGCAGTAGACGCGGGCTTCACACCGCAACAAGTGTTGACCGCCCGGCTCTCGCCCGCTGGTCCACAGTTTGACGAAGATACTGACACCGTTAATTTCTACGATCAGGTGTTGGACCGGGCTCGCGCAATTCCCGGCGTGGAAAGCGTGGGCGTGATTAATACGTTGCCACTCAGCGGAGGCCCGACCATTTCCTTCCGCGTCGAAGGCCGCCCGATTCTCACGGTAGACAAGTGGATACCCACGAACTTCCGCACCGTCAGTCCCGATTACTTCCGCACGATGAACATTCCGGTGCTGCAAGGCCGTACGTTTACGGCCGAAGACCGCGCCGGCGCGCCGCGAAGACTGCTGATCAATCAAGCGTTGGCCCAGCGCGACTTTCCTGATGAAAACGCAGTCGGCAAAAGGATCACGTTGGGTAGAAACGACGAGAACAATCAACCGATCTGGTTCGAAATAATCGGCGTGACCGCAAACGTTAGAAGTATCGAGTTGCGCGAAGAAGCACAACCTGAACTTTACTTCTCAGCAAAACAGATTCCGTTTCAAAACATGGCGATCGTCGTCCGTTCGACAGTCGAGCCGGAAAGTGTTGCGCCGGCGTTACGGCAGGCCGTTGCCGAAGTCGATGGCAGTGTGCCGCTGGCCCAGGTGCAAACGATGGAACACATCGTGAGCGCGTCAGTGACGCAGCCACGGTTCAACCTGTTTCTGGTTGGTCTATTCGGTGGCCTTGCGTTGCTTTTATCGGCGGCCGGCATTTACGGCGTCACGTCGTACACCGTCACGCAACGAACGCATGAGCTCGGGATTCGGCTCGCCCTCGGCGCACAGGTCGGCGACGTGTTGAAGCTCGTGCTGGGCCAGGGACTGGCAGTGATCGGCATCGGTCTCGTGCTCGGACTGGCTGCGTCGTTTGCTCTGCTGCGATTGATGAGAAGTTTGCTCTTCGGCGTTGGTGAAAACGATCCACTTACATTTGTCGCGATAACTTTGATGCTTTTGTTCGTCGCAGTGCTTGCTTGTTACGTGCCCGCGCGCCGGGCGACGAAAGTCGATCCGCTGGAAGCACTGCGTTACGAGTGAAAGGCAATCCACAGATTACGCAGAAAAGTAATCGGTGGAATCTGTGGATGGTTTTGGTGAGGTGAGAATGAACAGTCTAACCAAGGATCTTCAGTTCGCGTTTCGCAGTTTGATCAAGCGGCCGGGTTTCACGGCGGTGGCGGTGATCACGCTGATGCTGGCGATCGGTGTGAACACGACGATCTTCAGTGTGGTCAACGCGGTGCTCTTGAGAGCGTTGCCGTTTCATGATCCCGAACATCTCGTCGCGGTACAGAAAACCGCCGGCGACGAGGGCTTGCCCGGCATCGCTGCTTACCAATACATCGCGTGGCGTGAAAGCCAAACTAGCCTCGCAGACCTCGGAGCGTACACCGACAACAATTTCAATCTCACCGGCCAGGGGGAACCGGAACGCATCTCGTGCGCGCAGGTGACGGCAAGCGTTTTCACGACGCTTGGCGTGCAACCCGTCAAAGGCCGGCTGTTTTTATCGCAGGAAGATGCGGTCGGTTCGAACAACGTGGCGATCGTGAGCGAGAAATTCTGGCGCGCCCGTTATGGAGGTCAGGACTCGATTCTCGGCAGCAGTCTCACGCTGGACAACAAGCTGTACACGATCGTGGGCGTGATGCCTGCGGGTTTTCGCTTTCCCGGTGAGTTTGACGTTTGGCTGCCGCTCGCACTCGACCGTGCGAAAGAGTTCGGCGATTTCTTTTCTCTGATCGACGTGGTGGGCCGGGTCAAGCCGGGTGGAAGTTTGGAACAGGCGCAAAGCGAGCTGAGACTGATCGCCAGCAACGCGTCGAACCAACCCGCAGCACAGGGCAAAGAACCTTTGCCGATCGCGCTTGTTGAACTCGTGCCGTTGCATCAACAACTCGTCGCGGGCGCGCGCCTGACGGTGTTGGTGCTCTGGGGCGCGGTCGGTCTGGTGATGCTGCTCGCGTGCGTGAACGTCGCGGGTTTGATGATCTCGCGTACACTTGCGCGCCAGCGTGAGATGGCGGTGCGTGCCGCGGTCGGCGCACGGCGTTGGCAGTTGATTCGCCAACTACTCACCGAAAGCGTAGTGCTCGGTCTCGCAGGTGGCGTGCTCGGTTTGTTGCTCGCCGTCTGGTCCACGAGAGCGATCGGGTCGCTCGTGCCTGACGACTTTGCCACGACCGTTTACGACCTCAGCAGCATTCCGATCGACTGGCGCGTGTTTGCTTTCACTCTGGCGCTCTCGGTGATCACAGGGATCGTGTTTGGACTCGCGCCTGCACTGACGGCTTCGAAACCGGATCTGATTCAGACTCTGCGCAACAGCCGTTCAGCGGGTTTGATGAGTTTTGGTTTGCGCAGTTTTCGCGGCTGGCTCGTCGTTGCCGAACTTGCGCTTGCGATGGTCTTGCTTGTCGCGGCCGGATTGCTCGTCCGCAGCTTCAATAAACTCACCGCAATCGATCTCGGGTTCGATCGCGAAAACGTGTTAACCACACGAATCGCTCTGCCGCGTTCGAAGTACAAAGAGCCCAAACAGTCGCTCGCGTTTCAACAGGAACTACTCCAAAAGGTCAAAGCGCTGCCGGGCGTGCAATCAGCCGGCACGATCAATCACACGCCGCTTACCGGCTTCGGCATGATCGTGTTCACGGGCATCGAAGGCCAGCCGGAACCCGACAAAAAAGATCCACCAATCGGCGTGGGCGTGGTCTCGCCTGAATACTTTCAGACACTGAATATTCCGTTACTGAGCGGGCGGCTTCTCGACGATCGTGATGGACCGGGACAGCAAAAGGTTGCGCTTGTTAACGAGGCGTTTGCGCGGCGTTTCTTTCCCAAAGGCGACGTTTTAGGAAAGCGTGTTTCGTTCTCGTGCGAAGAGTCGGAAGGTTTTTGCCGGACGATCGTTGGCGTAGTCGGAAATATTCGGCAGGAAAGTCTCATCGACGACGTTGCCGCGGAGCTTTACCTCTCGAGCGCGCAGATGCCTATGAACGGCGTGACGCTGTTTGTACGCACGTCTTCCGATCCGCTCTCGGTTGTCGCGGCTGTGCGCAGCCAGGTTTCAGCGGTCGACAGCAACCAGCCGATTTATGACGTTAAGACTTTGGACCAGCGGGTGTCCGATGCGACTGCTGTTTCGCGTTCGTTGACGGTGCTGTTTTCGACTTTCGCTTTGCTCGCGCTGGTGCTGGGATTGGTGGGTATCTACGGCATCGTCTCTTACGCCGTCACGCAGCGAACGCAGGAGATCGGGATTCGCATGGCGCTCGGCGCCCAGGCGAAAGACATACTGCAACTCATTATCAGGCACGGCCTCGTATTAGCTCTTACTGGTGTCGCGCTCGGCGTAGCGGGTGCGCTCGCGTTAACTCGCTTCCTCGCGACACTTCTCTTCGGTATCACCCCAACCGACACACTGACTTTCGTCGTCGTCGCCGCGATCTTTTTCCTGATCGCGATGTTTGCATCCCTGATTCCGGCGCGGCGCGCGACGAAGGTGGATCCACTAACTGCTCTGAGGTACGAGTAAAAGGCCATCCACAGAATGCGCAGAGTCTGTGAAATCTGTGGATGGATTTAGTGAGGTGAGAATGGACGCTTTAATCAAAGATTTGAAATTTGCGTTTCGTAGCTTGTTCAAGCGGCCGGGGTTCGTAGCCGTCGCCGTAATCACATTGGCGCTCGGCATTGGCGGCAGCACCGCGATCTTCACGGTTGTCGATGCGGCGTTGCTGCGTGGCTTGCCTTATAAGTCACCCGACCGGCTCGTGCACCTGTGGGAGAAGACTCCGCAAGACGCATTTTCCAAACGCGAGTTTTCCTACCCTGATTACCAGGATTACCAACAGAACAATGTCTTCGAAGGACTCGCCGCATACACAGGCGGGCGCGTGTTGCTCAGCGGCGAGGGCGAATCTGAGAGCGTCGGCGGGCCGCGCGTGAACGCAAATTTCTTCAACGTGCTCGGTGTCGATCCGATCCTCGGCCGTACGTTTCAAGCGGGTGAGGACCAGCAGGGTGGACCAGGGGTCGTCGTGCTTAGTTATGGTATGTGGCAACGACGTTTCGGCGGCGACTCCGGCGTGATTGGTAAAGCGCTGACGATCAACGGCGAAAGCTACCAGATCATTGGCGTGTTGCCGCAGAGTTTTCAATTCGCATTGCGCGCCGGCGATCTGTGGCTGCCTTATCAACCGACGCAAAACCAATTGACGCGCCGCTTCATGCACGGCACGAACCTCATCGGCCGGCTCAAACCCGGCGTCAATGAAAGCCAGGCGGTATCCGATCTGAGCGTCATTGCCAGCCGCATCGAGCAGGAGCACAACCAGTCGCATGCCGGCACATCGGTGCGCATCGTCCCGCTTCAGGAAGAAATCATCGGCACTGTCAGGCCGATATTGTTGGTGTTGCTGGCCGCAGTCGGTTTCGTACTGCTGATCGCGTGTGCGAACGTCGCGAGTTTGTTGTTGACGCGTTCGCTCGCGCGGCAGAAGGAAGTGGCGATCCGTTCGGCGTTGGGCGCGAGCCGTTGGCGCGTGGTGCGTCAACTGTTGACCGAGTCGCTTGTGCTTTCGCTGCTCGGTGGTGCCGCGGGGTTGTTGATCGCTTACTGGGGCGTGCCCGCGCTTGTGGCTGCGTTGCCGCAGAACCAGTTGAATGCGATGCCGTTTCTCAAGACGTTGGGTGTTGACGCGAGCATTCTCGCGTTCTCGTTTGGGTTATCGCTTTTAACCGGTTTAGTTTTTGGCCTTGCACCGGCGTTGCAATCGTCGCGTCTCGATCTCAACGAGGTCCTGAAAGAAGGTGGCCGCAACATGGCGACTGGCGCGAGTCACCGGCTGCGTAGTGCGATGGTGGTCACCGAGATCGCGCTCGCGGTCGTGTTGCTGGTCGGCGCGGGACTGATGATGAAGAGCCTGCTGCGACTGTTGGAAACAGACGTCGGCTTCAAGACAGAGAACCTGTTGACGATGACGATGGTTCTGCCGCCGTCGAAATACACTCAAGCCAATCAAGGCATTAATTTCAGCGATCAAATTCAGGAACGCGTGCGTTCGATGCCGGGAGTTTCGAACGTGGGAACGGTCGATATCCTGCCGCTCAACGGTGGCAACACGACGCGTTTCTACATCGACGGCGATCCAGTGCCGCCTCCTGGCAAAGAGATCGAAGCGAACATGCGCTTCGTTAGCGACAGTTATTTTCAAACTCTCGGCGTGCCGTTGATCGCGGGCCGCTTCTTCGACCAGCGTGACACGCCCGACAAGCCGGCTGTTGTGCTCATCGGTAAGACAATTGCCGATCGACTCTTTGCCGGACGCGATCCCGTCGGCAGGAAAATTCGCTACAACTCGATTCAGACCGATCCGATCGAGATTGTTGGGGTGGTTGGCGACGTGAAGATCACTGGTATCGATGAAGCAGTCAGGCCGGTGCTCTACTATGCCTACCGGCAAAACGGTGCTCCATTCGCCAACCTCGTCGTGCGCAGTGACGGCGATCCGACCGCACTCACAGCTTCGGTTCGCAACGAGATCCGCAATCTCGAACCAGACGCCGCGATTCTCAACGTCAACACGATGGACCAGATGATCGCGCAGACGCCCGCGTCGTTTATGCGGCGTTTTCCGGCGTTGCTGATCAGTATCTTTGCGGTCGTGGCATTGTTGCTGGCGTCGATTGGCATCTACGGCGTCGTCTCTTATTCGGTTAGTCAACAAACGCATTACATCGGCGTGCGTATGGCGCTCGGCGCGAGTCCCGCGGACATTCTGAAGATGGTGTTGAAACAGGGATTGGTGTTGGCGCTATCGGGCGTGGTGATCGGAGTGGTGGCGGCGCTCGGATTGATGCGTCTGCTGCGCACGTTGTTGTTCCAGGTCAGTACTAACGACGTAACGACGTTTGCGCTCGTAGCTGGAGCGTTGTTCGTCGTTGCGTTGGTTGCTTGTTATCTGCCGGCGCGGCGCGCCACGAAGGTCGATCCATTGGTAGCACTGAGGTATGAGTAGGGGAACGAGTTACGGGGGATTTGTGCTGAACGATCTACGGTATGCATTTCGAATGATGCTCAAGCACCGCGTCTTTACGTGTGTCGCGGTGCTGGCGCTTGGGTTGGGTATTGGGGCTAACACGGCGATCTTCTCGGTCATCAACGCGGTTGTCCTGCGGCCGCTTCCTTACCGCAATCCGGAACAACTGGTGACGGTCCTGCATACCGGAACAAAGCCGGTTGCGCCCGCCAACTATTTTGATTTGGCGGCGCAGAGCCAGAGCTTTGCGAGCATTGCCGCGGCGCAATGGTGGGAACCAAACCTGACGGGCCGCGAAGAGCCCGAGCATTTGCGCGGGTTACAGCTAACGGCGCAGATGTTTCAAGTGCTCGGCGTCGAGCCGGTACTCGGCCGCACCTTCACTGCAGGGGAAGATCAACCGGGACGCGAGCGTGTGGTTGTGCTGAGTAATCGCTTGTGGCAACGCCGTTTCGGTGGTGATGCCAATGTCGTCGGCCAGCAAGTCACGTTTGATGGCGAGAGCTACACAATCATCGGCGTAATGCCGCCGGATTTTCAGTTCGCTCCGTTCTGGGCCACCAACGCTGAGCTATGGGCGCCTTTGAATCTCGCGGCGCGCGCAAACGATCGTGGCGGACAATCGTTGCGAGTGTTCGCGCGGCTGAAACCAGATGTTCCGCGCGCGATGGCCCAGGCCGAAGTCGCGACGATCTTTCGCCGGCTGGAAGAGGAACATCCGGAAACGAACAAAGGACTCGCGCTCGTGGTTGAACCGCTGCACGAACAAGTGGTGGGGAAGACACGTCCGGCGCTACTGATTCTATTTGGCGCGGTCAGTTTTGTGCTGCTGATCGCCTGCGCGAATGTAGCGAATTTAATGCTGGCGCGGGCGACGTCTCGGCAAAAAGAGATTGCCTTGCGTACCGCGTTGGGAGCGAGCAGCAGGCGCATCGCGCGGCAGTTGTTAACCGAAAGCGTCTTGATCGCGTTGATTGGAGGCGTGTTCGGTTTGTTGCTGAGCATCGCGGGCATGAAGGCGTTGCTGGCGCTCGGTCCCGATAGTTTGCCTCGCCTGCAAACGATCGAACTCGATCTGCCAACGCTGGGTGTGACTTTTGGTTTGTCCGTGATTACCGGTCTGCTCTTTGGACTGGCGCCTGTGCTGCAAACACGCAAGTGGAACTGGCAAGAGTCGTTGAAGGAATCTACGCGCGGTTCGTCGTCCGGCCGTGGCCGCGTCAACGCGCGCCGCTTACTGGTTGTTGCCGAAGTCGCGCTGGCTTTGATGTTGCTGGTCGGTGGTGGGCTGATGGTTCGCAGCTTCGCTCGCTTGCGCGCGGTGGATCCGGGGTTCGCTCCCGACCACTTGCTCACGATGACGATCTCGCTTGCCGGCTCCGCGCATTCTACAGCTCCGAAGCGCGTTGCTTTTTTCAACGATCTGTTGCAGCGCGTTGATTCGTTGCCGGGCGTTCAATCCGCAAGCGCGATCAATCATCTGCCGTTGGGCGGCGACGTTTGGACCGTGCCGTTCTTCGTCGAAGGCCGTCCGGCGCCTGCGCCAGGCGAAAAGCAGGGCGCGGTTTATCGCATCGTTCGGCCCGATTACTTTCGCACGATGGGCGCCACGCTGCTCAAAGGGCGCGACTTCACCGCTCATGACGACGACACGGCTCAGCCGGTGGTGATCGTCAACGAACCGTTCGCCAGGCGTAATTGGCCCAATGAAGATCCGCTCGGTAAACGAATCCGCGTCAGCGACGATGAGGAGCTGCGCGAGATTGTCGGCGTGGTGAAGGCGTTGAAGCAGGATCAATGGACGGCCGAACCGAATCTCGAGGTGTACTTGCCGCATCTGCAAGCAGCCGCGCCGCGCGCGCTGACGCTGGTGGTGCGAAGCAGTGGCGATCCACTCGCAGTCGTCGGGGCGATCGAGAATCAGGTTTGGTCCATTGACAAGAATCTACCCGTGTCGGAGATCCGGACCATGCACGAGGTGATCGCCGGATCGATCGAACAGCACCGCTTCAACCTGTTCCTACTTGGTCTGTTTGCTTTTGTGGCTTTGGTGTTGGCGCTGGTGGGCATTTATGGCGTGATGAGTGAGTCAGTCAATGCACGCACGCACGAAATCGGCATCCGCATGGCGCTCGGAGCAAGAGCGACGGACGTGTTGGGCATGGTAGTTCGGCAGGGAATGACGCTCGCGGTAATCGGGATCGCAATCGGACTGTTTGGCGCGTTCTGGCTGACGCGATTTATGGCGACGCTGCTTTACGAGATCAGTCCAACAGATAGCTTTACGTTTCTGTTGATTCCGTTATTAGTCGCGCTCGTCGTTCTTTGCGCCTGCCTGATTCCTGCGCGCCGCGCCACGAAAGTCGATCCGCTGGTAGCGCTGAGGTACGAGTAAAGCCATCCACAGATTACACAGAAAGAACTCTGTGAAATCTGTGGATGGTTTTAGGAGAGGCATGATGGACGCTCTGATCAAAGATGTTCGCTACGGCATACGAAGTTTGTTGAAGCGGCCGGGCCTGACTGCCGTGGCGCTGATAACTTTGGCGCTTGGCATCGGAGTCAATACGGCAATCTTCAGCGCGGTGGATTCTGTTTTGTTGCGGCCGCTGCCTTTCAAGGACCCGGACCGCGTGATGGCTGTCTGGGAGCACACGCCGCATCTGGGCATTGCGCGCAACGAGTTTGCGCCAGCCAACTATTTCGACCTGCGCAGTCAAACACACATCTTCGAGGACGTCGGCGCGTTTGGCCAGTTGAGCGCAAATCTGACCGGTGAGGGCGAGCCGGAGCAGTTAGACGGACAACTCGTCACGGCGAATGTCTTCACGGTGCTCGGCGTTCCGGCGGCACTCGGCCGAACGTTCGCCGCCGATGAAGATCAAATCGGCCGCGAGAATGTCGCTGTGTTGAGCGACAGGCTGTGGCGGCGTCGCTTCAACCGCGATCCCGGAATCATCAATCGCAAAGTCACGCTCAACGGCGAATCGTTCACAATCGTCGGCGTGATGCCCGCGGGTTTCTTTTTCCCGGAGCGGGAAGCGGAGCTGTGGATCCCGTGGGCGATGGAACCGGGACAGGCTGAAGGCCGCGGCGATCATTACTTCCGTCTCGTGGCGCGTTTAAAGCCCGGCGTGACGCGCGAACAGGCGAACGCCGAAGCCGAATCGATCGCCGCACGACTCGCCGGCGAGTACCCCAAAACAAACGAAGGACTCGGATTTCTCGTCAACTCGTTTCACCAGGATTACGTTGGCGATCTGCGCCGGCCGATGCTGATCTTGTTTGCGGCAGTTGGTCTGGTGTTGCTGATCGCGTGTGCCAACGTCGCTAACCTTTTGTTGGCCCAGGCGACGACCAGACGCCGCGAGATCGCGATCCGCATGGCGTTGGGCGCACGGAGTTGGGCCATCGCCCGCCAACTTCTGACCGAGAGTCTGTTATTGGCATCTGCGGGTGGTCTGCTCGGCGTGCTCGCCGCGATTTGGGGTGTTGAAGCCCTCGCGAAGTTACTGCCGGAGAGTCTTTCAAAACTACAAGCGATCAGTGTCGATAGCCGTGTGTTTCTCTTCACGATTGGCGTGACGCTGCTCACCGCGATCGCGTTTGGCGTGGTGCCGGCGTTGCACGCGGCGCGCGCGAATCCGGGCGACGCGTTAGCGGAAACTGGCCGCGATCTCGCGGGCGGTTTGTCCGGCCGTCTTCTCCGGCGCGTTTTGGTGATCGCGGAAGTCGCGCTCGCAGTGGTCCTGCTCGCAGGCGCCGGATTATTGATCCGCAGTTTCAACCGGCTGCGCCAGGTGGATCTGGGCTTCAAGCCTGACAACCTGCTGACGATGCGCATGGTCCTGCCGTTGCCGAAGTACCAAAAGCCCGAAGCGCGCCGCGCGTTTTACGACGAGCTTCTGCGGCGGATACATGAAATACCCGGTGTGGAAGCCGCCGGCATCAACACGCGTCTGCCGTTGTCGACCAGCGGCATGAAGTTCAGCTTCAGCGTTGAAGGACGCACGATGCCGAGCGACTCGAATCTTCCGTTCGCGGTTTATCGGGTCGTCAATCCCGATTACTTCCGCGCGATGGAAATTCCGTTGCAACGCGGGCGCGTTTTCGACACGCGCGACACGGCGGATTCGATCCCGGCTTTTGTCATCAATCGCCGTCTCGCCGAACAGTTTTGGCCGGGTGAAGATCCAACCGGTAAACGGCTCAAGATTGGACCACCCGACTCGCCTAATCAGTGGGCCACAGTAATCGGTGTCGTCGGCGATGTGCGCCAGACCGGTTTATACGGCGATCAGCTAGCCGAGTTGTACGCGCCTTACGCACAGGAGCGTCGCTCGTGGATGTCGCCGCGCGATCTGGTGGTGCGCACCCAGGGTGATGCTGCTTCGTTGGCCGGCGCCGTGCGTGAAGCAGTTTGGGTCGTAGATAAAGACCAGCCAATCTCGAATATCCGAACAATGGACCAGGTGCTTGCGGCGGCGATCTCGCGCGAGCGTTTTCAGATGCTGTTGCTCAGTCTGTTTGCAACGCTCGCGCTCGTGCTCGCCTGCGTCGGTTTGTACGGCGTGATCTCCTACGCCGTGGCGCAACGCACGCGCGAGATCGGTGTGCGCATGGCATTGGGCGCCCAGCCGCGCGACGTGCTGAAGCTCGTCATACGGCAGGGAATGACGCTCACGTTTGCCGGACTAATACTCGGTATCGCAGGTGGTTTGGCGGTAACGCGTGTGATGACCGATCTGCTTTTCGGAGTGACGCCGACGGATGCGATCACATTTCTGACGGTCGGCGGCTTGTGTTGTTGGTTTCGTTTTTGGCGTGTTACGTCCCGGCGCGCCGCGCCACGAAAGTCGATCCTTTGATAGCGCTTCGCTACGAATAGGGCCACGGATACCACGGAGGGAAACAGACAGATGCGAGGTTTGAAGCAGAACATTGGTTTTGGTTTTCGCACGTTGCTGAAGCACAGAGGATTCACCGTCACCGCCGTGTTGACGCTTGCGCTGGGCATCGGCGCGACGACGGCGATCTTCAGCGTGGTCTACGCGGTGTTTGAACCGATGCCGTATCCGAATCCGGATCAACTGGTGATGGTTTGGACCAAAGGACCACGCGGCGGGCGCAACTCAGTCGCGTCGGGAGATTTTCTCGAGTGGCGCAGACGCAGCACGTCGTTTCAGGGAATGAACGCGTGGAGCGGTGGTTCGTTCAACGTGTCGACCGACGATCGTCCCGAGCAAGTGCCGGGCTCGCGCCGCACGCCGGGTTTCTTCACGATGGAAGGCTTGCCGATGTTTCTCGGCCGGGACTTCGTTCCTGAAGAAGGTCAACCCGGTAACGATCACTTCGTGATCCTCAGTCACCGGTTGTGGAGCGGTCACTTCAACGCGAATCGCGATCTGGTTGGCAAACCGATTCGTCTCAACGGCGAGTCGTACGTTGTTGTCGGTGTGTTGCAACCCGGCGTGTATGACCGTTTGAACTCGCAGTTGTTCGTGCCGCTGTCGTTCAGGCCCGACCAGATAGCTCACGACTCCAATTACAACCCCGTGATGGCGCGTTTGAAGGATGGCGTCACCTTGGCCCAGGCCCAGGCTGAAATGGACGGCATCGCCGCGCAGTTGCAGAGCGAACAGCCACGCTCGAACGCAAATCGTACCGTGAGTGTCGAGAAGTTGCACCTCAACTTTGTGACGAGTGAAACGCGTCGCAACCTGTGGCTGTTGCTCGCGGCCGTGGGGTTCCTCTTATTGATCGCTTGCGTCAACGTGGCGAACTTGCTGTTGGCGCGTGGTACCGCGCGGCAAAGAGAAGTCGCATTGCGAGCAGCGTTGGGCGCGAGCCGGGCGCGTTTGTTTTCACAGTTTCTGACTGAGAGTTTGATTCTGGCGGTAATCGGCGGCGTCTTCGGTGTGTTGCTGGCGGGAGTGATCGTCGATGCGATCGAGGCCGTCATGCCGCCGGTTGGAACGATGCTGCCGTCAGAGGCAAACATCAGAATCAGTATTCCGGTCCTGTTTTTCACGATTGGTGTCACGACGCTGGCAGGTCTGTTGTTTGGCGCGGCGCCGGCGTGGCAGGCAACACGATTCGATCTGAACGAAGTGCTCAAGCTCGGCGGGCGCGCTGGCAGCGGCAGTGTGCGCCGGAATGCGCTGCGCGTGCTGGTGGTGGCGGAGTTTGCGCTTGCGCTTACGTTGCTCACGACGGGGGCGCTTGCGTTGAGAGGCTTCTGGAATCTCACGCGCATCGATCTCGGCATCGATACCGATCGCGTCGTTACATTTCGCTTGCCAGTGCCGGAGCGGCGTCTCGAAGGTCCCGAGCAGATTCGTGCGTACTACACGCAGTTGACTGAACGGATCAAGGCAGTGCCCGGTGTGACGAAGGTCGCTGCGACTACCGGTGTTCCGGCGCTTGGTCCAGGGTTCGGCGTGCGCGTCGGCATCGTGGGCCGGCCGGTTGCGAATCCTTCCGATCGTCCGGGTTCCGCGCTGCAGATAGTGAGTCCCGATTACATCGACGCGCTCGGCATTCGCGTTACTAAAGGACGCAACTTTACCGACCTCGACACCGCCACCGGCCCGCGCGTGGCGATGGTCAACGAGAATTTCGCTAACCGTTTCTTTCCGGGCGCCGATGCGATCGGGCAGCGAATCGCGTTCGATGAATTGATACCCGGCAAGCCGAGAGGAAAACCGCTCGAATGGCAGATCGTCGGTGTCTTTCACGACGTGCGTGGCGCCGGCTCGCGCGAAGAGTATTCGGAGATCAATGTGCCGTTCGTGCAGAGCCCGTGGCCGCAGGCGTCGATGGTGGTTAAGACTGAAGGCGATCCGAAGTCGGTGATCAAAAGCATCGGCGCGGCGGTTAACACGGTCGATCCGGATCTTCCGCTGGCAGGCGCCAGAACGCTCGACGAGATCATCGACGAAGCGTTGGCGATCGATCGGTTCAGCGTGGTGTTGTTTGCGAGCTTTGGCACGCTCGGACTGCTGCTCGCAGCCGTCGGCATTTACGGCGTGATGGCTTTCGCAGTGGCCCAACGCACGCACGAGTTTGGCATCCGCATGGCGCTCGGTGCACAGCGTTCGCGAGTAATCAACCTGGTTTTGAGAGAGGGAACGATACTGGCCGTTACCGGTTCAGCGATCGGATTGGTGGGCGCGTTTTTCGTTGGCCGCGCGATGCAGTCGACGTTGTATGGAGTCGGCGCGGTCGATCTGCGCGCGTTTGGCGGTGTGTCGTTTCTTTTGTTGTTGGCGGCGCTGTTGGCGAGTTTCTTGCCGGCGTGGCGCGCAAGCCGCGTAGAGCCACTGGAAGCACTACGTTACGAGTGAACCACAGAGACACGGAGCCGAATGAGGAGATTAGACGGATGATCAACGACATTCGTTATGCGTTGCGCATGCTCGCGAAGAATCGGGCGTTTACGCTGGTCGCTTTGATGACGCTCGCGTTGGGCATCGGCGCGAACACCGCGATCTTCAGTCTGGTGAACAGCATCCTGCTGCGGCCGCTGCCGTATCGCGATTCCGAGCAGTTGGTGCGGCTGATCCAGGCGAGTCCGAAGCTTGGTCTAACTTCGTGGAGCCTCTCGCAAGCCGATTTCGCTGCCTATCGCGAGCAGAACCGCTCGTTTGAATCACTCGCTATTTACAGCGTGAGCGGGGTCAACCTCACCGGCAGCGGCGAACCGGAACGACTGCCCATTTCAAACGTGACTGCGGATTTTTTCAAAGTTCTCGGCGTGAACCCGATTGCCGGCCGGGGATTTCAGGAAGGCGAAGACACAGCCGGCAAGAACTCAGTTTGTGTGATCGGTTATGGGTTCTGGCAGCGGCGCTTCGCGGGCGACCCGAACGTAGTCGGCCAAACGCTGACGCTGAACCAAACACCGGTTCAGATCGTCGGCGTGATGCCCGTGAACTTCAAATTTCCCCGCGCCGAAACCGATGTTTGGATCCCGCTCGCCTTCGACCCAAACAGGTTCGCGCCGTATTTCTCGCAACTAGTCGGACGGCTCAAGCCGGGCGTGACGGTGGACCAGGCGCAGGCGCACACGACTGACATTCTCCAGAACTTCGGCAGGCAACACCCGGAACGCAGCGAAGCAGTTGGGTTGAGTGAAGGCAATGGTCCACGCACCATCGTCACGCCGTTGAAAGAAGCAGTGGTGGGGAGAACCCAGAAACCGTTGCTGGTGCTGCTGTCGGCCGTGGCGCTTGTGCTGCTGATCGCGTGCGCGAACGTCGCCAACCTGTTGTTGGCGCGAGCGACGGCGCGCACGCGCGAGATGGTCGTGCGTATTTCACTCGGCGCAACTCGTTCGCGATTGGTGCGGCAACTGTTAACGGAAAGCCTGTTGCTGGCGGCACTCGGCGCGATCGCAGGGGTCGCACTCGCCGCTTACGGTCTTCAATTACTCGACAAGTTGCCGATTGCCGGAATCGCCCGAATTGAAGAAGTTCGTTTGAGTGGAACTGTTCTCGCTTTCACCGCCACACTCGCGGTATTAACGGGATTGCTGTTTGGCCTCGTGCCGGCACTACGCGCTTACGCTATGGGCGTGGCTGCAGGATTACGCGACGGAGCACGCGGCAGCGTGGGCCATCGCCGTCTCAACTCAGCGCTCGTCGCGGTGCAGTTTGCACTTTCACTCGTCTTGTTGATCGGCGCGGGACTGTTGCTGAAGAGCTTTCAACGTCTCGAGTCAGTCGATCTCGGATTCAATCCCGAGCAGACGTTGACGATGGTCGCAACCCTGCCGCGCGCGAAGTATCCGAATGCGGCGCCGGCGTTGCAGTTTTACAACAACGCGCTCGAACAACTCAGAAACTCACCCGGAATCAAGGCCGCCGGTCTAACCACGAGTCTGCCTTTCGGACCGGACGGAGAGTCTGACGGTTTCATTATTGAAGGGCAGGAATTGCCCGCCGGCAACAACTCTTCCGAAATCGAACAAGCCGAAGTTCTGAGTATTACACCCGGCACGTTTCAAGCCCTCGACATTCCACTGCTGCAGGGGCGCGATTTTCAACACACCGATAACAGCAACACACCGCGAGTGGCGATCATCGACGAACCGCTCGCGCGCCGTTACTGGCCCGCGGGCGACGCGATCGGAAAACGCATCCAGACCACCGGCGATCAGGTATGGATGACGATCGTCGGCGTAGCCGGCGGCATCAAGCACGGGAGTCTGACGGAGGAGAAGTACCCGCACATTTACATGGCGATGGCCCAGGCTCCGCAGCCGGGCGCAACGTTCGTGGTGCGCACTACTGGTCCACCGCAGGCAGCGTTTCCCACTTTCAAATCTGCGATCAAGCAGGCCGATCCGGACATGCCTTTGTACCTCGTGCGATCGATGACCGAGATCATCGGCGACACACTCAGCACGCAGCGTTTGACCAATATGCTGCTGACCGGATTTGCCGTCGTCGCGTTGTTGCTCGCGGCCGTCGGTATTTACAGCACGATGTCGCTTTACGTCAGCAGCCGCACGAAGGAGTTTGGCATTCGGCTCGCGCTCGGCGCGCAGCCGGGCGCGTTGCGGCGGAGCGTGTTGAGGCAGGGAATGTTGCTCACGGCTGCTGGTGTGGTCATCGGACTCGCGAGTGCGTTTGCTTTAACGCGGACGATTCGAAGTCTCTTGTTTGAAGTTAGTGCTACCGACCCGTGGGTGTTCACCGCGATTCCGCTATTGCTCGTGATCGTATCGCTTGTGGCCTGTTACACGCCCGCACGGCGCGCCACGAAAGTGGATCCGCTCGTTGCGTTGAAGGAGGACTGAAGCCGGATGATTAACGACATTCGTTATGCGTTGCGCACGCTCGCGAAGAGTCCGGGGTTTGCGTGTGTAGTGATCTTTACACTCGCGCTTGGCATCGGCGCGAACGCCGCGATCTTTTCGCTGCTGGACCGCGTGTTGTTGCAGAGCCTGCCGGTGGCGAATCCCGATCAACTCGCGGTGCTCACGTCCTACGACCCGAAGGATGGACCAGACATCGGCAGCTCGTTCTCGTACCTGATGTACACGGATCTGCGCGATAAGAACGACGTTTTCTCCGGTGTGATCGTGCGCGGCGGCACGCAGATGAACGTGAGTTACGGCGATCAGACCGAACGCGTGCGCGGCGAGCTCGTCAGCGGAAACTTCTTCGAAGTGCTTGGCGTGCGGCCGTGGGCCGGACGGCTCTTCACGCAGGACGACGATCGCACTCCAGGCGCACATCCGGTCGCGGTTTTGAGTTACGCGTACTGGGAAAGCCGCTTCGGTAAAGATCCGAACCTGATCGGTAAGACGATCTTGGTTAACGAACATCCGCTGACCGTCATCGGCGTGACGCCACCCGGATTCTACGGCGTCAGTCTTTCAAACAATCCCGATGTGCGCGTGACGATGATGATGACGCCGGTGTTCAACCCGTTGCCGCCGACGCGCTTGCAGAGCCGCCGCCTTCAATGGTTGAGCGTGATGGCGCGGCGCAAGCCGGAGGTTAGCGAACAACAGGCGCAGGCCTCGCTCGACGTGCTTTACCGCCAACTTCGCGAGTCGGAAGCGCAACAGTTACCGGCGAGCGTCAGCACTTTCGATCGCGAACAGTTTTTGGCCCAACGAATCGCGTTGCTGCCGGGCGATCAGGGGCTGCGTCACATGCAGGCTGAACTGAAGACGTCGCTGTTGCTGCTCTTCGGTGCGACGTGCGCCGTGCTGCTGATTCTTTGCGCGAACCTCGCGAACCTGATGATGGCGCGCGCGACAGTGCGAGCACAGGAAACCGCGGTGCGTCTGGCGTTGGGTGCGGGCCGCTTGCGTTTGTTGCGGCAGTGGTTGACGGAAGGAATCGTGCTCGCGGCGATCGGCGGCGTGGTTGGCGTGGTCATCGCGTTGTGGATCAAGTCGGGATTGATGGCGTTTATTCCGCCTGACTTTCGCGTCAACCTCAACGATTCTTCTGACTGGCGTCTGTATCTCTTCATCTTCGGTGTGGCGCTGTTGCTGGGCGTTGCGTTTAGTCTTGCGCCTGCGATCCAAGCAGCGCGGCAAGTGTTTGCGCCGGGATTGCGGCTCGAATCGCGCAGTTTTACTTCCGCCGGAAGACTCGTGAGTTTGCGTAGTGGGCTGATCCTGGTCCAGGTCGCGCTTTCGTTGCCGTTGCTGGTGACGGCGGCACTGTTGCTCAAGACGTTGCAGAACCTACGTGCTGTCGATACCGGTTTCGGTAAAGAGAACGTGTTGCTCGCGAGTGTGAATCCGGCGCTCAACGGTTACACACCCGAGCGCTCGGCAAACTTTTACAACGAACTGCTCGCGCGCACGCGTTCGCTGCCGGGCGTGAAGTTTGCCAGTGTTGCGACTGACTCGCCGCTCTCCGGGAGCTGGGATCAGATCGGGATCGTCGTCGAAGGCTACACGCCACGCGAAGGCGAACGAATGTCGTGCGATGCGACGTGGGTCTCGACTGACTACTTCAAGGCGCTGGCGATACCGCTCGTCACAGGACGTGACTTTACCGATGAGGATCGACTGGGAAGTCCGAAGGTCGTGATCGTCAACGAGCGGATGGCGAAACACTTCTTCGGCACGACCGACGTGCTCGGTAAGAAGATCGGTCTCGACGACGTTCCTGACGTAACGATCGTCGGCGTCGTGAAGGATGCGCAGTACGTCAACCTGCGCCGCGACCGGCGGCGTCACTTCTATCTCCCCACCATGCAAGAGAAGGTGCTCACTAACCTCACGATGCTAGTGAAAACCGACATCGATCCGCCGGTGGTAGCGGAATCGCTGCGCGCCGGATTGAAAGCACTCGATCCGCACCTGCCGCTCTACAACGTTAAGACGCTATCGACTGAAATCGACGAGTCGCTGATCCAGGAACGGCTGGTCACGTGGCTTTCGTCGGCTTTCGGTTTATTGGCGACGCTGCTCACGGCGCTTGGGTTGTACGGTGTGTTGACGTTTTCAGTGGCGCGGCGCACGCGCGAGATTGGAATTCGGGTCGCGTTGGGAGCTCAGCGTCGCGATGTTTTCAAGTTGATCATGATTCGGGGTGTGTTGCTGGTCGGTGTTGGTGTGTTGATTGGCGTGGGTGCGTCGATCGCGCTTTCGCGTGTGCTCGAGTCGATGTTGTTTGGTGTTGAGGCGAACAACATTGCGATGTTGGTCGGGGTGTCGGTGGGGTTGAGCGTCGTGGCGCTTCTTGCGTGCTGGATTCCGGCAAGGCGAGCGACGCGGGTAGATCCTTTGGTAGCACTGAGGTACGAATGAAAGGCAATCCACAGATTACACAGAAAAAATCTGTGGAATCTGTGGATGGATGGTCAACATAATGGAAACAATCATTCAGGACATAAAGTTTGGTCTGCGGATGCTGCTCAAATCACCGAGCCTCAGCATCGTCGCCACGATCGCGCTCGCACTCGGCATCGGCGCGAATACTGCAATCTTCAGCGTTGTAAATGCCGTGCTTTTGCGGCCACTGCCGTTTCCTGATTCAGAGTCGCTAATGGCGGTTTACGAAACAAACGCGTTGCGTGGCGGCATACGTGGCTCGCACTCCTATCCAAACTTCTTCGATATTCGATCCCAGAATACCATCTTCGATCACATTGCTGCTTATCATGGCGCCGATTACGTCATGACGGGCCGTGGTGAGCCGGCGCGATTGCAGGGCCTGGTTGTGACCTCCGATCTTTTTCCCTTGTTGGGGGTTGCACCCAAGCTCGGCCGAACATTCCTACCTGAGGAAGAGAAACCTTCGAGCACCGGACGCGTCGCGATCATCAGCGAGCAACTGTTCCGAAAACGGTTCGGCTCCGACGCCTCGATCTTGAACCAACCGATCACGCTCGACGGCGTCAGCTTCACCGTTGTTGGCGTGATGCCCGATTCGTTTGAGTTTCCGATTCAAAACGAGCCGGTAGAGTTATGGACCACGATAGCCGGTGATGCCAGCGGAAAATCTCCTGTGACCGACCAACGCGGTGCACACTTCCTGCGCGTAATTGGCCGGCTCAAACCGAATGTGACTCCCGAACAGGCGCAGAGTGAAATGACTGCGATCGCTGCACGTCTCGAACAAGCGTATCCCGACACAAACACGCAGAGGAGTTTGCTCATCAATCCGGCGTTGGCCGCTTTGGTAGGCGACATTCGTCCGGCGTTGCTGATTCTGTTGGGCGCGGTCGCCTGCGTGCTTTTGATTGCGTGCGCGAACGTTGCAAACCTGCTGCTCGCGCGTGCGACGAGCCGTCACAAGGAAATGGCAGTTCGTGCGGCTTTGGGTGCGAGCCGGTTGCGGGTGATCCGCCAGTTGTTGACCGAAAGTATTCTGCTGTCACTTGTCGGAGGCGCTGTCGGGCTGTTGCTCGCCGTCTGGTGGTCTGATCTGTTGGTGGCGTTGGGCAAGGAAGATATTCCGCGCGCGGTGCACGTGGCGATCGACTGGCGCGTGCTGGGGTTTACTCTTGGAGTGTCCGTTCTTACCGGCCTGATCTTCGGCCTGGTTCCAGCGTTTCATTCTTCCAAGACTGAATTGGTTGAGTCGTTAAAAGAAGGCGGGCGCAGCGGTAGTGAAGGTGCGCGTCGCAACCGCATGCGCGGTGGGCTCGTCGTCGGCGAGTTGGCGATCGCCGTCGTGCTGCTGGTGGCGGCCGGTTTGTTGATTCAGAGTTTGTGGCGCCTGCAAAACGTGAACAGCGGTCTTCAGCCAGACAACGTGTTGACATTCAACCTGGGCCTGCCGGAAGCGAAATACGACACTGATAAGCAAGCTCCATTCTATAGCGAGTTGAAGACGCGGCTCGAGTCGTCGCCGGGTGTGCAATCTGCAAGTTCGATCATGCCGCTGCCACTAAGCGGAGATCGTTTCGTGATCTCTTTTCAGATCGGAGGGCGCGAAGTCGCGCCGAAGGATGAACCGTCGGCAGACATCTTCTTCACCGGCATCGGCTATTTCCAGACGATGGGAATTCCCATCGTCAAGGGGCGCGATTTTGACGTGCGCGATCGGCATGGTTCACCGCGAGTAACGATCGTTACGGAGGAGTTTGCCCGTCAATACTTTCCGAACGAAGACCCGATTGGAAAACGCATACGTCCCGGCGTCAACACTTATGAGGGGGAAGACGACAGGTATTGTGAGATCGTTGGCGTAGTCGGCGATATCAGAAATCGCAGTCTCAACACTGCGCCTCAGCCGGCGTACTACGTGCCGCAAACGCAAGTGCCTTTCTCGCAAATGACGATGGTAGTGAAGACTTCAACCGAGCCACACAGTTTAGTTTCAGCAATGACGAAGGAAGTGGCGGCGATGGATTCTGACCTGCCGTTGTTTGGCGTGAAGACGATGCGCGAATACCTGTCCGCGTCGGTGGCCACTCCGCGCTTTAGCACCACGCTGCTTTCACTGTTTGCGGGTGTGGCTCTCGTGCTGACGATGGTTGGACTCTACGGAGTGATGAGTTACTCGGTGGTCCAGCGCACGAACGAGATCGGTATCCGGCTGGCGCTCGGTGCGCAGTCGCGCGACGTGTTGTTGATGATCGTGAAGCAGGGATCGCGATTGATCTTGTTAGGACTGGGAATCGGATTGTTGGGCGCGTATGCCGCGTCGAAGCTCGTCGCGAGTTTGTTGTTTGGCGTGACTGCGAAGGATCCGTTCACGTTTGCGGCAGTGGCGGTGTTGTTGGCGCTGGTTGCGCTGCTGGCTTGTTACATCCCGGCGTGGCGCGCGACAAAGGTCGATCCGATGGACGCGCTGCGGTGCGAGTGAGGACACGGATTACACAGATGACAACTTTCATAACTGACATTCGCTTTGGCTTGAGGATGCTGTTGAAGAGTCCGACCGTGACGATCGTCGCGATCGTGGCGCTGATGCTTGGGATTGGCGCGAACACCGCGATCTTCAGCGTTGTCAACGCCGTCTTGTTGCGCTCGTTTCCTTACTCCGATCCCGAAAAGCTCGTGCTGGTTTGGGAGAAGCGGCAAGGTGGCCGTACGGACCAGAACGTCATCAACCTTGCCAACTTCACCGATTGGAAGAACCAGAACCAGGTCTTTAGCGATATGGCTATGTTCTTCGATCGCAGTTTGAATCTCACCAGCGACGGCGAACCGGAAGAAGTGCCGGGACAGTTTGCGACGGTCAATCTCTTCTCAGTGCTGGGGACCAATCCGGTCCTGGGCCGAACGTTTGTCGCGGACGATGCGCGCGACAATCAACCATCCGTGGTCATCATTAGTTACGGTTTGTGGCAGCGGCGTTTTGGCGGCGACAGTGGAATCGTCGACCGGCAGATCACGCTCAACAACCGGCAGAACACGGTTGTCGGCGTTATGCCTGCGAACTTTGGTTGGCACATTCAACGCGGCACCGAAGCAAGCAAGCCTGCTGACATCTGGGTGCCTTTTCAGATCACAAACGATTTGATTATTCGCCGGGGACGCTTTGCCTCGGCGGTAGCGCGAATCAAACCGGGCGTCACGATCGAGCAGGCGCAAAGCGAGATGAGCACGATCGCAGCGCGGCTCGAACAGCAGTATCCGGATTTCAACAAGACGTGGAGCGTGAATGTCGTTCCACTGCGCACGCAGTTCACCGGTGAGATTCGCAGGCCGCTTCTGATCCTGTTGGGCGCCGTCGGTTTTGTGTTGCTGATAGCGTGCGCGAATGTCGCGAACCTACTGTTGGCGCGCGCGAGTTCACGGCGGAAAGAGATCGCAGTGCGTGCGGGACTCGGCGCGAGCCGCTGGCGCATCTCTCGGCAATTGCTGACCGAGAGTGTGCTGCTGTCGTTAATTGGTGGCGCACTCGGCGTGTTCGTCGCGTGGTGGGGAACGAAGGCGTTGGTCGCGTTGAGCCCACCGGCCCTAATTGATTTACAGCGGGTTAGCGTCAACGTGCCGGTGCTTTTGTTTACGCTCGGTCTATCGCTGCTGACCGGAATTGTTTTTGGTCTTGCCCCCGCGCTTCAGGCGACGCGTTTCGATCTTCAGGGCGCGCTCAAGGAAGGCGGCAAGAATGTTGGCAGCGCTGCGGGCAGTCATTATCTTCGCAATCTGTTTGTGGTGACGCAGGTTGCCCTCGCGTTGGTCCTGCTCGTTGGCGCAGGCCTGCTCGTCAAGAGCTTTACGCGGCTTCAATCCGTCGAGCCGGGGTTCAATGCAGAGAATCTGTTGACCGTCCGCGTCACGCTTCCGTTCGCGAAGTACGACACGGATCAGAAGCGCATCAACTTCTTCCAACAAGCGATCGCACAAATGCGATCGATACCCGGCGTTGAATCTGCCGGGACAATTAACACTGCACCGTTCACCGGTCTCTACAGCGGGACCAGCGTCGAGGTCGCCGGCGCGCCTCCGTTGCCGCCTGAGCAGGAACTTAAAACCGGAGTTTGCGTAACTGACTCTGATTATTTCGCGACGATGCAGATTCCATTGCTGCGTGGCCGGCTCTACACGCAACAGGAAACTACGGAAATGCGTCACGTCGTGGTGGTGAACGAAACGTTTGTGAAGAAGAACCTCGGCGGCGAAGACCCGTTGGGCAAACGGCTCATCATTCACATGAAACAGGAAAACGTGCCGACGGAGATCATCGGCGTGGTTGCTGATAACAAACATCTCGGACTCGATCAGGCTGTCGAACCGATGGCTTATTGGCCCCATGCGGAGCTCGCGTTTGGCGGAATGACCATGATGCTGCGAACCACCGGCGACGCAAACGCGGTCGCGCCTGCTGCGCGCACTGTGATTCGCGCGCTCGATCCACAGCAGCCGATCGGCGCTGTTACCACGATGAACGATCTGCTTTCTGTTTCCGTGGCGCGGGCGCGATTCAGCGCGTCGTTGTTGACGGTGTTTTCAATCGTTGCGTTGGTGATGGCCGCGGTCGGGATCTACGGCGTGATGTCCTACACCGTTTTGCAACGCACGCACGAGATTGGCGTGCGCATGGCGCTCGGCGCGCAACGCTTCGACGTACTGAAGCTGGTCGTGAAGAAGGGAATCGTGTTGGGCGTCGCCGGTGTTGCCGCTGGCCTGGCGCTTTCATTCCTGGCAACGCGGCTGATGACTACCTTGTTGTTTGAAGTCACGGCGACAGACAAGACGACGTTTGCCGTCGTTTCGCTCGGACTGTTTTTGATCACGCTGCTGGCGTGTTACGTGCCCGCGCGTCGCGCGACGAAAGTCGATCCGATGAAAGCACTGCGCTACGAGTAAGGCAATCCACAGATTACACAGAAAAGAAATCTGTGAAATCTGTGGATTGCTTTGGAAGTAGAATGAGATGCAACAACTAAGCAAAGACTTTCGCTACGCGTTGCGCACCTTGACGCGCAGGCCCGCGTTCACTGTTGTGGCAGTGATCACGTTGGCGCTGGGGATTGGCGCCAACACCGCAATCTTCAGTGTGGTGAATGGCGTGTTGCTGCGGCCGCTCAGTTATCCGAAGCCGGAACAGTTGGTCGCGTTACGCGAATCGAATTCTTTGCGGCAGCCGGACGCGCAGATTGCTCCGGGAAACTTTCTCGAATGGCAACGTCAGAACACGGTTTTCTCGGATGTAATTGCTTATCGCACGGTGTCGTACAACCTGACTGGCGAAGGTGTGCCGGAACGCCTGCTGGCCGGTCGTGTCTCCGCAAAAACTTTCAAGACGTTAGGCGCATCGCTAATCATCGGCAGAGACTTTCTCGACGAAGAAGATCAAGCAGGCCGCGACAAGGTGGTGATTATCGGTGAAGGTCTTTGGCGCCGCCGCTTCGGTTCGCAAACAAACATCGTCGGTAAGACTCTGAAGCTGAGTGGCGAAGACTTCTCAGTGCTTGGCGTCGTTGGCGGCGACTTTCGGTTACCGGACCAGAAAGAGCGAGAGCTTTGGACTCCGATTGCTTTCAAAGAGAGCGAAAGGAGCCTACATCACGCGCGCTACGTCGAGGCCCTCGCGCGGCTCAAGCCAGGAATCTCATTGGACCAGGCCCAATCGGAGATGACGACGATTGCGGCTCGCCTCGCGCAGTCGCAGCCGAATGCAAATGAGGATTGGACCATCAAAGTCATGCCGGTGCTTGACTTCGCCGTTGGCGACGCAGGCACGACGCTCTGGCTGCTCTTCAGCGCGGTTGGCTTGGTGCTGCTGATTGCCTGCGCAAACGTAACCAACCTCCTGCTCGCGCGTGCTGCCTCGCGGCAAAAAGAGATCGCGATCAGGGTGGCGCTCGGCGCGGGACGCCTGCGCATCATTCGCCAGCTAGCGACAGAAAGTCTGCTGCTCGCTTTCCTGGGAGCATTGGCAGGTTGGCCTCTGGCGGTGTGGGGACTCAAAGCTCTATTGGCTATTGCCCCTGCCGATCTGCCGCGGCTGGCGGCTGTAACGATCGACAACCGCGCGCTTCTCTTTACCCTCGCGATCACAGTGCTGACGGCGTTGGTCTTCGGCCTCGTCCCCGCCTTGCAGTTGGCCCGGACCAATGCAAATGAAACTCTAAAGGCTGGAGGCAAAGGCGGAGGGAATCGGGTGGCCGGAGCGCAACGTGTTGGCAATCTCCTGATCGCCGCTGAAGTCGCGCTCGCACTCGTGTTGTTAGTTGCAGGTGGACTACTGCTCCGTACGATTCAACAACTTCACCGAATCAACCCGGGCTTCGACGATCGCAATACGCTTGCGGTGACAGTACAACTCCCTGACAAGAAGTATTCAGACGACCGGCAGGTAGCGCTCTTCAGTAAGACACTCGAGCAGCAAGTGTCGGTTTTGCCGGGCGTGCAGGCCACCGGCGTCACACGGATCGTCCCGATTATTCACGATCTCAGCACGGGTTTTTATTTTGAAGGCAGAACCCGCGAGCCGGATAACCAGTTACCGCAAACGAACTATTCAGCCGTGTCGCCGAATTATTTTGCAGCGATGGGAATTCCCGTCGTTGCCGGCCGTGGCTTCGACGATCGAGACGATCGGCAGACTGCGAGAGTCGCGGTCATCAGCGCCTCGTTGGCCCAACAGTACTTTCCGAATGAAAGTCCGATTGGCAAAAGAATCAACGTCGTGACCGGGCCTGAGAGTTTTCGCGAGATCGTCGGGGTAGTGGCGGACGTGAAGCAGAAGGGACTGACTCGGGAAATAGCACCGCACGTCTATGAGCCGTTTGCCCAGGCTCCCGATCGTTTCCTGACTCTGATCGTGCGCAGTTCGATCGATGCCGCGGCACTTGTGCCCACCATTCGCGGCAAAGTGTTTGAGTTGGATCCCGAGTTGCCGCTACAGCGAGTTAGTACGCTCGACACAGTGATCTCCAATTCAATCAGGCAGCAACGCTTTGCCTCGGTGGTGCTTTCAGTATTTGCCGTAGTCGCGCTCGTGCTGGCGTTGGCAGGTCTTTACGGAGTTATTTCGTACTCGGTGGCCCAACGCACCCGCGAGCTCGGCATTCGTGTCGCTCTCGGAGCGCAAGTCGGCGACGTGCTGAGGCTTGTTTTGAAACAGGGAATGACTTTTGTGGTCTTGGGCGAGGTTGTGGGAATTCTCGGAGCGTTGGCGCTGACCAGACTGCTTAGGGGACTGCTGTTTGGAGTAACGCCAACCGATGCGCTGACGTTTTTAACGGTTGCGATCTCTTTGTTTGTTGTCGGGTTGCTGGCGTGCTACGTGCCCGCGCGCCGCGCAACCAAAGTGGATCCGTTGCAGGCACTCAGGTACGAGTAAATCCATCCGCAGATTACACAGATTATGTTTAAAGACATTAACTATGGATTGCGAAAGCTGCTGAAGAATCCGGGCGTGACACTGGTAGCGGTGATTACGTTGGGTCTAGGCATTGGTGCTAACACGGCGATCTTTAGCGGCGTGAATGCGTTTCTGATGAGGCCGCTTCCGGTGCCGCGAGCGAGCGAACTGATCCGGCCGATGGAAGTCGCGGAGGATCGCGAGCTCAACGATGAGATGTCGTATCCGGACTTTCTCGACTATCGCGCGCAAAGCTCGTCAGTAGCGATTGCGGCGGAAGACATGGTTCCGGCGGCGATCGACACCGAGAACGAGAACGACGTCATCTGGGGCCAGGTCGTTTCCGCGAACTATTTCGACGTGGTCCAGGTCAATCCAATCCTCGGCCGGACGTTCGCGCCTGACGAAGACAAGACGGTTGGAGGCAGTCCGGTGTTGGTGCTGGGTCATGGTCTGTGGCAACGGCGCTTTGGCTCGGATGCAAACATTGTCGGTAAGAAAGTTCGGTTGAATAACCGGCAGTACGAGGTGATTGGCGTAGCGCCGGAGCATTTCACCGGGACGAAGTTTGCACTGGCTTTGGATTTCTGGACGCCGATCTCGATGGCTGAAGAGCTCCGGCGTTCGCCGAAGTTGCTCGAGGATCGCGGCAGTCACTGGATGAATGTGATCGGCCGGTTGAAGCCGGGCTTTACGTTGGACCAGGCGTCGGCTGAATTATCCGGGATCGCGACCAGAATGAATGAGGCGTATCCCAACAACCGCGCGAGCGGTACTCAAGCCCTCGTGATGACCGAGATCGATGGCCGGTTTGAAGATATGGGCAGCGTGTTCAAGAGCGGCGGCGCAATCGCGATGGCGATTGTTGGTTTGATACTGCTGATCGCTTGCGCAAATGTTGCCAACCTCATGCTGGCGCGAGCCGCGGCGCGTCGCAAAGAGATCGGGATTCGTTTAGCACTCGGCGCGAGCCGCGTGCGTTTGATTCGTCAACTCCTGACCGAGAGTCTGCTGCTTTCGATCCTCGGTGGCGGGTTTGGTTTGTTGCTCGCCGTGTGGGTGACGAAGCTGATGGACGGTTTCGTTCCGGTTCTCGAATACACGATCCTCAAAGACTTTTTTGCGCTCGATTCGCGTGCGTTGCTGTTCACGCTCGTCGTGTCGTTGGTGACGGGTTTGATCTTTGGTCTCGCTCCGGCGTGGCACTCGTCGAATCCTGAAGTGGTGCCGGTGTTGAAAGGGTTGCCGGAAGTGCCGCAGAGGGGACGGATGGGCCGGTTCACTTTGCGCAACTGTCTCGTGGTTGGTCAGGTTGCGCTCTCGCTGATGGTCCTGGTTTGCGGCGGGCTCTTCATCAAGAGTTTTCGCAAAGCGCAGACGATGGATCCGGGGTTCAACAATCCGAATGGACTGCTCGTGTCGTTGAGTCCGCAGTTGGTTGGTTACGACAACGAGCAGACGCGCAACTTTTATAAGCAGCTAGTCGAGCGCACGCGCAATCTGCCGGGTGTTGAAGCTGCCGGCATGGCGCGTTTGATGCCGCTGGGCGACAGCTCGAATTCGAATGGACCAGTGCTGAAGGAAGGCGAAACGCTGCCGCGCGGAAGCTCCGGCCGCACGATCATGACGAATGTGATCGGGCCGGGTTACTTCAAGACGATGCAGATTCCGTTCGTCGAAGGGCGCAACTTTGACGAGCGCGATCAGCCGAAGACGCAGTCGGCGATCGTTATCAATCAGCGGATGGCCGAGATGCTTTGGCCCGGCGAGAGTGCGGTTGGTAAACGAGTGTTTATCGGTACGGAGAGTCGCGACGCGTTGGAAGTTGTCGGCGTGGTGAAGACGGGCAAGTATCGATCGTTAGCGGAAGATCCAAGACCTTACATCTACTACTCGATGACGCAGTTCCGGCCGGGCAACATGGTGCTGATTGTTCGCAGCGGCGTCGATCCGCGTGGGCTGGTTGGTTCGATTCGCACCGAGGTGCAGGCGCTCGATCGAGCTGTGCCGGTTTCGGGGGTGAAGACGATGAACGAACACCTGACGTACGCGTTGTGGGCGCCGAACATGGCCGCGTCGTTTTCGCTGGCGTTCGGTGTGCTCGCGGTGTTGCTGAGTGCGGTTGGTCTTTACAGCGTGATGGCTTACGTGGTGTCGCAACGCACGCGCGAAGTCGGCATTCGCATGGCCCTGGGCGCCGAGCGTAGTCACGTGATGAAAATGATCACGAAGCAGGGAATGTGGCTCGCGGGTGTCGGTGTTGTGATTGGCTTGTTACTCGCGCTGGTGTTGGTACGTGTGTTGTCGTCGTTGTTGATTGGGATTAGCGGCTACGACGTCACGATCTTTGTGATCGTGCCGCTGTTACTGGTCCTCGTCGCCTTAATTGCCTGCTACCTGCCGGCGCGACGTGCGACGAAAGTCAATCCGTTAATTGCTTTACGTTACGAATAAAGGCAATCCACAGATTACGCAGAAAGTAATCTGTGGAATCTGTGGATGGTTTTGCTATGGAAACAGTACTCAAAGACATTCGATACGCGATACGAGGGTTGCTTAAGCGGCCGGGGTTTGTTGCCATTGCGGTGGTTACGCTGGCGCTGGGGATTGGGGCGAACACTGCGATTTTTAGTCTGGTGAATGCGGTGTTGTTGCGCTCACTGCCGGTGGAACGGCCGGGTGAGATCGTCTCAGTTGCCATGCGCGGCAAGGACGACTCGATGTCCGCGTGGTCGTTTCCAAACTATCGCGACTATCGCGATCGCAACGACGTGCTGTCGGGATTGCTGGTCTATCGTTTCGTGCCGCTAAGTTTGAGCCGCGGCGGTGCGAATGAGCGCATCTGGGGCTTTGAAGTGTCCGGCAACTACTTCGACGTGCTCGGCGTGAAAGCGATCAAGGGCCGCACGTTTCTTCCCGAAGAAGACAAGACGCCGCTATCACATCCAGTCGCCGTGCTCAGCTACAACTCGTGGCAACGGCGCTTCGGCGGCGATCCCGATATCGTCGGCAAAGACGTACTACTGAACGACCATCAATTTCGCGTGATCGGCGTCGCGCCCGACGGCTTCAAGGGAACAGAGATGGTTTACACGCCGGAGATCTGGTTGCCGGCGGCGATGATGGAATGGGTCGAGCCCGGCGCAAAGTGGCTCGAAGATCGCAACACGCGAAACTTCTTCGCAAACGGCCGGCTCAAAACGGGCGTCACCGAACGGCAGGCCGAAGCCTCACTCAATTTGCTCGCGCTACAGCTCGCAAAGGAGTATCCCGACACAAACGAAGGATCGTCGGTCAAGGTCGTTCCGGCCGGTTTTCTCATTCCGGAATTGCGTGGCGCGGTCGTGAGTTTTACGTGGGTACTGATGGGCGCCGTGGGGCTGGTCCTGCTCGTCACTTGCACAAACCTCGCCGGCTTAATGCTCGCACGCGCGACCGACAGAAAACGTGAGATCGCGATTCGTTTGGCGATGGGCGCGAATCGTTTGCGCTTGATTCGCCAGCTACTCACCGAAAGTGTGTTGCTCTCATTCGCCGGCGGCGTTGCCGGTGTGTTGCTCGCGTTTTGGATGATCGAGGCGTTGCTGGCCTTCAAACCGCCAATCGATTTCCCGTTGGCATTCGACGTGGAGGTCGATTGGCGTGTGTTGTTGTTCTCGTTGGGTGTTTCGTTGTTGTCGGGCGCGGTGTTTGGCCTGGCGCCGGCGCTGCAAGCGACGCGTCCCGGTCTTTCGCAAGCTTTACGAGAAACATCGGCGCAAGGCGGCGCGGCGCGCACACGTTTGCGCAGCGTGCTGGTCGTCGCGCAGATCGCGATCTCGCTCGTGGTCCTGATTGCGGCCGGACTGGTCGTGCGTACGTTGCAGCAACTACAAACGATGAACCCGGGGTTCGATCCGCGAAACGGATTGACGATGTCGTTCGATCTCGGTTTGCAGGGGTATGACGAGAGCCACGGACAGTTGTTTTATCGGCAACTGACGGAACGCGTGAAGACGTTGCCGGGCGTCAAATCGGCGACCGTCTCCAGTTACATTCCGCTGAGTCTGAATTACAACAGCCGCAATATTTTTGTCGAAGGTCAACCCGCCGAACGCGGTGAGAACGTCCCGCTGTCGATGAACGCGAGTGCCGGTCCCGGTTACTTCGCGACGATGGGGACGCCGCTGGTCCAGGGACGCGAGTTTACCGAACAAGATCAGGCGAACACAGAACTGGTTGCGGTCGTGAACGAGACCTTCGTGCAGAAACTGCTGCCGCAGGTGGGCTTGAGCGCTGACGCGATCGGCAAACGCATCTCGTACGGCGCCGCCAGTGGTCCATATATGCGCATCGTCGGCGTGGTGCGCGACGGCAAGTACTTCAACATCACTGAAGAGCCGCGTTCGTTCATCTGGTCGCCGATGACGCAGGACTACAACTCGACCGGAATTCTGACGGTGCGCACGGAAGCCAATCCTGAATCGTTGCTTGGCGCAGTCCGGAAAGAGGTGCAGGCACTCGATCCGAATCTTCCGCTCTTTGATGTGAAGACTCTGACCGAACACATGCGCCTCGCGCTCTTTGCGCCAAAGATCGCGGCGATGGTGCTCGGCGTTTTCGGTCTCGTGGCGCTGTTGCTCTCGGCGATCGGGATTTACGGCATCACTTCGTACACGGTCGCGCAACGCACGCACGAGATCGGTATTCGACTCGCGCTCGGCGCGCAGTTGTCGGACGTGTTGAAGCTCGTGCTCAGTCACGGATTGAAACTGACGATCATCGGCGCGGCGCTGGGATTGTTCGGCGCCTTCGTCGCGACGCGCGCGATCACGAGCGTGCTTTACGGCGTGAGCCCGACCGATCCTTTGACGTTTGTGTTAGTGGGCGGACTGTTAGTAGGCGTGGCGTTGGTGGCGTGTTATGTGCCGTCACGGCGCGCAACCAAAGTCGATCCGCTAGTTGCTTTAAGAAACGAGTAGAGCCACGGATTACAAGTCGGATAAAAACACATGACCAGAGACCTCATTTATGCAATACGCACGTTGTTGAAGCGGCCGGGATTTCTACTAGTCGCTTTATCCACACTCGCGCTCGGCATCGGCGCTACTACGGCGATGTTCACGGTCGTTAACGCGGTGCTTCTGCAACCACTCAGATATCCCGAACCGGACCGCATCGTGATCCTCGAAAGCATCAATCCGCGACAGGGAATCACACAAAGCACCAGTTCGGTGCCGGACATCGTTGATTGGCAGCAACAAAGCCAATCGTTCGAACGGATCTCCGGCTTTTTCTCCGGTGGTGTGTTTATCGCCACGGGTGATGAAACGGAGCGAGTGCGTTCTTCGGGAGTCTCGCCGGAGTTCTTCCCGCTGTTTCGCATTCAACCGTTGAGTGGCCGCGCCATTCAGGCTGACGACGTTCAGCAAGGACGCGATCCGATAGCGGTGATCAGTTATGCGTTGTGGCAGCGGCGTTTCGGCGGCGCGGCGGATATCGTCAACCGGCAGGTGGTCTTGAACGGAAAGACCGCGACCATCATCGGCGTCATGCCAGCGGGTTTCAACTATCCGGGAGACACGGAACTGTGGGTGCCGTTTGGTCTCAATGCGGCTAACGAAGTGCGCGAGAATCGATTCGTCAACGCAGTCGCGCGTTTGAGGCCGGGCGTGTCGATCGCGCAGGCGCAAGCCGAGCTCGACACGATCAATCAGCGGCTCGAGCAGAACTACGCAATCTCGAATACCGGTTGGAGCGCTCGACTCACCGAGCTGCGCGAACGATTGGTTGGCGAGCTGCGCACGTCGCTGTTCATGTTGTTTGGAGCGGTCGCGTTTGTTTTGCTGATCGCGTGTGCGAATGTCGCGAACCTGTTGCTCGCGCGCTCGGCGTACCGGCAAAAAGAGATCGCCGTGCGCACTGCCTTGGGTGCGAGCCGTTTGCGGATCATGCGGCAGTTGTTGACTGAGAGCGTGCTGCTTTCGATTGTGAGCGGTGTGATCGGGCTTGTGTTGAGTGTTTGGTTGATCAAGTTTCTGATCGCGCTGAGCCCGCCGAACAGCCCCCGCTTCGACGAGATCTCGATAAACTGGCAGGTCTTCGCGTTTGTTTTTGGCCTAACCATTTTCGCCGGTCTATTGTTTGGGCTCGTACCGGCGCTGCAAACCTCGCGCGCGAACCTCAACGAGACGTTGAAAGAAAGCGGACGCAGCGGCGCACCCGGCGGCACGCGCAATCGTATCGGTAGTTTGCTGATCGTTTCGGAAGTGTCGCTGTCGTTTGTGCTGCTTGCGAGCTCGGGTTTGCTGATCAAGAGCTTCATGCACCTGCGCGAGATCAATCCGGGTTTTCAGCCTGACAACGTACTCGCCGTGCGGTTGACCTTGCCGCCGGGCAAGTACAAGCAGGGTGAGCCACGCGCGCAGATCTATCAGCAACTCGTTGCGCAAGTGAAGACAGTTCCGGGAGTGCAATCTGCCGGCGCGATCCTGAGTCTGCCGCTCGGCGGCGACACGTTCAACGTCGGCCGTGGCGTGTTGCTCGAAGGGAAGCCCGCGCGCGCTGAGGAACAAACCAACGCATCACATCTCGTTATCACGCCTGACTATTTCACCACCCTGCAAATTCCGGTGAAGCAGGGTCGTGCATTTACAGACTTCGACAACGCGCAGTCGCCGAAGGTTGTTATCGTCAACGAAACGATGGCGCGGCAACTGTGGCCGGGCCAGAGTCCGATCGGCAAGCGCTTCAGCATCTGGCTTGACGAAAAGTTTTCGCGTGAAGTCGTCGGTGTTGTTGGTGACACAAAAGGTTCGCTTGACGAACCCGCTGGATCGCAGATGTACGTGCCTTACGCGCAGGACGCGAACTGGGGCAGCTTGTCGCTTGTCGTGCGGACGAATGGTGAACCGACGGCGGTGGCGGGCGCGATGCGCGAAGCGATCAAATCAATTGATAGAGGCGTTGTGACTTACAACCTGCGGACGATGAATGATGTGGTTTCGACTTCGGCGGCGCCGCGCCGCGCGCCGATGTTGCTGTTGAGCTCGTTTGCAGGAGTCGCAATGTTGCTCGCGATGATCGGCATCTACGGCATCACGTCTTACTACGTCACGCAGCGCACGCGCGAGATCGGTGTGCGTATGGCGCTGGGCGCACAGATCTCCGATGTGCTCAAGCTCGTCCTGCGGCGCGCGATGTTGTTGGCCTTAATTGGTGTCGGCGTGGGTATCGCAGGCGCGATTGCCGTGACTCGTTACCTCGAAACGCTTTTGTTCGGAGTGAAACCAGTCGACGCGATCACGTTTGCGGCGGTGGCGTTGGGAATGGTGATCGTGGCGTTGGTGGCGTCGTTAATTCCCGCACGCAGGGCAACAAAAGTGGACCCTTTGACAGCGCTTCGCTACGAATAAAGGCAATCCACAGATTACGCAGAAAAGTAATCTGTGGAATCTGTGGATGGTTTTGCTATGGAAACACTACTTAAAGATATCCGCTATGGTGTGCGCGGATTGTGGAAACGCCCAGGTTTTACGGCCGTGGCGGTGCTCACGCTCGCGCTTGGAATTGGTGCTAATACCGCGATCTTCAGTGTCGTTAATGCTGTGCTGCTCAGGCCGTTGCAGTTTCACGATCCCGATCGGCTGGTGATGATTTGGGAGGACGCGACGTTCGCGGGTTTTCCGCGCAACACGCCCGCGCCCGCGAATTTCGTCGACTGGAAAACACAGACTCAGTCGTTTGAAGACATCGCCGCCAGCGCCGAATCCACTTTCAATCTCACCGGCGACGGCGATCCGGAACGAGTTGCTGCGTACAGTGTGACGGCGAATTTCTTTCCGCTGCTTGGCGTCAAGCCCGTGCTCGGGCGCGTCTTCGCCGCGGAAGACGATCGTCCCGGCGCGCAAAAGGTTGCGGTGCTGAGTCATGCACTCTGGCAGACGCGCTATGGCGGCGATCGGCAGATCGTCAATCGTGACATTCAACTCGACGGCGAGAAGTACACGGTCGTCGGCGTCATGCCGCAGGGATTTCAGTTTTTTGAAAGCGACGTGCGGTTGTGGGTGCCGATTGCGCTCAGCGGCGAGGAATTGGCGAATCGTGGTGGTCACTATTTGAAAGTCGTCGCCCGGATGAAGCCGGGCGTGACGTTGGACCAGGCGCAGGCAGATCTTTCAGCCGTGATGGCGCGCGTCGGGAAGGACCATCCGGAAGCAACATTCGACGGAAAACTCGGCGCGTTCGCGATGCCGTTGCGCGAGCAGTTGACTGGTGACGTGCGCGGTTCGCTGGTCGTGTTGCTGGTGGCGGTGGCGTTTGTGTTGCTGATCGCGTGTGCGAACGTCGCGGGACTGTTGCTTGCACGTGCGGTGGGGCGAAGGCGCGAGATCGCGTTGCGCATCGCGCTCGGCGCGAGCCGCGTACGTGTCGTTAGGCAGTTGTTGACGGAAAGCTTGATGCTCGCAGCGGCTGCAGGCGTGATCGGATCGTTTCTCGCTTACTTGAGTTTTGCGTTTCTACAGAAACTCATTCCCGAACAGATGGCGCTGTTGACGAGTTTGACGCTCGACACGCGCATCCTCGTGTTTACGCTTTTGATCTCGTTGCTTACCGGCGTCGTCTTCGGTCTCGTGCCGGCGCTTCAGTCCGCGAAAGTCGATCTGAACGACGCGTTGAAGCAGAGCACGCGCGTTACGGCAACCAGCAAACTGCGCAGCGCGCTGATTGTTTTTGAAGTCGCGGCGTCGGTGGTGTTGCTAGTCGGCGCAGGACTGCTCGTCCAGACGCTTTTCCAACTCTTCAATCAATACTCTGTGCTGCAACCTGAGCGTGTCTTGACCATGCGCACGGTGTTGCCGCAGACGAAATACAAAGAGCACGCGCAGCGTCATGCTTTCTATCAGCAGGTGCTCGATCGCGTCCAACATCTACCGGGCGTGATTTCAGCCGGCTACACCACGTCGGTGCCTTTGCTGTGGAAAGGCGGCACGAGCGGTTTCGTTCCGGAAGGAATGAGGTCGCCGATTCCGGGCATGGCTTACGACGCGAATCATCGCGAAGTCAGCGCCGATTATCTGAAGACGATGAACATTCCGCTGCGCGAGGGACGTTATTTCGACAAACGCGATAACGAACAGGCGATGCGCGTTGCGATCATCAACGAAACGATGGCGCGGCAGTACTGGCCCGGCGAGAACGCGCTCGGACGCCGTTTCAACATCGGCGATCCGGATGACGGTGAATGGATGCAGATTGTCGGCATCGTTGCGGACGTGCGGCAAATGGGACTCGACGAACCCGTTAAAGCCGAGATGTACTTGCCTTATCAGCAGGTCACGGATTGGCCGTTCTACATTCCGCGCGACCTCGCGATTCGCACTTCGGGTGATACATCGAACCTCGTGAGCTCGGTGCGCCAGATCATTCACGAGGTCGATCCGGATCAACCGATCTCGAACATCGCGACGATGGCTGACGTGCTGGGCGTCGAAGGCGAGCAACGGCGGATGGGCATGATCATGACCGTGGCATTTGCCGGACTCGCGCTGTTGCTGGCGTCGCTCGGCATTTACGGCGTGCTTGCTTACTTCGTCACGCAGCACACAAACGAGATCGGAGTGCGCATCGCGCTCGGCGCGAGCCGTTTCAACATTCTCGCACTCGTGCTGAAGAAGGGAATGGGGCTCACATTGTTAGGTGTCGCCATCGGCGTCGCCGCTTCTTTTGCGTTGACGCGTTTGATGAGCTCGTTGTTGTTCGGAGTGAAGGCTTTCGATCCGTTGACGTTCGTGGCAGTGCCGTTGCTGCTTGCGGCAGTGGCGTTGCTGGCATGTTGGATTCCTGCGCGAAGGGCGACAAAAGTCGATCCGATGATCGCGCTCCGGTACGAGTAAAACCATCCACAGATTACACAGATTATGATTAAGGATCTGCGCTACGGGTTACGGATGTTAACGAAGAACCCCGGTGTGTCGGCGATTGCCGTGCTTACACTTGCACTCGGCATCGGAGCGAACACCGCGATCTTCAGCGTCGTCAGCGCGGTGTTGTTGAATCCGCTGCCTTACAGAGATCCCGATCGGCTCGTCTCGATCTGGGAGAACGTGCCGGAGCACGGCCGCTGGCGCGCGGCGCCCGCAAACTTCCTCGACTGGAAGAAGCAGGCTACGTCTTTTGAAGACGTCGCGGCGTTTGGCGGCGCCACCGCGACGCTCACCGGCGATGGCGATCCGGAGCAACTGTCGGGAACGTCAGTGACCCCGGGCTATTTTGAAGTGGTCGGTATGCAGCCCGCACTCGGACGCGTTTTTCAGCCGGAGGAATACCAGCTCGGAAAAGATCAAGTCGTCATTCTGGGTCACAATCTGTGGCAGCGTCGCTACGGTGGCGACAAAAACATCATCAATCGCACCATCACGCTGAATGACATCAGTTGCACTGTCGTCGGCGTGATGCCTCCGGGCCTTTATCCCGCGCGGCCGACGACCGCCGGACGCATCGATTTTGACGAGCGAGGCCAGGACTACTGGAGGCCGATGTCTCACATCGTCCACTTTGCTGCGCTTCGAGGTGCTCACATTCTCGGCGTGTTGGCGCGACTTAAACCTGAAGTCACTTTCGATCAAGCAACCGCGGAGATGAACACGATCGGTGCGCGCCTCGCACAAGAGCACGCCGAGAACAAGGACGAGGGAATCATCGTCAGCCGGTTCATGAACGAGGTGGTTGGCGATGTCCGGCCCGCGCTCGTGACGTTGCTGGTTGCGGTCGGCCTGGTGTTGCTGATTGCGTGCGCGAACATCGCCGGGCTTTTGTTGGCCCAACACGCCGCGCGCACGAAAGAGATTGCGATCCGGGCGGCGCTCGGAGCAGGCCGTACACGACTCGTCCGGCAGTTCTTTGCTGAAGGACTATTGCTGTCGTTGTTCGGCAGCGTAGCCGGACTTGCAGTGGCTCAATTGGGCTTGCAGGTATTGTTGAAGTTTGTGCCGCCGCAGATGATCCCGCGGCTTGCGCAGGTTGGTCTCGACTGGCGCGTGCTTGGTTTCACGCTCGTGCTATCGCTCGTGACGTGTTTGCTGTTTGGACTCGTGCCTGCGTGGCAGGCGTCGAAACCCGATCTGCAAACGGCGCTCGAACAAAGCGGCCGCACGTCTGGTCCAGGCGCGGCGCGTTTGCGTTTCCGGCAGTTGCTGGTGGTGTTTCAGGTTAGTGTCGCGGTGATGCTGGTGATCGGCGCGGGACTCATGATCAAGAGTTTCTGGTTGCTGCAAAAAGTCGATCCGGGCTTCAAGTCGGAGCGAGTGTTGTCGGCTGGAATAACTTTGCCTACATCGAAGTACGACGAACCCATCAAGATCAACAACTTCTTCAATCAGTTGAGTGAGCGTGTGGCGGTGGTGCCGGGCGTCGAATCGGTTTCGATTGCTTACGATCATCCGTTGCAGTCGAATTGGCTCGACTCATTCGAGATCGAAGGGCGCGCAAAGGCTCCGGGAAATTCGGACCAGGCGAACTTTATTCCGGTTGGTCCGGATTACTTCAAGACTGTCGGCGTGCAGCTTGTAAGCGGACGATTATTCACGGCGCGGGACGATGCAGATCATCCGGGCGCCGCGGTCGTGAACGAAGCGCTTGTGCGCCATTACTTTCCTAACGAGAACCCGCTAGGGCGTCGTCTTCGTCCCGGACCACCGGGAAGAATCTGGGACGGTCAGCGCCTGACTTCCTTTGAAATCGTGGGCGTCGTGCGCGACGTAAAGTTCGATGGTCTCGCCGCTACGCCTGAGCCGGCGTATTACCTGCCCGCTACGCAAGCGCCGCTCGGAGACATGACGATCCTGGTCCACACAACGACCGATCCGCAGTCGATCGTTGCGGGACTGCGGCAAGCGGTCTGGTCCATCGATCCGAATCAGCCGATAAGCAATGTCAACACGCTGGAGCAGATCGTCTCGGAGAGCATCGCGCAGCCGCGTCTCAATATGCTGTTGATGATGCTGTTTGGTGGACTCGCCTTGCTGTTATCCGCAGTCGGCATCTATGGGCTGTTGTCTTACGCCGTGACGCAGCGCACGCAGGAGCTGGGCATTCGCATGGCTCTTGGCGCGAATGTCACTGACGTTTTGAAACTCGTCTTGAAGCAGGGAATGCTCCTCGCGCTGCTTGGCGAAGCGCTCGGTCTTGCCGGAGCTTTTGCTTTAACGCGCCTGATGAGTGGGCTCTTGTTTGGTGTAACCCCGACTGACACGACGATCTTCGCAGGCGTTGTCGTCGTATTAACTCTCACTGCGTTGCTGGCTTGTTATTTGCCCGCCCGGCGCGCAACGAAAGTCGATCCGTTGGTCGCGCTCAGGTATGAATAAAAGGCAATCCACAGATTACGCAGAAAATAATCTGTGGCATCTGTGGATGGTTTTATGGATACATTAATTCAAGACGTTCGCTACGGCCTCAAACAGCTCTGGAAGAGCAAAGGCGTGACGGTCGTGGCGATCGTGTCGCTTGCGGTTGGCATCGGCGCAAACTCTGTGATCTTTAGCGTCGTCAACTCATTCCTCTTGCGGCCGCGCGCGGTGTCGGCGCCGGAGCAGCTCGTCGAAATCTACACGGGCGATCGCAATCAGCCGTATCACTCCAGCTCCTATCCGGCCTACCAGGATTTTCGCGACCGCAGTGGAGTGTTCACGGGTCTCGCCGCTTACGGCATCTGGCAATTCAAACTCGACGACGGCAATCAGGTCGAACAGGTTTGGGGTGAGCCGGTAACTGGAAACTACTTCGACGTGCTTGGTGTTTCCGCGTTCAAGGGCCGCACGTTTCTGCCGGAGGAAGACGTAGCGCCGGGACGCAATCCGGTCGTCGTGATCGGACACTCGCTTTGGCAACGGCGCTTCAATTCCGATCCGGATCTCGTCGGCAAAACGATCACGCTCAACTACCAGCCGCTGACCGTTATCGGCATCGCGCCGCCACAATACAACGGCATGATGCGCGGGTTGGCGAGCGAGGTCTGGGTGCCGTTGGCGTTGACGCCGGTGCTGGATCCGACAAGAGGCGAACGCGTATTAACGAGCCGCGGGAATCGATGGCTCACGATCGTCGGCAGACTCAAACCCGATACAACGATCGCACAGGCACGCGCGCGCTTCGACATGCTCACGCAGGAGATGCGCGCCTCGCAACCGGAAGAGTGGGCGCGGCCGAACCGCGAACTGTCTGCTTCCGTGCTGTCGGAAAGTGAAACCCGCATTCATCCGCAAGCGCGCGAGATGGCTTACGCGATCGCGGCCGGGCTGTTTGTAACCGTGAACCTCGTGCTGCTCATCGCGTGCATCAATCTCGCAAGCATGTTGTTAGCGCGAGCAGTCGGCCGGCGCAACGAGATCGCGGTGCGGCTCGCGTTGGGCGCGCGGCGCTCGCGGATCGTTCGGCAACTGCTGACCGAGAGTGTGCTGCTGGCGCTGGTTGCCGGCGTCGCCGGATTACTGCTCGCCATGTGGTTACTCGATCTCGCGATGGCGTTCATGCCTGCGCTACCGGAAGGTATTCGCGTGGCAGTCGATCTTCGTCTCGATTGGCGCGTGCTGGTCTACACGATGTCGTTTGCGACGGTGACCGGAGTGCTGTTTGGGCTCGTGCCCGCACTGCACAGTTCGAAAGCGGAAGTCGCGACAGTGCTGAAAGACGATTCGAGTTTGTTCAGCGGACGTTATCGCAAATCGCGCATTCGCATGTCGCTCGTGGTGGCCCAGGTGGCGTTCTCGTTGTTGCTGTTGATCGGCGCTGGTTTGGTGTGGCGCAGTTTGGAAAAGGTCAGACCGACGCGGGTCGGTTTCGCGACGGACAACATTCTCCTCGCGCCGGTTACGCTGGATGAAACTCGTTACGATCGCGTCAAAACGCAGGAGTTTTATCGCAATCTTTCCGAACGTGTCGCTGCTTTGCCGGGCGTGCAGGCGGTCAGTCTCGTGGATGAGATACCCGGCGGTGTGTTGGGTGGCACGCGCCGCGGCACCGACATCGAAGGTTACAAGTATCAACCCGGCGAAAGCAGGGAGATCGATGCGGCTCTCGCTGGACCTCGTTACTTCTCGAACATGAAACTTCCGTTCGTGCAGGGACGCGACTTTGACGAGCGCGATCGTGACGGTGCACCGTGCGTAGCAATCGTCAACGAAGCGTTTGGCGATCGATACTTCGGCGGCGCGGCGCCACTCGGCAAACACCTCTCGAAATACACGGGACGTAACAATGAGAAAGAGCAGTGCGAGATCGTCGGCGTGATTCGCGACGACGAGTGGCAGGTGGTGCACGAACCGCGTCCGTTTTTTGCGATGGCCTTGCAGCAATCGGATCGGAGACGCGCAATGCTTATGGTCAACGCCACAGTCGACGCTGGAAGTTTGACCGGTCCGGTGCGGCAGGTGATTCGCGATCTCGACCGGTCGATCCCGGTTGCAGACGTGCAAACGCTGCCGCAGTTTTTCAACTTCATGCTTTATCCGTTTCGGCTTCTGGGCGCGGTGATGGCGGCGTGTGGATTGATGGTGCTGTTGCTCGCGTCGATCGGTATCA
>Ga0307505_10000293_pt1 | contig 59237 bp, 61 predicted proteins | sample 23_S_MG_FD_202183 | JGI IMG/M metagenome (GOLD analysis project Ga0307505, IMG submission 202183) | Soil microbial communities from Populus trichocarpa stands in riparian zone in the Pacific Northwest, United States - 23_S | ecosystem: Environmental > Terrestrial > Soil > Riparian zone > Trees...
GTTTCTGCCGTGATACAATGTCGCTGCGGGAAGAACCGCCTCAACTACAACCAGCCGGAGAGCTCGCGCCTGGCGATCGTCTCGATCACGTCCATCCCCTCGACGCTGTCGTTGAGGCAGGGAATGTGGGCGAACTTCTCGCCGCCGCCATGCAGGAAGATCTCGCGCACCTCGCCGTCGATCTCCTCCAGCGTCTCGATGCAGTCGGACGAAAAGCCGGGATTGAGAATGGCGATGCGCTTCACGCCATCGGCCGCCAGCTTCTCCACCGTCTTGTCGGTGTATGGCTGCAGCCATTCCTGCGCACCGAAGCGCGACTGGAATGTGGTGACCAGACGCCTGTCGTCGAAGCCCATCGCCTCGCGCAGGAGCCGCGTCGTCTTCACGCAATGGCAATGATAGGGATCGCCGCGCTCGAAATACGGCTTGGGGATGCCGTGGTAGGAGGCGAGTATCACTTCCGGTTCAAAGTCGAGCGCGTCGAGGTGGCCGCGCAGGGAACGCGCCAGCGCGTCGATATAGACCGGCTCGTCGAAATAGGGCGGAACCGAGCGCACCGTGGGCATGTGCCTGATCGTCATCAGGGCGCGGTAGAACTGGTCGTTCGCCGTTGCCGTTGTCGTTGCCGAAAACTGCGGATAGAGCGGGAACATCACAATGCGGTCGCAGCCCTTTTTGATCAGGCTGTCGACGGCCTGGGCCATCGAGGGGGTTCCGTAGCGCATGCCCCATTCGACGACCAGACGGTCGTCATCGGCAAGCGAGGCGGCCAGCTTTTCCGCCTGGGCGCGCGTGATGGTGCGCAGCGGCGATTCGTCCTTCTCGCGGTTCCAGATCTTGGCGTAGTTGGCGCCCGACTTCTGCGGGCGGGTGGTCAGCACCGCGCCATAGAGGATCGGATACCAGATCGCCTTGTTGAGCTCGATGATGCGGGGATCCGACAGGAATTCGCGCAGGTAGCGCCACATCGGCCAATAGCCGGTGCCGTCAGGGGTTCCGAGGTTGGAGAGCAGGATGCCGATGCGCCCCTGCCGGACAACCGGGTGGCCAGACGGCAGCGGCCCCGTCGCCTTCGCATTGTCGATGTCGGTCTTGGCGAGAACGTTCATGCCGGTCCACTCCTGCAAGTGGCTGGAAACTAGGGATAGCTCGTCTCGATGCAAGTGTCCGGCTTGCCGCACCTTGACCCTGATCAACCGGCGTAGTCGCGCTCGTCCGAAATCACTTTGCCGTCGTTGGGCAGAGAACCCGCTTCGGCGACCCGGACGCTGCCGCCCAACTTAGTCACTTCGCGCAGCGTCGCCTCGATCGCCGCCGTGTCGGGCGAGCGGTTGCTCGCAGCCTCGACATGGAGAATCATCGTGTCGCGGGCGCCGTCACGAGCGACGACGAGGCGGGCGCGAGCGATTTCGGGATGGCGGCCGACAATTTCGGCCACCTGCTTCGGGTCGACGAACATGCCCTTGACCTTGGTGCGCTGGTCGGCGCGGCCCATCCAGCCCCTGATGCGAATGCCGGTGCGTCCACAGGGCGACTGGCCGGGCAGCACGGCTGAAAGGTCGCCGGTGCCGAGGCGTATCAGGGGATAGGCAGGGTTCAGGCTGGTGACGACGAGTTCGCCCACCTCGCCGTCGGGAACCGGGTCGCCGGTTCCTGGGCGAACGATCTCGACGATGAGGTTTTCGTTTACGATCATGCCGGGATGCGGGCTGCCGTCGTCTGCGGCACTCTCATAGGCGATGATGCCGAACTCGGCCGTGGCGTAGCATTGCAGCACGGATACGCCGCGTACGCGGTATTCCTCGCGCAGCGACGGGAAAAGGGCGCCGCCCGAGACGAGGCCACGCCGGATCGAAGACAGGTCTTTTCCCGTCTCGGCCGCATGGTCGAGCAGTATCTTGAGAAAGTCAGGCGTGCCCGCGTAGCCTGCCGGACGCAGCGCCGCCGCCGCCTCGACCTGCATGTCGGTGTTGCCGGTACCCGCCGGAAACACGGTGCAGCCGAGCGCGCGCGCGCCTCCATCGAGCATGAAGGCGCCCGGGGTCATATGATAGGAAAAGGCGTTATGGACGATGTCGCCGGGGCGGAAGCCCGCCGCGAAGAAGGCACGCGCCGCCTGGGCGAAATCGTCGCCCGGTCCCTGCGGCTCCCAGACGGGACCGGGGGACAGGAAAACCCGGCTGCCATTCAGATGGGCGGGGTCGGCAAAGCCGCCGAACGGCGGATTTTCGGCCTGCATTTCCATCAGTTGCGCCTTGCGCAGCACGGGCAGCGATGCCAGCGCTTCGCGTGAGGTGAGCGAAGACGGATCGAAACCGTTCAGCCAGCGGCCGAGGCCCGGCGCGCCCTTGAATGCGGAAGCGAGGAAGCCCGGCAGCCGGGTGAAAAGCCCTGCCTCCCGTTCATCCGGAGATTGCCGCTCCAGTTCATCGAAATAGGCGGCCATCGTTCCTCCCAAGGGCTGCGGCTTGCCCTGTTATCGCAGGAGCCGCAGCCAGCGCGCAAGATTGACCAGTGTTATGAGCGCAGCGGCCACATAGGTGAATGCGGCAGCACGCAGCACGCTGCGTGCTGCAGGCATGTCAGCCGCCTCGAGATAGCGGCCTTCCTCGAGAATGGGCAGCGCCTTTCGGTAGCTGGCGTCGTACTCTACCGGCAGCGTCACCAGCGCGAAGACGACGCGCACCGAGAGCAGCGCCATGCCGACGCCGAGCAGGGCGGCAAAGGCGAGTGGGGTGCGCGCCGCGACGCCGAGAACAGGCGCCGCGATGAAGAATGCGGCGGCGGCGCGGTCGGTCAGCGTCGCCACCTCGGCCAACCTTTGGCGAAATTCCAAAAGCCGGTCGCCCTGAGCATGCTGGATCGCATGGCCCACCTCGTGGGCCGCGATTGCGACCGCCGCGACCGAACGGCCGTCATGGTGCGCAGGCAGCAGCCGCACGACGCGGTCCTTCGGGTCGTAGTGATCGCCAAGTTCAGTCGTCTCGACCTTCACGCCGTCGAGTTGCCAGCGGTCGAGAAGGTGGCGAGCGAACTCGCCACCCGTTCCCGGCAGGTCGGGGCGCTCCTTGCCGTGGCGCGCGATGGCCAGCCGGATGAGCGCCTGCGGCAGGACGACGACGGCGACGATGGCGGCAAGGGCGAGGATGGCCAGCATCGGCCGCTTATCCGCCGCTCAGCGCGTCAGGACATCCCGCTTGCGCGGCGAATGAGCGAGAACTGCTGGCCGGCCGAGCTGGTGCAGTTGAGCTGGGTCTGTGTGACCATGGCGCAATTGACCTGCGTGGTGGTTTGCCGGATGAGCGATGTCACCGAGATGGACACCGTCGCAGGATCCACCTGCGTGTAGTTGCCTTCGGCCAGCTTGTTGCCGGTGTCGGTCGCCAGCGTCTCGAAATAGCCGGCCTGGAAGCGGGACATGGCCACGCCGTCCGTGCTTAGCCACTCGCCGTCGAAATTCGATGTTGGCGCCGGAGCGGCCATGATCGGCCCGCGCGGTGAGGGCGACCCGCTAAATCCCTGACAGCCAGCCAGAGCGACTGCCATTGCGACGAGCGCGACCGCACGAAACTTGCCCGCATCCATCATGCCGATTGTCCTCTCCTCGGAACGATTGAAATTCATTTGCCGGTTTTCTGGGCGAAAGCAAGGTAACGCAGGCCCCCGCGCCGTCCCCGAAACGCCTAACGGACAAGAATGTTGCGGAACTGCCAAGGATCACTCTCGTCGATATCCTCGGGGAACAATCCCGGCCTGCCTGCCAGCGGCGTCCAGTCCGTATAGTAGCCCTTCACCGGCCCCAAATAGGGCATCTGCACCTCGAGACAACGGCGGTAATCGATTTCGTCCGTCTCGACGATGCCGGCCTCGGGGTTCTCCAGGGCCCAGACCATGCCGGCCAGCACCGCCGACGTGACCTGAAGACCGGTGGCGTTCTGGTGGGGGGCGAGGCGGCGCGCCTCGTCGAGCGAAAGCTGGGAGCCGTACCAGTAGGCGTTCTTCTTGTGGCCGTAGAGCAGCACGCCAAGCTCGTCGACGCCGTCGACCAGCTCGTTTTCGTCGAGCACGTGCTGCACCGGCTGCGCCTTGCCGGCCGCGCCGAACATCTCGTGAAGCGACAGCACGGCGTCGTTGCAGGGGTGATAGGCGTAGTGGCAGGTCGGCCGATAAGTCGCTTCGCCGTCCTTGTCGAAAACGGTGAAGAAGTCGGCGATCGAGATCGCCTCGTTGTGAGTAACGAGAAAGCCGTATTGGGCGCCGGGCGTCGGGCACCAGGTGCGCACACGGGTGTTGGCGCCGGGCTGGTCGAGATAGATGGCGGCCTTGTTGCCCTTCTTGTGACGTCGCGCATTCTTCGGCGTCCACTTCTCGTGAGTGCCCCAGCCGAGCTCGGAAGGCTGCAAGCCCTCGGAAATGAAGCCCTCCACCGACCATGTGTTCCAGAAGACGTTGAGCGGCTTGGGGTTTTTGGTGCGCTGGGTGTCACGCTCGGCAATGTGAATGCCCTTGACGCCGGCCTTCTTCATCAGCCTGGCCCAGCCGGCGCGATCGTCGACGGCGGGTTCCTCAAATTTCAGGTTCAGCTCGCGCGCCAGATCGACAAGCGCCTGCTTGACGAACCAGGACACCATGCCGGGATTGGCGCCGCAGCAGGAGATGGCGGTCGTGCCGCCGGGGTTCTTCCGCTTCTCCTCGCGCACGGTCTCGCGCAGCGCGTAATTCGTTCGGCTGGCATTGTCGGCATCGGCGTCGAAATAAAAGCCCAGCCAGGGCTCGACCACCGTGTCGACGTAGAGAATGCCGAGCTTGCGGCAGAGCTTGATCAGGTCGAGCGAGCCGGTGTCGACGGAGAGGTTGACGCAGAAGCCCCGTCCTTCGCCCTCGGTGAGCAGCGGCGTCAGCAGCTCCTTGTAGTTTTTCTTCGTCACATGCTGCTGCACGTAGCGGATCCCGCGCTCGTCGAGCAGCTTGCGGTCGGCGTCGCTCGGGTCGATGACGACCATGCGCGACCTGTCGAAGCGGAAATGGCGCTCGATCAATGGCAGCGTCCCGCGCCCGATGGAGCCGAAGCCGATCATCACGATCGGGCCGGTGATTTCGCCATAGACGGGTGCGTTGACGTCGGCCATTGCGGAAAGCTCCTGGTTGCGAGGGCTCGGGCACGGCAACCCGATTGCTCGGGCGCCTAATCACAGAACCGTGTCAGTATCAACAAACGCCCAAGGGGGCTACGGGTTCGCCGCCATGGCTTGAAGAGCCGCGACGAGCCGGTCGCGATCGGCCGTCAGCCCCTTGTAGTCGAGCTGGGCCGTGTCGAGCGCGGCGAGCTGTGCGGCAAAGGAGGCGGCGATGCGTGCGCGATCCTCATGGGCCGCCAGCCGTTTCATCGGGTCGAGAAAGATGCGGATCGTAAACATGATGTCGCCGCTGCGTGGCAGCTTCCGCAAGGTCTGCCGCTCGACGCGGATGAAGGCGGCGTCGACAGGATTGGCGCCGGCGAAGCGCGGCGGCCGCGCCGCTGCTCGCTCTTCGCGCGCGAGACCCGACAGCGGATGGTAGAGCGCTGGCGTGTTCTGGAGCGACCAGTTCCAACGCAGCACCATCTGGCCCTGCAGATTGTCGAACATGCGCTCGATCAGCCCGGCGTTGCGGGTGCCCGCGCCGAAGCCGGGCACTGGACCATGCACCTCGGCGAGCGGCCGGCCGATCTTTTCTGCGAGCGTCCACGAGGAAGGGAAGCACAAAGAGGCGGCAGCGACGCGCCAGCCGTCATCGCCGCGCCGCATCAGAACCAGGTCTTCCTGCACGAGGCGGCCGGCAGCCTGAAGGCGCGGCTCCACCGAGCCGGTAGTCGCGTAAGCCGCCATTCTCCGCATCGCCAACTCCCGGTTCTCGCGGCGGGCGAAGATGGAGGATGTCTCCCGGAGCAGGTGATTTCTGACGAGCTCCAGCACCTCTGCCTGCGTTTCCTCGGTGCCAGGTTCGGCGGCGAAGACATCGTCCGGCCGCTCGGCGATCAGCCGGTCCTTCTCCGCGAGATGCGCCTCGTAGTGCTCGTCGACCTCGATCCAGCCATCGGGATCGAGCGGCTTCAGCCCGATGGTGAAGGGAGACGAAGAACCGTCATAGGGTGTGTGAGTCAGTGTCATCAAGTCAGTCTCGCGGGTATGAGGCCGCGCAGGGAGTTGCCAACGAACAGCGCCTCGGCACCGCGCAGGTCGCCCGGTGAAATCACGCGTTCGACGGCATTGCCTTTCTCCAGCAGCTCTTCCCGCAGCACGCCCGCCAGAAGCCCGCATGCGAGCGGAGGCGTTACCAGAGGGCCAGCGCCGAACCGCGCGAAAACGCTGGTAATGGCACCCTCGCAGATCTCGCCGCGCTCGTTGAGCAACACAACTTCGTCCGCCTCGCCGGCCGCGAACTCGGCGCGGGCAGCCTCGTAGATCGCGCGCCGCGAGGTCTTGTGGGCGAGGAGCCTATCGGCCGAATTGAGCCGCGTTGCCGCGAGCACCACGCGCCAGACCGCGCCCTCGGCGACCGGCACAAAAGGATGCTCCGTCAGTTCCGTCTCTCCATCCTGGGTCAGCGTCAGACGCAGTCTCAGCGGCCCGTCGGAGGCATGATGGTGGGAAAATAAGGTTTCGATAGCGCCGGCATCGTGCCGGAACCCAAGCTCTGCCGCCGATCGCAGGAGCCGCCGCAGGTGCCGGTCGCCGCGCACCACACCGCGGTCCCGGTCCCAGAGCATGGTCTCGATCAAATGAAAGCCGGCGGCTCCCCCGTCGCGAAGCGCCCCTTCAGAAGGCATTCGGCGTACTCTCCTTCGGCCGTTGAATCGAAAACCACGCCGCCGCCGACGTTGAAGACCGCCTCGCCATGGTCGTAGAGCGAGATGGTGCGGATGGCGACGTTGAAGCGCATGCGGCCGTCGGGCGCAAGCCAGCCAATGGCGCCGCAATAGACGTCGCGAGGCGTGCCTTCGAGTTCGCGCAGGATCTCCATGGCGCGGATTTTCGGCGCGCCGGTGATCGAACCACACGGGAACAGGGCCGCGAGGATGTCCGTGAAGGTCAGTCCGGGATTGAGTTTCGCCCGGACGCGGCTGATCATCTGGTGCACGGTCTCGTAGCTGTCGACATGGAAAAGCTGCGGCACGTCGAGCGTTCCAACCTCGCTGATACGCGAGATGTCGTTGCGCAGGAGATCGACGATCATCCGGTTTTCGGCCTGATTCTTGGGGTCGGCGGCCAACCCTTCCTTCAGCGCCCGGTCTTCGTCAGGCGTCCTGCCGCGCGGCGCCGTCCCCTTCATCGGCAGGGCCTCGATCCAGCCCTCGGCCGATATGTCGAAGAACAGCTCGGGCGAGCGTGACAGGATGACTGGTCCCTCGAGCCGCACGAAGGCGGCGTGGCCCACCGGCTGCCGGCGCGCAAGCTGGTCGAACACGATCTCCGGGTCGCCGGCCCAGCGGGCGGCCACAGGGAATGTCAGGTTGGCCTGATAGCAGTCGCCAGCCCGCAGGTGGTTGTGAAGCCGTTCGAACCGCTGCGCGTAGTCGGCGGGCGTCCAGGTCGCGCGCGGATCGGCAAGCCAGGCGTTCGATGCGGGGTCGTCGGGAAGGGACGCGTCGTCCGGTTCGGGCCTGTCGAAAACGCCGAAGCAGGCAAGCGGCGCGCGCCGCCCTTCCGGAAGTAGAGGGCGAAGCTTCGGCTCCAGCAGGTAGCCGGCCTCGTAGGACAGATATCCCGCCACCCAGCGCCCGGCGTGCCGTGCCACCTCGACCGCGTGGAGGACAGGAAGAAATTCGTCCGGCGACCACGCGACGAGAATCCGCTCCGGGCGCGTGAACAGGAGGCTTTCGCTGCCCCGTTCGTCACGCAACAGGATGAACCGGTCGTCTGCTGTCGTCATGGCATTCGGCGGCCGGTCGTCTCAGCGGCCGTCCATTGCCTCGAGTTCGTCGATCAGACCTTCGATCACCGACAGGCCCTTCTGCCAGAAGGCCGGATCGGAGGCATCGAGGCCGAAGGGCGCCAGCAGCTCCGAGTGGTGCTTGGTGCCTCCAGCCTTGAGCATCTCGAAATACTTCTCCTGAAAGCCACCCTCGGCGTTTCGGTAGACCGCGTAGAGCGAATTCACCAGGCAGTCGCCGAACGCGTAAGCGTAGACGTAGAAGGGCGAATGAATGAAGTGGGGGATATAGGTCCAGAACGTTTCGTAGCCGTCGCGAATCGCTATCGCCGGGCCGAGGCTCTCGGACTGGACCGACAGCCACAATTCGCCGATCCGGTCCGACGTCAGCTCGCCCTGGCGGCGCTCGACGTGCACCTTGCGCTCGAATTCGTAGAAGGCGATCTGGCGGACGACCGTGTTGATCATGTCCTCGACCTTCTGCGCCAGCATCGCCTTGCGCTCTCGCGGGTCGGTCGTGCGGTCGAGCAGCGAGCGGAAGGTCAGCATCTCGCCGAACACCGATGCCGTCTCGGCCAGCGTCAGCGGCGTATGCGCCATCAGCGCGCCCTGCCTGGCCGCCAGCACCTGGTGCACGCCGTGGCCGAGCTCGTGGGCGAGCGTCATCACGTCGCGCGGCTTGCCCTGATAGTTGAGCAGCACATAGGGGTGCGCGGAGGGGACGGTCGGATGGGCAAAGGCACCCGGTGACTTGCCCGGCCGCACCGGCGCGTCGATCCAGCCCCGGTCGAAAAAGCCGCGTGCGATCTCGGCCATCTCGGGGTCGAAGGCATGGTAGGCCGACAACACCGTATGGCGCGCATCTTCCCAGCCGATCGTCGCCTGCGGCGTCTCAGGGAGCGGCGCGTTGCGGTCCCAGTGGTTCATGCGCTCCATGCCCAGCCATTTGGCCTTCATGGCGTAGTAGCGGTGCGACAGGCGCGGATAGGCCGCCGCGACGGCCGCCGCCAGAGCGTCGACCACCTCGCGCTCGACCCGATTGGCGAGGTGGCGCGAGTCGGCGATGTCGGCGAAGCCACGCCAGCGGTCGGAAATCTCCTTGTCCTTGGCCAGCGTGTTGGTGATCAGCGTGAAGGTGCGCAGGTTGTCGCGGAAGGTCACGGCGAGGGCTTCCGACGCCGCCTGGCGCAGGGCGCCGTCCGGGTCCTGAAGCTTGTTGAGGGTCGGTTCCAGAGTCAGTTCCTCGCCGCGCACCTGAAAGCGCAGCGACGTCATCGTCTCGTCGAACAGCCGGTTCCACGCGCCGCGGCCGGTGATCGACTTCTCGTGGAATAGCTGCTCGACACGGTCCTCGAGCTGGTAGGGCTTGTCCTGGCGCAGGTCGACGATCCACGGCCGGTAGTGACCGAATGCAGGGTCGGCGTCGAGCGCACGCGAAACCACATCGTCGTCGATCTGGTTCAACTCCAGCGTGAAAAACAGCAGCTTGGCGCTGGCGTCCGTCAGCTTCTCCTGGATGTCGCCGTAGAACTTGGCCCGCTTCGGGTCGGACGTATCGCCGGCATAGAGCAGGCCGGCATAGGAGCCGATCCTGCCCATCAGGTCTTCCAGTTCCTCATAGGCGGCGACGGCCGCGCCGAGCCCTTCGTCGCCGCTCTTGCCGGCGGCCTTCGCCAGCGTGCCTTTCCAGCGCGCCTCGAACGCGGCCGCCCTGCTGGCGACATCCTCGAGATCATGCTTCAGCTCGGGCGCGTCCATGGCGGCATAGAGGTCCGCGAGGTTCCACTCAGGCAGGCCATCCAGCACGGGAGCGCTGCCGGCAGTGGCGGCAGGCATCCGCGAGGAGGGGAACTGGCGGTCACGCTGGATCGACATCGGGTATGGCTCGCATCATTCGTTCAAATTGTGGGCAGGCCGGCAACGACTTGTTCACCGGCTTTCTTGAGCCCCTGTTTATGCCGCTGTGCCATGTTGGGCCAACACATTGCGTGCAGCCTATCCGGATTCCGCGAAAGTTCCATGGCCCGACCCGTACTCATTGTCGACGACGATCCCGTACAGCGCCGAATCGTCGAGGCGACGATCGCCAAGTTCGGTCATGAGGCCGTCGCTGTCGAGGGCGGCGAGGCGGCACTTGCGGCACTCGACGGGCCGCGCGGTCGCGACTATGCGGTGGTGATCCTCGATCTGGTCATGCCGGGGGTGGACGGCATCCAGGTGTTGGATCGGATGCGCGAGCGCCAGATCCATGTACCCGTCATCGTGCAGACCTCGAAGGGAAGCATCGACACTGCCGTGACCGCGATGCGGTCGGGCGCGTTCGATTTCGTGGTCAAGCCCGCCTCGCCGGAGCGCCTGCAGGCGGCCGTGTCGAGCGCCATGAAGGTCGAGGCATTCGAGGGCGAGGCCCGGCGTACGCGCGGCGGGACGGCGGGCACGCTGTCGTTCAAAGACATCGTCACCGGCTCCGAATCGATGGAGCGAGTGTTGCGCCTGGCCAGAAAGGCGGCGGCGTCGAACATACCCATCCTGATCGAGGGCGAATCAGGCTCCGGCAAGGAAGTGATAGCGCGCGCCATCCAGGGCGCGGGCGAGCGCAAGGGCAAGGCGTTCGTCACCGTCAACTGCGGCGCCATTCCCGACAATCTGGTCGAGAGCATCCTGTTCGGTCACGAGAAGGGCTCGTTCACCGGCGCGACGGAGAAGCATGTCGGCAAGTTCGTGGAGGCGAACGGAGGGACGCTCTTCCTCGACGAGATCGGCGACCTGCCGCTGGACGTGCAGGTGAAGCTGTTGCGTGCAGTGCAGGAGGGAGAGGTCGATCCGGTCGGCTCGCGCGCGACGGTGAAGGTCGATATCAGGCTAATCTCGGCGACCCATCGCGACCTGCTACAGCGGGTCAAGGACGGCCAGTTCCGCGAGGACCTGTTCTACCGGCTCAACGTCTTCCCGATCCACGTGCCGTCGCTGCGCGAGCGCCGCGAAGACATTCCGATGCTGGTCCAGCATTTCATCAACAGGGTGGGCTCCACCGAGGCGCGCGGGCGAATCAGCGGCATCTCGGCGGGCGCGCTGGCGATGCTCAAGGCCTATGACTGGCCGGGCAACATCCGCCAGCTCGAGAACGCCATCCTGCGCGCGATCGTACTGTGCGAAGGGGCCGTGCTGACCGCCGACGACTTCCCGCAGATCAAGGCGCAGGTGGAAGGCATCGACCTGCGCGAGGTCGAGGCAGCGCTCGACGCCGCGCCGACGGCACACGTCGCGCTCTCGGGCGAGAGCGTCGATCTCCCGGAGCCCGATTCGGCCGGCGCCGCGGCTCCGTCTCCTGCGGCGGACGCGTACGGGTTGCTCAACGCGCTCGACGACCGTGGCAATGTGCGTACGATCGCAGAGGTCGAGGGCGAGATGATCAGGCTGGCGATCGAGCGCTACAACGGCCAGATGAGCGAGGTCGCGCGGCGGCTGGGAATCGGCCGTTCGACGCTCTATCGCAAGCTCAAGGAAATGGGCATCGAGCCCGACGACGGACGCGCCGAGCGCCTCGCATCCTGATTGCGCCGCCGGCAAGCGGCTGTTATCCATTGGTTTACCGTGTTCCCTGTTGTCGACATACGCCACGTTGTCGCCATGGTCAGGGCGCATTGCTGCTTCAATAAGCGGGGATTAACCATTAGGAATGATATTCGGGTTGTCACAAGCGCCCGAGCTTTTGTTCCGGGGACCAATGAACAGCCGATAAGGCGACGCGTTTTGAGCATTCTTGACCGAACTGAAGTTGAGGGGCGGATCGAAGGAATGTCCTGGCTGAAATGGCTAGGGGCTTTCTTCGTCGCAGCCATCGTTTCCATGTCGGCGACGGCGGAAGCCGAAGCGCAGACGCGCTCGCTGAAGCTGTATTTCATCCACACCAAGGAACGCGCCGAGATCACTTATATGCGCAATGGTCGTTACGACCAGCGCGGTCTCAACGAGATCAACCGCTTCCTGCGCGACTGGCGGCGCAACGAGCCGGCCAAGATGGACCCGAAGCTGCTCGACCTCGTTTGGGAAGTCTACCGCTCTGTCGGCGCGCGCGACTACATTCACGTGGTTTCCGCCTATCGCTCTCCCGCCACCAACGCGTCACTGCGCAGCCGCTCCTCCGGCGTGGCCGAGAAGAGCCAGCACATGGTCGGCAAGGCTATGGATTTCTATATTCCCGGCGTGTCGCTTTCGAAATTGCGCGCGGCCGCCTTCAAGGCCGAGGGCGGCGGCGTGGGCTATTATCCGAAGTCCGGCTCGCCCTTCGTCCATCTCGATGTCGGCAACGTCCGTTCGTGGCCGCGCATGAACCGCAACGAGTTGATGGCGCTGTTCCCCGACGGCAGGACCGTGCATGTTCCGGCCGACGGCAAGCCGCTGCCGGGCTACCAGCAGGCGCTCGCCTCCTACAAGGCCCGCCAGCGTAGCGGCGCTACCGTCCAGATCGCCAGCGCCGATGCCAGCCCGGCCGCCAGCGGCAATCGTTCCGGCCGCGGCCTGCTCGCCACGCTGTTCGGCGGTGGCGGGGGTGGCGCCGACGAGGAAGAGGACGGCGAAATCGCCATGGCCGGCTCCGGCCGCGCCGCGCCGGCCGCAGCAGCCGTTCCGCCGGCGGCAGTTGCCGCGCCGAGGCGCGAACAGGCTCCCGAGGCCATCCTTGCCGCCCTCCCGGCGCGCGACGTGCCGCTACCGGTCGTGGCGCCGCGCCCGCTGGTCGATGTCGGCGCGCCTGCCAGCCCGCTGATCGCCGGCATGCCCGCGAACAATGTCGCTGCTGCGCCGGTGGCGATGGAAGAGGTCGCGGTCAACGTTCCGCTGCCGTCGCGCCGTCCCGACTACACGCCGCCGGTAGAGGCTGCGACCCAGGTGGCGGCTGCCGACAACCTTCCTGTCTCGGCGATCGCGGGCACTGCGCCGCGTAGCGCCGGATCGTCGGCAATCTCCGATCTCCTGGCCATGAGCGCGGCCGAGGCGCGCGCAGACGTGGTCATCAATCCACCCGTGCCTGCCCTGCGGCCGGGCTCCTCGACCAAGGTCGAGGGCGAACGCCAAGTCGCCGCGATCGACACGAGCGAGGGCCAGGTGTTCGCTCTGGCGTCGCTGCCCGATCCAGACGCGCCGCTGGCCACGCAGGATACGCAGCAGATCGTTGTCAGGCGGTCGCCCGACATGGTCGACCAGAACCGTATCGCCTCGCTGGCCGCAACGCCGCGCGTCGCAGTGCTCGGCCGCGATGCGGGTTCGGACGCGGTGACGGCCCTCGATTCGGGCATCCGCACCACCGCCAAGGCGGCAAAGCCGCGCGCCGGGGACAGCCGCGTTCAGCCGAAGTCGGTCGCGGTGCCCGTGCAGCAGGAATTGACGCGGTGGGCCTTCAAGCGCGACGTCGACGTCTCGTCCGCCGGCGGCACGACCGAGCCTGCGACGGCGCACGCAATGGTGCGCAGCGCACCGAGCACCGTCTACACGACCGGCTTCCAGAGGGGCGTTGCCGCGCCGGCGGATCGCTTCACCGGCAAGGCGGTTACCTTCATCTCCGTGGCTCGATTCGAGACCAACTGACCAGATACGCCACGGCATGAAAAAACGGGCACGCTGGCGTGCCCGTTTTCATGTGTGCTCCTTGCTGCGCAGATGCGGCCGGTCAGCCAGGCTTCAGTCTTTTGCCAGAAGGGCTGCCTCGGCGGCGAGACGGGTGATCCCGTCCCAATCGCCCGATGCGATCATCGAGTCGGGCGCCACCCACGAGCCGCCCACGCAAATGACGTTGGGCAGCGCCAGGTAGTCACGCGCATTGCCGGCGCCGATGCCGCCCGTCGGGCAGAAACGAACTTCCGCCAGCGGTGACGACAGCGCCTTGAGAAAGCTCGCACCGCCCGCTTGTTCCGCGGGGAAAAACTTCAGCAGCTTATAGCCCGACTCGCGCGCGGCCATGATCTCGCCCGGAGTGACGGCGCCCGGCAGCAGCGGCACGTCGCTGCCCGCGGCCGCGTCGATCAACTGCGGCGTCAGGCCGGGGCTGACGATGAAACGTGCGCCGGCTTCCGTCGCGGCCTTGAACTGAGCGGCATCGAGAATGGTGCCCGCTCCGACGATCGCTTCCGGTGCCTCGGCGCTCGCCAGCCTGATCGCGTCGAGGGCGGCAGGCGTGCGCAGCGTGATCTCGATGGCGCGCAGCCCGCCGCGTGCGAGAGCGCGGGCCAGCGGGACGGCGTCTTCCGCACGGTCTACCTTGATGACCGGGATGACGGGCTGGCCGGTCATGACTTCGAGAAGCGGTCCGGCCTTCTGCGCGCGCGACGGCATGGCGTCCTCCGATGCAGGAATTTCAATCGGTTTAGCGGTGCCGGCTCTACCAGAGCCGGCACTTGCTGTCCATGGCATGCCAGCTCGTCAAAGCAGATGCCGCAGCAGGCGGGCAAGAAGACCGCCCGGCGGTGCCTTGGCCGGCCTGGCAGGCTTGGTGCGATTGGCGTCGCGACCGGCCGCCGCTCCATCGAGCGGCCGATGCGCTTCCCTTGCTGTGCCGGCCGGCGACGGGCTTAGGTCGATCGCATAGGTCCGGGAATAGCGCGCATAGGCATCAGCGAGCTTCGTGTCGTAAGCATTGCGCCGATAGGCCGGGCCGTTGTAGCCACGGGCGAAGGCCGCCCAGTCCTGCCGGCGCAGAGCGTCGGCGAGGCCGGAGCGTTCAATGAAGCGCGACATCAGACGCAACTGCCCGCGCAGGCCGGCGCGAGCTTCGGCGACAAGCGCGTCGACGCTGCCATAGCCGAGCCACGCCCAGTGTGCGCCCATTACCTGACCTATGCCCCAGGAGACGGATTCGTGCGCCGCCTTGTGGTCGATGGCGGCGGCACGTCCGAGCAGATTCCAGCGCGCGGCTTGCGAGCCGGGATTGGCGATCGCGCCGGCATTTGGCGCGGCCAGCCTCTCCGCACGTGCCTGCTCGCGCTTAGCGCCGGTCAGGCGGCGGTCGAAATAGTGCCCCTCGAAGCGGATGAGCGGCTCATTGCGCCCTTCGACCATGGCGTGAACGCGCAATCCGCTTTCGATATGGGCAACGGCGGCCAGCGCCGCTGCCGGCACCCCCATCTCGCGGGCGACCGCAGCTATTTCCTGCATCATTTCCTTGTCGAACATGGCCGTTTTTCTCCGTGGTGAAAGAACGGCCATTGTCCTTCACGTTCGCAGGGCGTTGATGAAATCCTTGAAACTGCGAGGCTGCAGCGCTACGAGCCCCCGATGGCCACAACCGAGCCCGATCAGGCGATCCGCGTCGCCGCGCTCTACCGCTTCGCCGCACTGCCCGAGGCCGTCGCCTTGCGCGCGCCGCTGGTCGAATTCTGCCACTCGCACGGCATCAAGGGCACGCTGCTCCTTGCCAGGGAAGGTATCAACGGGACGGTGGCCGGCAGCCCGGAGGCTATCGCCGCAATCATCTCTTATCTGGAGGCGATTCCGGCGCTTACTGGGCTGGACGTGAAGTTCAGCGGCGCCGACCAAATGCCGTTTCACCGCATGAAGGTAAGGCTCAAGCGCGAGATCGTCACCATGGGTGTGGCAGACCTCGACCCGGCAACGGAGGCAGGAACCCATGTCGAACCGGCGGCATGGAATGCACTGATTGGAGACCCCGATACCGTCGTCATCGACACGCGCAATGCCTACGAGACCGCTCTCGGCAGTTTCGCCGGGGCCGTCGATCCCCATACGGAGAGCTTTACCGAATTTCCGGCCTGGGCCGAGCAGAAGGCGGAAACGCTGCGCGGGCGCAGGGTCGCCATGTTCTGCACCGGTGGCATACGCTGCGAGAAGGCGACGGCCTTGATGCGCCGGCTGGGCGTGGAGGAGGTCTACCATCTCAAGGGCGGCATCCTGCGCTATCTGGAAGAGGTGCCGGCCGAGGAAAGCCTGTGGCAGGGCGAATGCTTCGTCTTCGACGAAAGGGTGTCGCTGACCCATGGCCTGAAGGAGGGCGAGGCCGAATTGTGTCGTGCCTGCCGTCGCCCGCTGACCCCCGAAGAGCGCCGCTCGCCGCGCTATATGGAGGGCATTTCCTGCCATCACTGTCATGACGACCGTTCGGAGGAGGATCGCGCCCGCTATTCCGAGCGCCACCGTCAGGTAGCGCTTGCCGAACGGCGTGGCGCGGGACCGCATATAGGGGGTTAAGGCGAAGTGCGCCGTCGCCGTCATTGCAATGGGGCACATGCCTGCCTACCTCTCGTTGGCTGGCCCCAAGGGCCGCCTGAGAAAAGACGGCAAGGAGGCTGCGATGTTCGACCCGAAGAAGTTGCTCGACGACCTGCTGGGTTCCAAAGTCCCGGGAACCGAGTCCACCGTGCGCGACAAGGCCGGGCAGGCCGCGCAGATGGCGCGCGACAATCCGCTGGCCGCCGGCGCGCTCGCTGCGGTGCTGCTGGGAACCGGTACGGGGCGGCAGATCACCGGCACGGCGCTGAAGCTCGGTGGCATGGCCGCGGTGGCCGGCCTCGCTTACAAGGCCTATCAGAACTATCGCAACGGCGACCAGCCGGGTGCCGCGCAATCTTCCGAACCCGAATTGCTGCCGCCGCCGGCCGACACGCCGTTCGATCCCGCCACCTCGCCGCAGGGCGAGGCCGAATTCGCGCTGACGATCGCGCGCGCGATGATTGCGGCGGCGCGGGCCGACGGCCATATCGACGAAGCCGAGCGCGCGAGGATCGCCGACAAGCTACGCCTGTCGGGCATCGGCGGCGAAGCGGAGGCCTTCCTGGTGGATGAACTGGCGCGGCCGGTGGACGTTGATGCACTGGTCTCGGCCGCGAGGTCGGAGGCGCAGCGCGTCGAGCTCTACACCGCCTCGCGCATTGCCATCGATCCCAAGACCCGCGCCGAACGCGGCTATCTCGACATGCTCGCTGGCCGGCTGAACCTGCCGGACAGCCTCGTCGACCACATCGAGGCGACCGTCGACGCCGCAAAGGTGTAAGCAAGCTCGGCCTGGTAGCCGGACTAACCGCCGTTGCGGTAGATGCCCGAGAAGATCGCTTCGAGATCTTGTTGAAGCTGCTCCTCGCCCTGCCGGGCGAGGAAATTGAGCCTCCCCGAAATAAGCAGGTCGGCGATGCCGTGGGCCAGCGCCCAGACCTTTGCCGCTTGACGCCGCCCAGCTGCGCTTTCCAACGGCACTGGGCCTTCGATGGCCGCGACCGTCGCAATCAGATGGTCGAAAGCAGCCGTTGCAGCATCGGCGAGTGGCGGCTGGCCATGATCGGGCCGGTTGGACGAAAACATCAGCCTGAACAAAGCCGGATTGGCGCGCGCGAACGCGACGTAGCCAAGGCCGGCGGCCGTGAGTCTCTGCTGGGGACTGGCTTCCGATATTGATACGCGGCGGCTCATCTCCGCCAGGAATCTTTCGAAACCTTCGGCAGCCAGCGCGGAGAGCAGGCCGGCCATGTCAGTGAAGTGATGGGCCGGGGCGGCGTGTGAGACGCCGGCTCGCTTGGCGCAGCTTCGCAGGGTGAATCCCTCCGGACCTTTCTCGGCGAGTTCGGCTTCGGCTGCCTCGAGGAGCGCCCGCCTCAAATCGCCGTGATGGTAGCTCCTGCCTGCGCGCGCCTGCTTTTGCGCCATTCCTTCCACCTTGCCCTCGATAGCGCCTAAGCCATGCATCAACCAGACAGTGAGTGCAATCTTTCCAGCGTCATGATCGGATGCCGGGCTATCGAGCGCCGGTGTCGCCGGGTCGTTGGCCGCGCCGATTTCGTTAACCATCCGTTAACGAATCAGGTTCAATCTGAACGAAGACGGATCGGCTTTCCTCCTCCCAAGCACGGTTCGCATCAGAAGGGCGGTCGCCAATGACCGCCCTTTCTTTGGCGCCCTCAAACACCGATCGGCTTGCCTTGGCTCGTGGCATCCTGCATTTCAGGTTGCAACCATCGGAGGAGACATGATGACTGAGGGAAGGATCGCGCTGGTCACCGGCGCGGGGACGGGTATCGGAAAAGCGGCCGCAGTAGCACTTGCGCGCAATGGCTGGCATGTGGTGCTGACCGGGCGTCGGCAGGAGAAGCTCGACGAAGCGGCGGCGGAGGCAGTTGCCCAGGGCGGAGGCAGGGCGCTGCCGCTAGCCTGCGACGTGGGCCGAGCCGAGCAGGTCGAGCATCTGTTCGGACAGATCGGGGCAGAGTTCGGCCGAATCGACCTCCTCTTCAACAATGCCGGCATGGGCTACAAGTCGACGCCGATCGACGAGATCCCCGTCGAGGTGTGGCACGACGTCGTCGACGTCAACCTGACCGGCTCGTTCCTGTGTGCGCGCGCCGCATTCGGCATGATGCGCCGCCAGACGCCGATGGGTGGCCGCATCATCAACAACGGTTCCATCTCGGCCTATGCGCCGCGGCCGGGCTCGGTTCCCTATACCACGACGAAGCACGCTATCTCCGGCCTGACCCGGTCACTGGCGCTCGACGGACGTCCCTTCGACATCGCTTGCGGACAGATCGATATCGGCAACGCGCTGACCGAACTGGCCGCGCCCATGGCGCAGGGCGTGCCGCAGGCCAATGGCGACATCGCGCCGGAGCCGCTTATTGATGTTGCCCATGTCGCCGACGCAATAGTCCACATGGCCAGCCTGCCGCTGGAGGCCAATGTGCTGTTCATGACCGTGATGGCGACCAAGATGCCCTACGTCGGCAGGGGGTAGGCGGGCAGGGAACCGCCAAGCTGCACCTCCGTTCTCTCGTTTCCTTCTCATGCTTACGGGGGATACGGGCGCACGATGCACAGCCTCATAGCCGGTTACGAACCGTACATCGCGCTTGCGCTCGTCGCCGGCACCTTCGCCGCGTTCCTGCTGGAGCGGTTCCCTCCGGAGGTGACGGCAGCGGGGGGCGCGGCGCTATTCATCATGCTTGGGCTATTGCCGGCCGCCGAGGCGATGGCGGTGTTCTCCAATTCGGCGCCGCTGACGATCGCGGCGATGTTCGTACTGACCGGCGCCCTGGTGCGCACGGGCGTGCTGGAAGGCTTCGCGGGCCTGATCCTGAACTGGTCTTCCAGCCGGCCGCTGCTGGCGATAACAGTGATGCTGACGGCGGCGATCTTCTTCTCGGCCTTCGTCAACAACACGCCCGTGGTGCTTATCCTCATCCCGGTCGTCATCAAGCTCGCCCACAATCTGAACATTGCCTCCACGCGGCTGCTGATACCCGTGTCCTACGCTGCCATATTGGGGGGAACCTGCACGCTGATCGGCACGTCGACCAACCTGCTCGTCGACGGCGTGGCGCGAGACATGGGGATGCAGGCGTTCACCATCTTCGAGATAACGCCCGTGGGCATCGTGACGGCGGCTTCGGGCCTCTTGCTGATGGTCGTGTTCGGGCGCTGGCTGCTGCCGGACCGTCCGGACACCTCCTCGAAGATGGCGGATACCGAATTCCTCACGGAGATCGCCGTCCTTAAGGAAGGGGAGTTAACGGAGACGCCGATCGGCGAGATCGGTGCCTTCCGGCTGCCGGGTCTGCGTATCCTCGGCCTCAAGCGAGGCAGCGAGGTGCTGCGCGAGGACGTGGCGGCGCAGGTGCTGAAGCGCGGTGACCGGCTGATCGTTGCCGCCACCTCATCCGAAATCCTGACGCTCAACGAGAACGACGCGCTGCGGGTCGGCCGGGCGCGGCTGGGCGGGATGCCGGCCGAAGCCGGAATCGTCGAGGCTATCGTAGCCCCACTGCGCGCCGCCACCGGCCAGCGCCTCGGCGACCTCGCGCTTGGAAGTCGCTTCGGCGTCCGCGTCGTCGGCATTCATCGCCACAGGCATGTTCCCGGCAAGGATCTCGACAGCGTACTGCTGCGCCCCGCCGACAAGCTGCTTCTGGAGGGACCGCCCGATGGACTCGACCGGATGACGCAGCAGGGCTTCCTGGTGTCCGTCACCCAGACGAGCGGCCGTGCCTTTCGCCGAGCGAAGGCGCCGATCGCACTGATCGCGCTGGCGGCCGTGGTCGGGCTGGCCGCGCTCGACGTCGCCGACATCGGCATCCTCGCGATGGTCGCCGTCGCAGGCATCCTCATCCTGCGCTGCATCGACAGCGACGAGGCATGGGGGTCGATAGACGGCGCGATCCTCGTCCTGATCTTCGCCATGCTCATCATCGGCGCCGGCATGCAGCGCAGCGGCGCCATCGATCTCATCGCAACCGGCGTTGCACCCTATCTGGCGACGGCGTCTCCTCTGCTTACGCTGGTCATCGTCTACCTGCTGACGTCGACGCTGACCGAACTGATCACCAACAACGCGGTCGCGGTCGTCATGACGCCCATCGTCATCGGCCTCGCGGCCCAGATCGGTGTCGATCCGAGGCCACTCGTCGTCGCGGTGATGTTTGCGGCAAGCGCCAGTTTCGCCACGCCGATCGGCTATCAGACCAACACGCTGGTCTACGGTGCAGGCAACTACCGCTTCGCCGACTTCCTGAAGATCGGCATCCCGATGAACGTCGTCGTCGGTCTGGTGACTTGTACGGCGATCTGGTGGTGGTTCGAGGTGTGAGCAGCTGCGAGGTCAGCCGCCCTGCACAGCAACACCCGGCAGATACACCGTGATGGGGCGGATCTCGTAGACGGCCGACCGATTGACGCGGCGCAGATCGCGCGCTGCTGCGACCGCGTCCTCCAGCGAAGCGCACTCGATAACGTAGAGGCCCAGCAGCGCTTCCTTAGTCTCGGCAAAGGGACCGTCGATCACTGTGCCGTCGCCGGGGCCGCGCAGGGTCACGGCGCTCGCCGTGAGGTCGAGCCGCGCGGCCGGGCCAAGCCTGCTTGTCCGGTTGATCCTGTCGTGTGTCCGGAACAGGTCTTCCATCAGGGCGGCGTCCTCATCGGGCGTCAATTCGGTGATGGCGCCTTCCTCATGATAGGCAAGAATCGAATAGAGCATGTTCATCCCCCGAGGGCTGGTCCGCCCGTTAGGCGCTTTCGCCTAACGGCCGAGAAACGCCGCGATGCGATCGATGGCCCGCAGGATGTTTTCCTCCGAATTGGCATAGGAGAGCCGCAGATACCCTTCGCCGAGGATGCCGAAATCCGGTCCGCCGATGAGCGCGACGCCTGTCTCCTCCAACAGTTGCGAGGCGAGTTGCTTGGCCGGCCGGCCGGTCGCCTTGATGTTGGGGAAGGCGTAGAATGCGCCCTTCGGCGTGATGCATGAGACGCCGGGCAGGCCGTTAAGCCCCTCGACGACGATCGCCCTGCGCCGGTCGAAGGCGCGCATCATCCTGTCCACCTCGTCCTGCGGCCCATCGATCGCGGCGATGCCAGCAAACTGGGAAGGCGCGTTGACGCAGGACCAGCAGTTGACGGCAAGCTTGCGCACCTTGTCGTAAAGGCGGCCGCTCTCCGGTGAGTTCGGCCAGATCGACCACCCCATGCGCCAGCCGGTCATCGCCCAGGTCTTGGACCAGCCGTTGAGCACGATCAGCCGCTCGCGGATTTCGGGAAACCGCAGAAGCGAAGTGTGGACCTCGCTGTCGTAGGTCATGACGTCGTAGATCTCGTCCGACAGGACGGCGACATGCGGGTGGGCCTCCAGCCCCTTGACCAGCGTCTCGATCTCGGAGCGCGGCGTGACGCCGCCGGTGGGGTTGGCGGGCGAGTTGAGGATCAGGAGCCGCGTGTGCGGCGTGATCAGCGCGAGCGTCTCTTCGGCCGAAAACGCGAAGCCGTTCTCCTCGCGGATCGGCACCGGCACCGGCCTCGCCCCGGTGAATTCGATCATCGAGCGGTAGATCGGGAAACCCGGATCCGGGTAGAGGATGTCGACGCCGGGTGCTCCGAACATCAGGATCGCGGCAAACATGGTCGGCTTGCCGCCCGGCATGATCATAACGTTTTCCGGGGAGACCGCGACGCCGGTGGTGGTCAGCGTGCGCCGCGCCACCGCTTCGCGGGTGGCCAGCAGGCCAGTCGCCGGGGTATAGCCGTGATGACCGTCACGCAGCGCCTTCATCGCCGCCTCGACGATGTGCTCGGGCGTGCGGAAGTCCGGCTGGCCTATGCCCAGATTGATGACATCCTTGCCAGTCTGGGCCAGCGCGGTGGCGCGCGCCAGTACTGCGAAGGCGTTCTCCTCGCCGATCCGATCGAAAGCGTCGATGGTTTGGAGCATGCGGCCCGTCCTCCCTGGTTCTTGGCGCGGCACGGCTTTTTTGTGAGTGTCGCCGTCGATTTGTCAATCTCAGGAAGCGTCTGATGGCACGAGACCTCGCCAACTGGACAGCCCGCGAAGGGCCGCGCCGCACTTCGCTCGACGGCCGCTACGTGCGGCTGGAGCCGCTCGATGTGGCGCTCCACGGCGACGGCTTGTTCGAGGCTTCGGCGACGATCGACAGCGAGGCGCGTTTCCGCTGGCTCTACGACCACGCGCCGTCGACTCGGGGCGACCTGCAGCCCTGGCTGGAGATGGCGGCGGTCAGTGCCGATCCGATGTATTTCACCGTGGTCGACAAGGCATCGGGGAGGATCGCCGGGCGGCAGAGCTTCATGCGCATCGACAAGGCCAATGGCGTCATCGAGATCGGCAACATCCTCTGGAACGACCCCGTGGCACGCCGGCCGGCTGCTACCGAGGCGCTCTATCTCTTTGCCCGCCACGCATTCGACGATCTCGGCTATCGCCGCTTCGAATGGAAGTGCAACGCGGAGAACGAGCCATCGCGTCGTGCGGCGCTGCGCTTCGGCTTCGATTTCGAGGGCGTGTTCCGCAAGCATCTGGTGGTCAAGGGAGAGAACCGCGATACGGCCTGGTTCGCCATGGTCGACGACGACTGGCCGTTGATCCGGCAGGCGTTCGAGGAGTGGCTTGATCCGGCAAATTTCGATAGTGAAGGGCACCAGAAACGGCGGCTGGAGGAGATTCGTGCCGCCCTCGCCACCTAGGAGCCCCACCATGGGCCACGATCATGCGCATGCCGGCCACGGCCATTCCCATGGCCATGGTCATTCTCACGGGTCGAGCAACAAGACGCGCGTGCTGATCGCGGCGTGCCTGACCGGCGGTTTCATGGTCGCCGAAGCGATCGGCGGCATCGTGACGGGATCACTGGCGCTGCTGGCCGATGCCGGCCACATGCTGTCGGATTCAGTTTCGCTGATCCTTGCCTGGTATGCGTTCCACGTTGCCAGCCGCGCGGCGACCGCGCGCATGACCTACGGCTTCGACCGGGTGAAAACGCTGGTCGCTTACACCAACGGGTTGACCATCTTCGCCATTGGCGCGTGGATCGTCTACGAAGCGTTCCACCGCATGGCCGAGCCCGCGCCCGTGCTTGCCGGCCCGATGCTGGCGGTCGCCCTCCTCGGACTCTTGATCAACATCGCGGCGTTCTTCATCCTTCACGGCGGCGACCGCGAGAACCTCAACATGCGCGGCGCGATCCTGCATGTGGTGGGCGATCTGCTCGGCTCGGTGGCTGCAATCGTCGCGGCCATCGTCATACTCTACACCGGCTGGTATCCGATCGACCCCATCCTGTCGGTGTTCGTAGCGGTGCTGCTTTTCCGCAGCGCCGGTGCGCTTGTCCGGGAAGCGGGCCACATGCTGCTGGAAGGCGCGCCGGTCGGTCTTGATCGCGACAGTATCGCGCGCGACATCGAAAAGAACGTCGATGGCGTGGTCAGCGTCCATCATATGCATGTCTGGTCGCTCGACGGCGCCCGCAATATGGCCACGCTGCATGCCTGCCTCAGCGACGGCGCCGATGCGCACGCGGCGATTTGCGAGATCAAGCTGCGCCTGGCCAGGCAGCATCAGATCGAACACGTCACTGTGGAGCCCGAGTTCGGCAAGTGCGCCGACCGTCCGGCGCACGGTCATCTTCATTAGGGAGAAATTCATGGCAGGCAGGCTTAAGGGCAAGGTCGCGGTCGTTACGGCGGCGGGGCAGGGCATCGGACGGGCGATTGCGGAGGCCTTCGTCAGCGAAGGCGCCACGGTGCATGCCTCTGACCTCGACCGCGCCAAGCTCGAAGGGCTGGCTCGCGCCAAAAAGGCGAAACTCAACGTCATGTCGACGCGCGCGGTGGACGCCTATGCTGCCAAGGTCGGGCCAATCGACATTTTGGTCAACGTCGCCGGTTTCGTCCATCACGGCACGGTTCTGGATTGCGACGAGAAGGACTGGGACTTCTCCTTCGACCTCAACGTCAAGTCGATGCACCGCACCATCCGCGCCTTCCTGCCCGGCATGCTGGAGCGCGCGACGGACGGCGGCCAGTCGAGCTCGATCATCAACCTCGCGTCAGGCGCGTCATCGATCAAGGGCGTGCCCAACCGTTATGTCTACGGCGCCACCAAGGCGGCCGTGATCGGGGTGACCAAGGCGGTCGCAGCCGACTATGTCGCCCGCGGCATCCGCAGCAACGCCATCTGCCCGGGGACCGTCCAGTCGCCCTCCTGGGAGCAGCGCGTCGACGAACTGGGCAAGTCGATCGGCGGAAAGGACAAGGCGATGGACATGTTCGTTTCGCGGCAGCCGATGGGCCGCGTTGGCAAGCCCGAGGAGATTGCCGCGCTGGCGGTCTATCTCGCCGCGGGCGAGAGCGCCTTCACCACGGGACAGATTTTCCCCATCGATGGCGGCTGGTCGATCTGATGGAAAAAGGCACGCGCGGTTCACTGGTGGCGGCAGCCGTCATTCTGATCGGCTTCGGACTAGTCGCCTACTACATGCCGGCCATCATGCTGGCGCTGGGCGAGACCTCGCCGCTTGCCGGCGGTCTTGTCGCTGTACTGTTCGTCGTCGCCTTCTTCGGCGTATTCTGGCTGCGCGGGCGGAGCCGGCGGGGAGGGGAAGACTGACATGCGCATTCTCGTCACCGGTGCGGCGGGCATGGTGGGGCGCAAGCTGACCCAGCGGCTGATCGCCGACGGCGCACTCGGCGGCGAGACGATCTCCGCGCTGGACCTGCACGACGTCGTCTCTTTCGAGGCTGAAACGACGCCCGGCATCGAGACGACCGTCCATGTCGGCGATCTGGCCACTCCCGGTGCGGCAGCGGTGCTGGTCGCGGCGAAGCCGGATCTGGTGTTCCACCTCGCGGGCATTGTCTCCGGCGAGGCGGAAGCCGACTTCGCGCTCGGTTACCGCGTCAACCTCGACGGCACGCGCGCCCTGTTCGACGCGATCCGCGAGGCCGCCCACGGTCCGCGCGTCGTCTTCACTTCATCGATCGCCGTCTATGGCGCGCCCTATCCGGACGTCATCCCGGACGATTTCCATACCGTTCCCCTGTCATCCTACGGCACCCAGAAGCTGATGTCGGAGGGGCTGCTCAACGACTATACGCGGCGCGGTTTCATGGACGGCATCGGGCTGCGGTTTCCGACCATCTGCGTCCGTCCCGGCAAGCCCAACAAGGCCGCGTCGGGCTTCTTCTCCAACATCATCCGCGAGCCGCTGGTCGGGCTGCCTGCCGTGCTGCCGGTGCCGCGCTCGGTGGTGCATACCCATGCCAGCCCGCGCTCGGCGGTGGGCTTCCTCATTCACGCGGCGACGATCGACAGCGACCGGATCGGCCCGCGCCGCAACATCACCTTGCCCGGCGTCGGGGTGACCGTCGGCGAGCAGATCGAGGCGCTGGCGCGGGTCGCCGGCAACGATGCCGTCAAGCTGATCCGCGAGGAGCCCGACGAAGCTGTCTGGGCGCTGGTCAAGAATTGGCCGACCCGCTTCGATGCGAAACGCGCCCGCGAACTCGGTTTCGCCGCCGAGGCAAGCTTCGACGACATCATCCGGGCGCATGTCGAGGACGAGCTACGCGGCTAGCGCCGCGCCCAGCAGCGCCAGCCCAAGCAGGAAGACGAAGGCTGCGCCGGCGATCTCGATGGCCGCATGGACGCGATTGCCCGCGCGTCCGTCGCCGGCGATGGCCACCGCCCAGTTCTTCGCGGTAACCGCCAGCGTTGCCAGAACCGAAACGGTGATGGCCGTGCCGAGCGCCATCGCGAAGACGGACACGATGCCAGCCACCCAAAGTCCATTGAGGAACGAGAACGACAGCACGATGAGCGCGCCGGTGCATGGCCGGAGCCCAACGGCGACGATTGCCGTCCAGGCGGTCTTCCAGTCGAAGCGGTCGCCGGAAATCAGCTTCGGATCGGGCGCATGCGCGTGGCCGCAGGTAGAGCACGCCTCGCCGTCCGAGTGGTGGTGCCCATGATCGTGATGATGATGATGGTCGTGATTGACGTGGTGATGGTGGTCGTGCGTGGCATGTGCGGCTGACAGGCTTTGGATCGGCTTGCCGAACAGGACGCCGCGCAGCGGTGGCCCCGCCTTGCGCCACAGAAGCCAGGCGCCGAAGCCGGTAACCAGCCCATAACTCGCAATCTCGAGAAAGCGCGTCGCGTCGGTCATCGACACTGAAGTGCCGCGCAGAACGAGGAACACCGCCGTCATGATCGCGATTGCCGTGACGGCCTGCAGCATCGCCGAGACGAAGGAAAGCATGACGCCGCGGCGTAGCGCCACCTCGTTGGCGAGCATGTAGGAGGAGATCACCGCCTTGCCGTGCCCGGGGCCGGCAGCGTGGAACACGCCGTATGCGAAGGACAGGCCGACCAGAAGCCACGCCCCGCCACCGCCGTCGCGCATCTCGCGCAGCGCGCCGGTCAGGGATCGGTAGAAACCCTGCTGCTGCAAATTGATCCAGTTGACGAGCCCGGCGAACATGCCGGTCGACGGCACAGTCGCCTCGCTCGATCCGATGCCGAGCGAGCTCTGCGCATAGCCGTAGCCGACGAAAAGCGTCGCGACGTAGACGAGGGCGAGCGTGATAACTGTGACGCGAATCAATATCCTGTTCACGTCCTCATCCCTTGCAATCGAGCGCGAGCCTGGTCGCGAAGATCCTGCTGTAGTCGACGCCGGTCGGGTCGTTGAAGAAGGCGTCTGTCAACGTCTGCTGGTTCTGGGCGATCGCCTCGTCAGGGTCGGGGCGCACGACCTTGCGCGAGCAGCGCGCGGGGAGGGACGACACCGCGAGGTGCTCATCCTCGTAGAAGTCGATGGCGGTATAAAAGGTCGGGTCGTAGACGCCGAAATCGAGCGCGCCGGCGAGCTTGAGCGGCTGGCTGGGCCGCGATTCGAACAGGATGATGAGCTGGTTATCCTCGAAATTGGCCATGATGCGATCGGGCGCCTGCATGTCGACGTCCTTGCCGTCGACGGTGACGATCTGGAAGTAACCGAACTCGGCCAGCGATTCGTGAATGACGTTGCCCACGGTCTCCAGTTCGGCGGCGTCGAGCTCCAGATCGGCGTTCGCGTCGAATTCCAGCAGTACCGTGGAGGAAAACAGATCGTCGAAGCGCCAGACGTGGCGCAGCGCCTCGACCGTGCCGTCAGCACCTACGGAAACCTCGAGATTTGCCTCGGCGAAGACGTGCGGGTGGGCGGTGGCGGGCTGCGAAGGTGCAACGACGGCAATGGCTGCCAAAGCCGGAATCCATGCCGGTGTCGCGAAGCGCTTCAAGATTGCCCGTCCCTTGTGATTGGGCAACGAGCATGCCGACAAAGCGGGCGAAAATGGGACATGCCCGCCTTATTCAGTCCGCGTCGCGCTGCTTGAACCACTGCACCAGATAGTCGACGAACACCCTGATCTTGGCAGGCAGGTAGCGGCGGTGCGGGTATACGGCGAAGATGCCGCCGCCGCGCGGAACCCATTCGTCCAGCACCGAAACGAGCTGGCCCGAATCGAGCGCCGGCTGGGCAATGAAGTCTGGCAGCGGCGCAAATCCCAGTCCCGCGACTGCTGCGGCGCGCGTCGTCAGCGGGCTGTTGGCTTCGATCGGTCCCGAGACCGAGACCGAGAACATCTCGCCATTGTCGCGCATGAACGGCCAGTTCGATAGCCAGCGTCCGTTAGTGTCGATGATGCATGGCAGCTTGGCCAGGTCCTGCGGGCGTTCGGGCGTGCCGTAGCGAGCAATGGTGTCTGGCGATGCGCAGATCTTCAGCGAGAACGGCGACAGCCGACGCGCGATCATCGAGGAGTCCTCGAGCCGGGTGATCCGGATGGCGAGGTCGAAGCCTTCCTCCACCAGATCGACGAAGCGATCGTCGAGATGGATGTCGAGAACGATGTCGGGGTGGCCCTTGGCGAAGTCGATCAGCGACTGGCCGATCGGCGCGTCGGAGAAGGTGCGCGGCGCTGTCAGCTTGATGCGGCCCTTCACGTCGCCGGAGGAGTCGCGGACGGTTTCGGCAAGGCTGTCAATCTCGCGCACGATCTCGGACGCGCGCTTGTAGTAGGTGTGGCCTGTCTCGGTCAGCGAGAATTTGCGCGTGGTGCGGTTGAGGAGCAGTGCGCCAAGTTCGTCCTCCAGTTCGCGCACATATTTGGACAGGAGCGCCTTGGACCGGCCGATCTTGCGGGCGGCCGCCGAAAAACCTTCGGCCTCGACCACCTCGATGAAGGCGCGCATACGCGTCAGCGTGTCCATGTCAGCCTTCTCCCGCGTTGGCGAGGATGTCGCCGGCAAGCCGGATCAGCGCCATGTCGCTGCATGCCGGTCCGAGGAGCGAAATGCCGAAGGGCGCGCCGTGGACCGTGCCCAGCGGAATGGTGATCTGCGGGAACCCGGACAGACCGGAGAGGCACAGAAGCCTCAGCGCCCGTTCGCGATAGGCCTGAAGGTCGTCGAAAGAAGCGTCGTGCTTCGGTGCGGCGCCAGGAACCGTCGGCATGACGAGGATGCCGTCATCTCCCAGCAGGATGGCCAACTCGTCACGCAAGGAGTCGCGTCGCGCGGTCTCCTGCGTGACCATGTCCGCGCCGATTGTCGCGCCGAACTCGAACCGCTCTTTCACACCTGGCCCGAGGCCACGGTCCTTCGCCGATATCCAAGGCCCGTGCGTGGCCCACGCCTCGAACGCCTGCAGCCGGCGAAAGCTCCAGTAGAGATCGTCTATCGAATCCGAAAGCGGTGCGGTCGTGCCCGGCTCGCCGACGACGCCCGAGACAAGGGCGCGCATGCGGACGTACTCGTCCGCCTCCGCCGGCCCGAGGACAAGTTCGTCCATCACCCGAAGGCGAATGGAACGAAACGACGGCGATGACGCCGTGGACGGGCCAAGAAGCAGTTCGCCCACCTTCGCGTAAGTGGCGGCGTCGCGGGCGAACCAGCCGAAAGTGTCGAAGGAGGGCGCAAGGGGCATCGCACCTTGCAACGATATTGCGCCGTGCGTGGTCCTCAAGCCCAACAGTCCGCAGAAGCTGGCTGGCGCGCGGATCGACCCGCCGGTGTCGGAGCCGAGTGCGATGTCGGCAAGCTTGCCGGAAGCGGCAGCGGCGGAGCCGGACGACGAGCCGCCCGTTACCCGGTCGGGGGCGGCCGGGTTCACCGGGAAGGGAAAGTGGGCGTTCTGCCCCATCAGAGAGAAGGTCAACTCGTCGGTCTGGGTGCGGCCCGCAAATCTTGCTCCGGCATCGAGCAGCACCTGAAGCGCGGGCGCGGTGCGATCGGCGGGCGAAGCCTCGGCCAGCTTCTGCGGGTTGCCGCCGCCGGTGCGCTGGCCCTCGATGTCGAAGATGTCCTTGACCGCCAATGTCAGGCCGGCAAGTGGCCCAGAAGCGGCACTTGCCGGCGTCGGCTCGTCACGATCCAGGAAGGCGTTGAGGTGGTCGTGTGGGGCGGTCATCATGCTTCTTCTGTGAACGATGGCGGAATCATCGTTCAATGGGCACGATTGTGCAAGCGTCGAGCTTCCGTCGGCGGATCAATCCGGCGACTTGCGGGCGAGTGCGGCTTCGAGTTTCAGGAGGCCTTGCGGAAGCGGGTCATACCGGCCCCGTACGCGGCCGATTGCATCGCCCATTCTCGTTCGGAAACTCTCGTCCAGACGATCATGCTCGATCAGGTCGGCAGCGACCCTGCCGGCATGATCCACGATCGTATCGTCGGCCTCTTCCAAGGCGTACTCCAGACGGGCGGTCGTGCCACCCAAATCGGTATGGCGGCCGCCTTCTATCAGGATCAGGTCCATGCCGAGGCGCACACGGCGCCAGTCGGGATGGGCGGACCGCCGCTGGACGACTTCGGCTACCCGCTCGCCGATTTCCGCGTAGGGAATCATGCAGAGCTCGGCCAGCTCCGTCGCGGTGATGTCGATGTCCTCAATCACGTCAAAGGGCTCGTGGTTGCCGATCACCCATTCGGCGTAAGCGATGGTCAGCGCGCGATGACGAGCCTGGAGCTCACCTGACAGGTGGCGCAGTCTCGATGCGATCGCCTGCGAGAGCGGCTCGATCCAGTCAATGGTGGCTTGCGGCACGCGGTCCTTGCCGCTGACGCGAATCCATTGATCGACACCCGGCGACTGCGCGGACAGGCCCTCGGCAAGATATTCGACGATTTCCGGCGTGCCATGTTCGAAGACGTAGCGGACGGCATCCCGTCGCAGGTGGAAGTCGCTGCCGTTGGCCAGCATTTCGCGCAGCGCCAGTCCCGCGATGACGGCAACCCAGGCCGGGTGGTCGCCTTCCGTGAACCGGGCCTTCAGCACCTCGAAATCGTAGCGCAGTCGCGGATCGGGCGCGTGGCGTATGTAGCCTTCATAGGCCAGTCGCGGGTTGCCATCGGGCGGCGCCGCCTCCACCGAGCCGTAGGCTGCCTTGTGGGCAGCGTTGATGCGCGCCACCGTTTCGCCGATGGCCTGCACGTTTTCCGTCATCTCCCTGACGCTGTCATCGAGGGGATTCGGACGCGCGGCAGGCGGTTGGAAAAACTCCCAAATCGCATAGCCCACGAGGGCCGCGAGCGAACCGATCAAGACAATCAACAGTGGCAGGCTCATTCGATATTCCGGCGACCAGGTGCGCGCGGCAAGAGGGTTGCCCGGCACACGAAATTTTTCAACCTGACGCGAAAAATTCGTTGATTGTGACAGGGCTTGTCCCTATATCGCGCTTGCCCAAAGTCGCACGTGCCTGTGGGTGTCCGCCGTCCCCTCGTTCGGTGAGGAAAACGGTAAGGTACCTGGAGCTAACCCCTCCAGTCGGTCTGACGGCCAACCGCCAGTCCGAGGACATCTTGAAGCAACGACGGTGCGGGCCTTTCTGGTTCTCTTCCGGCTGTCCAAAAGCCGGGGTTACTGAAGAGGCACACCTTCATTGCCGGCAGTGCGGAGGGTTTTCTCCAAAGCTGAGGCAGACAAAGCGAGCGCTGGCCGCCAGGCCGTTGCTCACCGCCGCGTGACTGCGCGTTTCATGGTCCGGTGTCTCCACCGACTGGACCTTGCGACTCCGCATCGCGCCCTTTGTCCACCGCCCGTCCATGGCTGCGCGCCGAAGACGGGAGCTTGATGAAGCGGCTACCGCGGTTTGCGGGCCCCGCGATTGGAGAGACTAGATGGCTACCCAGCGCATCCTCGACTTCCTCGCCACCCGACGTCCCAGCGGCCCGTGCCTCGTGGTCGATCTCGACGTCGTTGCCGACAATTTCCACGCCTTCGAGAAGGCGCTGCCGGATTCGAAGATCTACTATGCGGTGAAGGCCAATCCCGCGCCGGAGATCCTGCGTCTGCTAGCCGGCCTCGGCTCGTCCTTCGACACCGCTTCGGTTGCCGAGATCGAAATGGCCATGGACGCCGGCGCGCCGGCAGAGCGCATCAGCTTCGGCAACACGATCAAGAAGGAGCGCGACATCGCGCGCGCCTACGAGTTCGGCATCCGGCTCTTCGCAGTCGACTGCGTCGAGGAGGTCGAGAAGATCGCCCGCGTTGCCCCGGCCTCGAAGGTGTTCTGCCGCGTGCTGACCGACGGCGAGGGCGCCGAGTGGCCGCTGTCGCGCAAGTTCGGCTGCGTGCCGGCGATGGCCGTCGACGTGCTGCGCCATGCCCACCGTCTTGGCCTGCAGGCCTATGGCGTGTCGTTCCATGTCGGCTCGCAGCAGACCGATCTCGGCGCCTGGGACAAGGCGCTCGCCGACGCCAAGGCCGTTTTCGAGACGCTGGCGGAAAAGGGGATCGTGCTGAAGATGGTCAACATGGGGGGAGGCTTCCCGACCCGCTACCTCAAGGACGTGCCAACCGCGCAGGCCTATGGCCAGGCGATTTTCGGCGCGCTGCGCAAGCATTTCGGCAACCGCATCCCCGAGACGATCATCGAGCCGGGCCGCGGCATGGTCGGCAATGCCGGCGTTATCAAGTCCGAAGTCGTGCTGATCTCGAAAAAGGCCGACAATGACAACGTCCGCTGGGTCTATCTCGATATCGGCAAGTTCGGCGGCCTGGCCGAGACGATGGACGAGGCGATCCGCTACCCGATCGTGACCGCACATGACGGCAGCGAGTCCGCTCCGTGCGTGTTGGCCGGCCCTACCTGCGATTCGGCCGACGTGATGTACGAGAAGACCCCGTACCCGCTGCCGTTGGCGCTGACCATCGGTGACGAGGTGTTGATCGAAGGCACTGGCGCCTACACGACCACCTACTCGGCGGTCGCCTTCAACGGCTTCGAGCCGCTCCGATCCTACGTGATCTGAGGGGCAGCAAGCCTCTCGGACCGCCCGCTCCGGTGCATCAGGCGCGCCGGACGCGGTTTGCCTGTAGAACAGTCTCCGCTCGTGAATTGGAAGGCACTCTACGTGAACGCGATCGCTCATGAAACCGGCTTAGCGCTGCCTCATCCTGCTCCAACAGGCGATAGGGCGGGAACTGGCCTTGCCGCCATCTCCATCGCAGCCGAACTGGCCGGAGACATCGCCGCGCGCGAGGCGCTGCTGGATGTCGCCATGGGGCCGGGGCGCCGGAGGAAGTCGTCCGAAAAGCTCCGGCGCGGCCGCAGGCCGTCGGAAGGGCTGGCATTCCTTGCGCGCGATGCGGCCGGTTCCGTGGTGGGCACGGTGCGGCTGTGGGACGTCCAGGCGGGGGACCGCAAGGCGTTGCTGCTTGGCCCGCTCGCCGTCGATCCGTCCATAAAGGGGTCGGGCGTGGGCTCGACGCTGATGCGCCACGCGATCGACGAGGCGGACAGGCTCGGCCACCGGGCAATACTGCTGGTCGGCGACCCCGAATATTACGAGAGGTTCGGCTTTTCGAGCGCGAAAACCGCCGGACTGGCGATGCCCGGACCCTATGAGCGTCATCGCTTCCTGGGGCTGGAGATCGCGGCGGGCGCGCTCGACCACGCATCCGGCGTGCTCAAGCCGGCGGGGCGCAAGCTGGTGGCTACCCCGACACGCCAGGCAGCGTGATCTTCGCCAAACGCAAACGCCCGGCAGAGTAGTCTGCCGGGCGTTTTGCATCGCCTTGATCCGGGCCGGCTTTGGCCGGCCCCAAAATATCAATCCGAAACGGTGTAGGCGCCGGTCTCGCAGAGATCGGCGGTGTCTTCATTGATGTCGCCGTCATCGAAGACGAAGCGGAGGTCATATTCGCATTGCTCGCGGCCGTCGGCGATCGTCACTCGCACGGCTGCGCCGGACGGCAGGATTTCCGCTCCTAGAATGTCCTGCTCCCAGTTCCCGACGTCGCTTGGCGATGCGTAGAACTCGACTATGTCGTAGCTGCTCTGATTGTCGAGCATGAAGACGAGGTCTTCGGCGGATGCCTGGGCAGTAGACAGGGCAATGGCTACCGCGGCGGTGGTTGCGGCAAGGCAGAGGCGCATCAGAGAATCTCCGAAAGAGGGTTGCTTCGGACGCTTAGGCTTTGCGCAATCCCGTGAAAAGGGGGCCGTGCGGCAAAAGTCGCAATGGCGTTTTCGACAAGGCTGCTGGCGTTCCCATTGACGGTATCGCATTTATATATCAAGATATATAACTTGTTATGGTTTGGCGAGTAACTGTGATGGAAGATGTCGTGAAAGGCTTTGGCCTGTTGAGCCTTGGCACGCGCATGAAGCGCATCGGCGAGCGCCTCCAAGCGGATACGCAGGAGATCATGGGCCGGCTTGGCCTGTCTCTGCTCGCCGGCCAATTCCCCTATCTGGCTGCATTGGAGCGGTTGGGTCCCCTGGGCATCGGCGAGCTGTCGCAGGCACTCGGCGTGGCGCAGCCCGGCGTAACCCGCAGTGTCGGCCAGCTTGTCGCGCTCGGGCTGGTGGAGACCGCGTCGCCTTCGGGCGATCAGCGCCGCAGGGTCGTCAGCCTTTCATCTGAAGGCCGCAGGCTGGTCGAGCGGTCGCGAGAGACGGTATGGCCCGCCATCGAGACCGCAGTCGCCGATCTTTGTGGTCCGAAGGGGGATGAACTCCTCGCATTGCTCTCCGCGATCGAGGATGGGCTTACGGAGCGTTCGCTCGCGAAACGCATCAGGATCGCGGAGGGCGAGCAATGACGCACATACTCGACCGACCTGTCTGGAGCGCGCTCGACACGGCGCATGCGAGCTTCGCTGAAGGCGACCTCAGGGCGCGCCGTTTCGTGGCCTCGATCGGCTCTTTTGCGGGCACAGTCGACGACAGGCCCGAAAGCCTCGCACAGCTGGCCTTCCTGGCGAGGTGCGGTGGTGCCCTGGTGCTGCTGCAGGCGGATCCGTTGCGCCTGCCGGACGCGATCCGCGCAAGGCGGGCGGAGGGTGTCCAGATGGTCGCGGACGCGGACGGCCTGGAAGCAGACGATCCGCGCATCGAACGGCTCGGCATTGCGGATGCCGCGGAAATGCTCGAACTGGCGCGCGCTGCAAGCCCCGGGCCCTTTACGATACGCGCTCTGGAGCTCGGCGACTTCTGGGGCATAAGGGTTGATGGACGCCTTGTCGCGATGGCCGGCGAGAGACTGAGGCAGCCCGGCTACACCGAGCTTAGCGGAGTGTGCACTCTCCCCGAGGCGCGAGGGCAAGGGCTGGCGCGGTCACTGTCGCTGCACGTCGCAGCGCAGATCAGGCGATGGGGCGACGTGCCCTATCTGCATGCCTACGCGACGAACACGGGGGCGATACGCCTCTACGAATCAATCGGCTTCAAGGTGAGGTCGACCATGCACGTGGCGATGGTCGACCCGCTGGTCTGATTGCGGCGCAGATGCCGGATCAAAGCACCTGGCTGAGCTGCATGGCGATCGACATGTCGCCGGCAACCTTCAGCTTGCCCGACATGAAGGCCATGGTCGGGTTCAACTCGCCGGCCGTCAGCGCCTCGAAATCGTCCCTGGAGATGGTGATCGTGCAGTCGGCGTCGCCGTCCTGCGTCGATACCGTCTGGCCGTCGATGACGATGACACCGTCGGCGCCGAGGTCGAACTTCACCGACTTGTCGAAGCCGCTTCCGGCAACCCGCTCCCGGATCTTGTTGGCGATTGCGTCGAGGCTCATGGCGTTCTCCATCATTGCAGCGGCCGGCAGCCGCGATTGCACCGGGACTGGATTAGCAGGCGATTGACGTTTACGTCAACGTGATCGAACGGGAGATGTCACGAAGTCGCACCGTTCGCAGGCGGCCGGTCATACTCCGGCGGTGCCGGACCTCATCCTCCGGTCTCCGGGGCCAGCAACTGGTCTAGCAGGCGCAACAGCGTGGCGCGCTCTTCCGGGCCGCCCAGCCGCGCGATCATCCGATCCTCGTGCGCCCGCCAGACAGCCGCCATCTTGTCGACGAAGCGCCTGCCTTCCGGCGTCAGGTGCAGCGAGTGGGAGCGCTTGTCGGCCGGCGCCTTGCGACGCTCGGCCAGACCGCGCTTCTCCAACCCATCCATGAGGGCGACGAAGTTGGCCCGCTTGATCCCCAGCTGCTCTGCGATTTCGGTCTGTTTCTGGCCCGGTGTCCGCGCGATCAGCGCCAGCACGGAAAATTCGGCCGGTCTCAGCTTCAACTTCGCGAAGGCCTCGATGAAGTCCTGAAACACCAGAAGTTGGGCGCGGCGAAGCTTGTAGCCTATGATCTCGCCCATCTCGGGCAGCTGCAGTTCCGGGACCTGTCCCGTACGGCGCGGCAGGGCGGCAGCTTTGCTTGTCATGACCGTCATGCTCCTCCCGCGATCCGTACGGGGAGCGCCGACAGCGTCCTCCATACGGATTGATTCGCCCAAATCTACTTTGCCGGCACGGCGATTCCACCCCGAGGCAGCAAATCCCATTGGAAAGCATGCCGATCGCGCCGATATTGTCGCGCGATATTTTGTTATGATACAGAACAAAATGCGGCTTGGGAAAGCCACACTGTCCTGGAGGTCAACCGTGTCGGCCAGCAGCATGTCGATTGATGAGGCTCAGCCTGCCGTCACGGTCTGCGTCGAAGGCGAGATCGCCCGATTGATGCTCAACCGACCTGCAAAGCGCAACGCCGTCAACGATGCGATGCTGAAGGGGATCGCCGGGTTTTTCGATGCCATCCCAGATGGCGTGCGGGCGATCGTACTGAGCGGCGCGGGTGGGCATTTCTCATCGGGGCTCGACCTGTCGGAACAGGTAGAGCGCGAGCCGGAGCAGGTGATGCGCCACTCGCGCGGCTGGCATCGCATCATGGACCAGATCCAGTTCTCGGGCGTGCCGGTCGTTGCGGTGCTTAACGGTGCGGTCATGGGTGGCGGGCTGGAGATCGCCTCGGCGGCTCATGTCCGCATAGCCGAGCCGTCGGCGACCTTCCGCCTGCCGGAGGGCAAACGTGGCATCTTTGTCGGCGGTGGCGCGACGGTGCGCGTCGGCAGGATCATCGGCGCCGACCGGATGACGGAGATGATGCTGTCCGGGCGCTCCTATGGCGCCGAAGACGCCTATCGCCTTGGGCTGGCGCATCATCTGGTCGGGGAGGGTGAAGGACTGGCGAAAGGCATGGAACTGGCACGCGAGATCGCCAGCAACGCCCCACTGGTCAACTACCTGATCATCCAGTCGATCGCCCGGATTTCCGACATGTCGCATGGCGACGGGCTCTATGCGGAAAGCCTGAGTGCCGCGCTTTCACAGACGGGCAGCGATGCGCGCGAGGGGCTGAAAGCGTTTCTGGAGAAGCGCAAACCGCGTTTCGGCTGACGCGCAGACGGCAGGACCGGCGGGCTCGGACGGATCAGTGGCCGGCGGGCGCGCGCTGGCTGGACGACGTGTTACGCAGCGACGTCGGCTGGGTCTCATTCTTCGGCAGGTAGTCGACCTGCTGAACCAGTACCTCGCGGATCAAATCCTCTCCCAGCCTCTGGTTGACGCCCGTGCGTATTGATTCGCGGAAAGCGTCGATGTCGAGGTTGTCCCGGCTGGTGAAGTCGATCTGCGGATTGTCGAAAAGGTGCGTGTAGAGCTGGTCGGCCAGCAGCGCTTCGGCCGGCAGCTTGAGCTGCGCCAGCCGGGTTCCCTCGGCCGTAAAGACGAGACGCGCGAGGAAGTAGCCATGCACGCGCCCCCGATCGAATACGGGAACCGACATGACACCGGTCTGCACGTAGTCAAGCCCCTTGAAGGCGGTTGCGTCGGCGCTCGCGCTGTCTTCTCCCGGCGCGCTGGCCCATTGGAAGGAGAACAGGATCGCCCCGGTGGTGGCGATGCTGATCCACAGCGCTGCGACGACGAACTTGATCATGCTGGCTGACCCAGCCTGCCGAACTCGTTGGCAGAATAGGTGCCGTCGGCTTCGGCTCTCTGGATGGCGTCCTGCATCATCGCGGCGACTTCGCCGACGGCGTTCAGATGCGCCAGGATGGCGGTTTCGTTGGCTGCGAGCTTCTCGCGCAGGCGGATAATCGCCACCTTGTGCTCGTCGCGCAGCATACTGGCCCCGACGCCGGCCATGGCGCGGCTTAGCTCGTAGAGGTAGCGGCTCTTGCGTGTGTTGGACGACTTGATGTCGAAACGCACGTCGGTGCGTATGGAGGCCGTTTCCGCCTCGACCGTTTCCTCGATGCGACCGATGATGGCGGTCAGGTTCATGAGCGCTGCTCCCGCTTCGCCGCCGAGCTGGTCTGGCAGGTGACTGGAAACCGCGTGATCTGACATGGACGCTTTCTCATTCTACTTGTTCTGTTCCTATTGTCCGGTCTTTGACAGCGCCGTTGCGCGGTCGCGGTCCAGCGACCCGGTGACCTGCCGCTGCATTTCCTGAACCATCGCGGTCGACAGCAGGCGCTGCGCCTGCCTTTCCGGCATGTCGGGGTCCTGCGATACACCCTGAAGCGGAACCATGCGTTCCCCTTCCATGTAGTGGTCGCGGAGCACCCTGTCGGCGATGCCTATACCGCCGCGCTTGGCCATTACCTCGCCGAGCTGCTCGGCCAACATCGATTGCCACATCTCGCCAGCCAGTCCGCCGCCGTAGACGGACTCAGTGTCCTTTGGAAGCATCGACTGGAGGAAAGTCTGCAGCACCATGGCCTCGAACTTGGCGAAGGCGTCCGGCGCGCCGCTCATTCCCTTGACCGGCCTTGCCGCATCAGCGGTGCCGACGGCCTCGCTGAAACCGGCGCCGTCTGTCTTGCCGGCAAATGACGCCAACTTCGCCTTCGCGGTCTCCACGGCCTTGGGATCTGCGGCGCGTACGACGTCCAGTATCAAGTCGCCGCTTGATGGGATTGCCAAGGAACGTTTCCCTCTTCGTTGTCGAATTCGTTGTCGCGAATATGACGTGACAATCTTGTGGCAGGCTTACTTGCGGTCCGAGAGGCCACGCTCGATGTTTTCGAGCACCTGTTTCTCTTCCTGCGTTCTTTCCTCGAGCCTGGCCGCGTCCCGATAGGCGCGCTCCACGACGTTGGACCGCGCCGTCGCGGTCGCCACGTGACCAGCCTCCACATCCGCGTGAGCGGTGGCTTGCGCCTGCCTGGTCATCGCGGCTCCGATTCGCCGGTTGTAGATGTCGGCGAACAGGCCGGGCAGGGGGGACGCGGTATTCAGCGATTCCAAGAGCTCATTCACTTCCTGCCCCGCCGCCGTGGCCTGGCTGAGATGGCTGGCGTGACGCATCTCGTGCATCATCTTGATCTGATCCTGAAGTTTCACGAGGCGCTTCAGCCGGTCGCTGCGGGACACCATGACTTAACGTCCGATCGTCGTTGGGACGAAGCCGTCGACGAAGAGGCTCAGCATGATGCCGATGCCGAAATAGAGCATGATGATGCCTCCAGCGAGCACGAACGGGATACCGATGAAGTAGACCGGAATCTGCGGCGTCAGCTTGTTGACGAAGCCGATGGCCAGATTGACGAGAATGGCATAGGCGATGAACGGGCTGGCCAGACGCAGCGTCAGATAGAATGCCTGCGAGAGTGTGTCCGTGACGTCGATCAACGCCGCCTGCGGGCTGAACAGCACGGACATCGGAATGACGGTGTAGGAACCGATGAGCGCCCTGATGATCTCGTGATGAAAATCGGTGGCGAAGAGCACGAGCAGTGCACAGAACGTTATGAGGACGGTGACGGCCGCCTGCGGCTCCATCTCGTCGATCGCCGAGCTTGCCATGCCGCCCCAGCCGCTCGACATCGCGATGACCGAGCCGGCGAACTGCAACGCAAGCATGTAGAGCCGGGTGACGAGGCCGATGGTGCCGCCGATGAGCATCTCCGAGGCGATCAGCACCAGCAGCGCGTCCATGCTGCGGTCTACGTTCGGGATGATGTCGTCCCACAAATGCGCCAGCAACGCCCAGGTAATGGTGATCGCCAGGAACAGGCGCACATGGATGGCCATGCGGATCGAGGAGAAGCCCGGCATCAGCATGAAGCAGCTGCCAATCCGGCAAAATGCGAGGAAGGCCGCGAAAACGATGGTCTCGAGTTCAAGGCCTTCCAGCATGGCCATGCTACGTCACGAAATCGTGCCGAGGACCCGCACCTCGACGCCGCGAGCGATCTCGACATGCGACAGCACGGGCAGGGTGGCGAACAGTCGCTCGACGATCATGCGCACATAGGGCCGCGCGTCAGGTGCGGTGACGAGCACGAAACGCTCGCCCGCGTCGAGGTGGCTGCGCACGGCGCGCGAAGCTTCGTTGCCAAACTCCTCGAGCAGCCGCGGGTCGATATCGAATTCTCGAATCTCGCCCTTGACGTCGCGCTTTAGCGCCTGATGGAAGGCGAGGTCCCATCGGTTGCCGAGCCTCAGAACCTTGAGCACGCCGTTCTCGGTCAGGTCGCCACAGATCTGCTGCGCCATGCGGATGCGCACATGCTCGACGATCTGCTCCGTTCTGCGCACATGCGGCGCGATCTCGGCGATCGCCTCGATGATCAGGTGCAGATTGCGGATGGAGATACGCTCGGCAAGCAGCAGCTTCAGCACCGCCTGAAGGCCAGGATAGGAGATGTGCGACGTGCACACTTCGTCGATCAGCTTGCGGTATTCCTGGTCCTGCCGGTCGATCAGTGCCTTCATGTCCTTGTAGGACAGGAGCTGTGGCAGGTTGTTGCGGATCACCTCGGACAGGTGGGTCAACAGAACGGACAGATTGTCGGCGAACGTGAAGCGGTCGCGCTTGAGATCCTCCGAGAAGGTTTCCGAGGCGGAGAATGCGCGCATCCCGAACGCGGGTTCGCGCACTTCCTCGCCGGGCACGTCGGGCACCGTGCCGTTGCCGAGCAGGACCATGACCTCGCCGATCCGCATCTGATACTCGGCCACTACGGTGCCGTGTATCTTGATCTGATAGCTCTTGGGCGGGATCGAGTAGTCGTCGGTAAGCCGCACCTCGGGCACGACGAAGCCGTACTGGCTGGCGAACTTCTTGCGCATCTTGCCCATGCGGAAGGCCAGTTCCTGGTGCGAAGTCAGCAGGCGTGTCGACAGCTGCTTGCCGATCAGCAGCTCGATCTCCGCGGTCTTCAGCGACGACTTGATCGACTGTTTTTCTTCCTCGGCCTTGACCTGCTCGGCCTGTTCGACAGCCGCCCTCTCGGCAGCTGCGGCCTTCTTACGCTGTTGGGGGATGACGTAGGCGATGGTCATCATCGCGGCGGACAGCATAAGGAACGGCAGCGCCGGCAGGCCCGGCATCAGACCGAGACCGAGCATCAGCAGCGCGGCGACGGAAAGCGCACGCGGGTAGGCGCCCAGCTGTCCGAACACCGCCTCGTCGGTGGCGCCCCGTGTGCCGCCCTTGGAAACGACCAGACCGGCAGAGAGTGAGACGATCAGCGCCGGAATCTGGGTCGCCAGACCGTCGCCGACCGAGAGCTTTACGAATACGTCCGCCGACTCGGCCATCGACATGCCGTGACGGGTATATCCGATGGCGATGCCGCCGATGATGTTGATCGCGGTGATGATCAGGCCGGCGATGGCGTCGCCGCGGACGAATTTGGACGCACCGTCCATGGAGCCGAAGAAGGACGACTCTTCCTCCAGTTCGCGGCGGCGGCGCTGTGCTTCCTTATCGTCGATGACGCCGGCCGACAGGTCTGCGTCGATCGACATCTGCTTGCCGGGGATAGCGTCGAGGGTAAAGCGGGCGCCGACCTCCGCGATACGCGTTGCGCCCTTCGTGATGACGATGAAGTTCACCACGACAAGAATCAGGAACACGATCAGGCCAATGACGAAGTCGCCGGCCATGACGAGGTTCGAGAAGCCGCCAATCACATATCCGGCCGCGTTCACGCCATCGTTTCCGTGCGACAGGATCGCCCGCGTCGTGGCGATCGACAGCGCCAGCCGCAACATCGTGACGATCAGCAACACCGTCGGGAACGAGGTGAAGTCGAGCGGTCTCTGCATCCACAGCGCCACCATCAGAATCAGCACCGATACGGCGATAGAGAGCGCCAGACCGAAGTCGATGAGGAAGGGCGGGATCGGCAGGAACAGGATCGACAGGATGACGATGACGCCGAGCGCCAGAGCTATGTCGCGCCCGGAGTTACCCTTCGATGGAATTGAAGCCGTTTCGCTGAGTGCCATGCCTGTCCGACCGCGTCTTTCTTTGGCGGGGCGCCGAGCGCTCCTGCGTGGTCAGACTAGGCGGCGAAGCTTGTGCGAAAGTGAGATGAGCGAGCGGGGAGGACCGTAGCGAATGAACGGGTCAGATGCGGCAGCCCGGGAGGTGACCGATAGTCCCTATGCCTGATCAGAAGCCGCTTTCGATACGCTGGAACATCACGTTGGTGAAGCCGGCGATCTGCGCGCCGACGAAGGGCGCGGAGAATGCCACCGCCAGAAGAATGGCAACGATCTTCGGCACGAAGGTGAGGGTGATTTCCTGAACCTGGGTCAGAGCCTGAATGAAGGCGATGCCGACGCCGACGAACATCGCCACGGCCACAGCGGGTCCGGACGCAACGAGCACGGTCCAGACGGCATATTGGGCGATGTCTAACGCATCGGCCTCGTTCATGGCCGGCTCCGGGTCAGGCTTCCGATTCTGTGTCCGGATCAGGTGTCGGATCCGGATCGGGCGTATTCGACGCCGGTGCCTTGTCTGTGATCGATACGCCAGCCCAGATAGGCAGTTCCGTACCGTCGTGCAGAATTGCCATGATGCCGTCGCTGTAGAGTCGGACCTGCTTGACGTAGCCGCCTACCTCTCCCTCCGGCGAGGTCACATACTTGCCGATCAGGCTGCCCGCCTGCGAGAAGGTCGATGCCTGCAGGATGTTGTCGAGCTTCTGGTTGATCTGCACCGACTGCTCGACCTGGCTGAAGGTAGCGAGCTGGGCGACATAGTCGGTCGAATCCATTGGCGCGGTCGGATCCTGGTTCTTCATCTGCGTAACCAGCAGACGCAGGAAGGCCTGGTAGTCGACGGTCTGGGCCGGGGCACTCAGGCCGGCGGCGCCGGAGGTTCCGTTGATCGGGGGAACGTTCATCTCGGTCACTCCGCAGCTGTCATGAGGATCTGCGTCGGCGTCGCGCCGTCGCGGGCGAGTATGGCCGCCTCCATGGGGTAGAGGCTGCGAATGGCCTTGAGCGCCTCGAAGACGTGGCCTTCGCTGACGAGGCGGTCGATGTGTTTGAGAGATGCGCGGATGGCTTCGTCCGAGAAGCAGGCCAGCAGCAGCGGCAAGGATCTGCGCAGCATTTCGCGGGCGTCGGTCGCCCCGTCCGGGTTCATCAGCATCACCTGGATGATGAAATAGAGCTGGCGCAGCGGGGTGGTGGCATCCTCCGGCTGGAGGACATGGCCTTCCAGCAGGAAATTGACGTCGTTGAGGAATTCCAGCGATACCTTGCGGTCGGTGCGGATCACCGCGCCGTTGACGTAGATCTTCTCGTTTGCCTTGAGCGTGATCTTCAGCGCGTTCTTCATTGAATACCGTCCCGGATGATCTGGGAAACCTCGATCAGGCCTTCGAAATTTTCCGAACGTCCCTGGCGGACTTCCTCGGCTTCGCGCAACAGCCACAACCCGATCGAGATGAGGTTTGCGCGCAGCTCTTGGGGCAGTTCGTTGTCCTCGTTGCCGAGGTCCTCCACGAAGGTCGTCCAGACGCGATTGAGGAAGTAGATCGCCTGTGCGGACTCGATGGAGCGCGCACCTTTTTGCTTGGCTGCAACCAGCAGATCGATCGACCGGGACAGAAGCTGCCGCTCTCGATCCTTCGCATCGGCGACGGAGTCGGTTTGAACTTCAGCGTAAGAGAATTGATACATTCTAGGTCCGTCTGCTCGATTTTCTCTGCGTCGTCACGCTGCGCATCAGAGGAACTTGAGGAGGCTGAGCTGCTGCATGCGAGCGGTCAGCGAATATGAGATCTCGAGTTGCGCCATCAGACCGCTGACGCGCGTGGCGACCTCGTATTCGTTGACGCCTTCCAGGTTGTTGAGACTGATCTTGAACAGGTCGATCTGCATCGACATGCGCTCGTTGGCCCGCTCGATCCGCTGCTGGGTGATGCCGGTATAGCCCTGCTGGCTGCCCAGATCGTTGACGACCTCGCCAAGCAGCGCGATCGCCTTGTCGAGCGCGGCGTCGCGTGCGCCATTGCCCATCGGCCCGCCAAAGGTCGCCGCGATTGTCGCTGCTGCCATGGCAAGCTTCCTGAAGCCGGGAATATTGGCCGAGACCGAAGTCTGTGCCGTTTCCGTCAGCGTTATGCGCGACGTGATCTCCTGATCGGTGGCGGTCGACCAGTAAGCCTCCCACCCTGCGCCGACGATCTGCGGCTCGATCACATTGTCGAGGAAGTCCTTCATGTCGGCCGCGTCGATGAATTCGGCGTCGGGATGATCGGGGGCGAAGCCGAAGGCCGTGACAAAGGCCTGTTCGAACTCGATCCGGTTCTGGGATGTCGGATCGAGGAAATTCGCGAGCGGCTTCACGTCGGTGTTGATGCCGGCGTAGAGATGCTCGCCATTGAGATTGCCGTTGAGAACGGATGTGAGCGTGGCGAGGACCGCTTCGGCTTCCTGCTTGGCGATCTTCGGATCGGAAGCGCCCGAATAGGCGGTCGTGAATGCCGCAAGCAGGTCTCCGGTAGCCTCGGTCAGTTGCCGCAGGCCCACCTGAATGGAATCCAGCCGCGAAGTCGCGAGGGCATTGGAATCGATCAGGCCGTTCAGGCGCTCGATCTCTCTATGCAATGACACGGAGATGCCGGTGCGCCCACCAAGCGCGAGACCCGGATCGGCGACGCGCAGGGTCACCATCTCCTTGTTCGCCTTCACCAGATCGGTCTGCATACGCGCCATCTGGTAGCGCATGGCCTGTGAAATCGCCTGGGAAGAAACGAATGAAACCTTCATCGGATTATCTCACTATGCCCATCAGCGTCTTGAGCATCTCGTCGATCATCTGCATCATCTTCGCCGAAGCGGCGTAGGACTGCTCGAGCTGGAGCATCAGCGTCATTTCCTCGTCGATGTTGACGCTGGTGACGTTGGACAGCGCCTCGTTGGTGCGAACCATGAGGGCATTCTTGTTTTCGGACGCCACGGACGCGGTCTGGCGGGCATCTTCGAGCCAGCTGATCGTGGCGGCCGAGTAGTTCATCAGGCTTCTGGGAGCGACGGTGCCGTCCACCGAGACGAAGTCGAGCGGCGCATCCATTGCCTGGATCATGTGAATCAGCCGGCCTGTGAAGCTGGCATGATCGTCGGGGTTGTAGTCGAAGTTCACGCCGTCGCGCAGCGCCTCCGAATTGCCGCCCTGCTGGGGATCGATCAGCGCGTTGAGCGAGATCATCGCCGCCAGGCCGACCTCTATCGTGGCATCGGCAGGCATGGCCGGCGCCCCGGACCAGGTGAACAGTCCCGGCCGGACGATCGCCGGATTGCCCGGATCGGTTTCGGAGAAAGCGTTGATGAGGCCGCGCGCAGTCTCGTCGAGCTGAGCCTGCATGCCGGTGGCGTAGGTGTCCCGCAGTTGCACCATCGCCGCGAGCTTGCCGCCGGCATTGGTGTTGGCGCCATTGGCATTGATCAGCGGCACGCCGTCTACGCGAATGCCGTTGCCCTGCGTGGCAGGGCCGAAGGCTGGTGTCGGTTCGAACGAAACGTGGCGAGGGATGGTCTCGAAGAGCGTCGAGCCGTCGCCTGTCACCAGCATGAGGTCGTTGTTCGACCTGGTGATGGTGGTGATGGGCACGTATTCGGAGATCTTCTTCAGGAGCGCGTCGCGGCGGTCCAGCGCGTCGAGAATGTCACGCCCGCCGATCGTCCCCCTGATGACCTCGTCGTTGACCTTCTTGAATTCCGCTAAATAGCCGTTCAGTTCGCCGACCGCCTGGGCGATCTGGGCGTCCGTGTCGGTGCGAAAGCGCTGAAGCGTATCGCTGCCGTCATTGAGCACCTTCACGACCTGTCTGGCGGCCTCGACGGCATTGTCGCCGAGCGTGCGGTTGGAAGGAGTCGACGAATAGAGCTGCAGGGCTTCCTGCAGCTTGCCGATCATGACGGCCGGCGAGTTGGAATTGTCCACGCCGTTAACGGACATGTTGAGCTGATTGAGCCCGTCCATCAACGAGCTCTGCGCTGTCCAGCCGGAAAGCGCAGAGAGGTTCTGTTTGAAGAGCGCGGCGCTGGTGGCGCGCGCAATGCTGGCTACCTGCGCGCCGGGAGCCAGACTGGAAAGAACGGCTGACCGGCGCGAATAGTCGTCGTTGTAGGCGTTCGCGATATTGCGCGAGACAACGTTGGTCTGGCGCTGGGTATTCAGGAGTGAGTTCTGCGCGATGTTCAGTGCAGTGGAAAGTGACATGTTACCCCTTTTGAATTCCCAACGCCGTCACGCCTAACGCTTGAGGTTCACCAGAACGTCGAGGAGATCGGAACCCGTCTGGAACACCTTCGAGTTGGCAGTGTAGTTGCGCTGCGACTCGATCATGTTGGTCAGTTCCTCGGCGATATCGACATTCGAGTTCTCGATTGCGCCGGCCACGATCGACCCGAGGCTGCCTTCGTTCGGGAAGCCGATCTGGACGTTGCCGGAATCGAGCCCTGCGGAGAATACGTTGCCGGGCAGGACTTGCATCTGATCCGGGCTCTGCACGGTTGCCAGCGGCACCTTGTAGAGCGCCTTGGTCGCGCCGTTGGCGTATTTGGCGAAGACGGTGCCGTCGTTGCCGATCATGATGTCCTCGATCGCCGCTGGTCCGTTGCCGTTGGTCTTCGCATCGCCCTGCGTGAACGAGGTCGCAAGCTGCGTCATTGACGAAATGTCCAGCTCGATCATTTCGCCGTTGAGATCCGTCAGGTCGATGTTGAGCATGCCGGACCCGATCAACTTGCCCGTGTTGTCGAACTGCAAAGTCGCGGCCACCAAAGGAGGCTGGCTGTACGGGAAGGACGTACTGGCGGCGGCGTTGGGCTGATAGAAGATCGACGCTTCCCAGGTGTCGGGAACCATCGCCACAGGGGTGGTTGAGGTGAAGCCGTTGATCTCGACGTCGATTGCCGCGCCGGAGGTGTTTGCGACGTCGACAACCAGATCGGCACCGCTCGTGTCGTAGGTGATCGCAACGCCCGCCGGCACCGCGCCGGGATTATTCGGGACGAAGGACCATGTGGTGCCGTTGTAGGTGCCGGTTACATCTACGGCCGTGCCGTCAATGTCCACGGTGAAGGAGGCCCTGTCTCCGTTCTGCCAGGGCAGGCCGGTGAAGCCCGCAAAGGTGAAGGCGTTGTTGGCGCCGTTGGCGATGTTGGTGGTTGCCGCGGAATAACCGCCGACTGCAGGTCCGGCCGCCGTCGTCGGCGGCGTGCCGACGCTCGTCCTGGTGAAGAAGACGTCGAGCAGGACTTCCTGGCCGACATTGTCGTAGACGACGAGCGAAGTCTTGTTGGTGAACTGTGCGCCGGCGCTGTTGGTCGACGGCAGGTTCGCGGCCGGGACCGCAGGCGCTGTATAGGGCAGAGTGGCCGAGTACTGCACACGCGTGGTGGCGGCAGCCTGCATCTCCTGACCGGAAATCTTGATGACCTCCAGGCCGGCAAAGCCGTTGGCGACCGGGCTGGGAACGCCGTTGGCGTAGCTGTAGCCCATCAGGTAGAAGCCGGCGGCATTGACCAGCCGGCCCTCTGCGTCGGGCACGAACGAGCCGAAGCGCGTCAGAAACGGCTGGCCGCCGGAGTTCTGAACGACGAAGAAGCCCTTGTCCTTGATCGCCAGGTCGGTGGTCGAAGTCGTGTACTGCAGGTTGCCCGCCTGCGAGATGGCGTAGCGGATCTTGGTGGCGACGCCGCCGGACGTGTAGCTCGTGCCAGAATTGGGGATGACCAGCGAGGAGAATTCCACGCTGGCGCGCTTGTAGCCGTTGGTGCCGGAATTGGCGATGTTGTCGGCCACCGTTCCCAGGCGCGTCGACTGGGCGGACATGCCCGACACGCCCGTCCGCATCATTCCATACAAGCTCATCGCGTGGTCTCCTCGGAAATAGTATCGCTCGGCGTGAGGTTAGACGCCGTGTCTTGCGTGAGGCTGTTTAGGAGAGGGCTCTGGACTGGCATCTGCCGCTTTTCCGGACCGGACGCCCACCGGGCGCGCTCGGTCTGCCGAAGGCTCTAAGTGATCAGCCGGTAGCCGAGGAACCGCTTGGAATCGATCGGGTCGAAGCCGAGCTTCTCGCGCAGCTTCTTGCGCAGCTTGCTGATGTGACTTTCGACCACGTTCTCCTCGACTTCTTCGTCGAAGATGCCGTAGATCGCGTTGAAGACCTGGGTCTTGGTCACGCGGCGGCCGGCGTTGCTTGCCAGATACTCCAGGATCCGGCGCTCGCGCCGCGGCAGAGGCAATGGCTCGCCGGCGATCTCTGGGTCGCGACCGTCCATGAAGATGCGCAGGTCGCCGAACTCGGAGTAGGGCTTGTCCTCAAGCGTGCGCCGGCTGATCGCCGAAATGCGCGCCAGGAGCTCGCGAATGTGGACGGGCTTGCGCACCACATCGTCCACCCCGGACTCGAAGAGGCGCAGCGTGTGCTCCAGGGAGCTCTGGTCGCTCAGCGCGATTACCGGCGCTGCGGTCCGATCACGAATGCGGCGCGGCGAAACGATGTCGCCGGCGCATTCGCCTATCAGGAATGCCCGTACCGCCTTGAGATCGTCCTCGCCGACTGTGGATACCCACTCGCCGAACTCATTCGATCCAAACCCCGCGCTGGCAACGCCCTCGCGTCCAAAAAGTGATTGATAACCGTCTTTAACGAGCTCACGCTCGTCCACGATCACTATCATCGGCCCGCCCTCCGAATCAGTTGATTTGCCCTGTGGACAAAGGGGTAGCCGTAGCGGGGAATCCCCGACAACTGTCATTTCTTGTAACTGTTTTCTTGGGAGTCTCGTTAACGATTTGGTAACGATCTCAAATGCAATCAGGGATTGCAGAAATTGCGCGCCTGCGGAGTCCACTGACCGAAGTCGGTTGCAACCAGATTGGCGATGACGCGGCAGACATAACGCTTCTGTGCCGGGTCGTTATTGGGGCCTGCATGATAGCGCGCGACAGCCATCGACCAATTGCCGTGGCGATGCTTTAGCTCCACGAGGAAGCGGGCCGCGTAGTCAACATTCTGTGCCGGGTCGAGCATCTGACCGACACTCGCGAACTTGTCGGAATGGTAGTGATGGTTGATCTGCATGCAGCCGAGGTCGATCAGTTTCTTGCCCGAGCGCCGAGCTGCCTCGAATTGATTGACCGCATCCTGGCGGGAGCGGGCAAAGACGGCGCGACCTTCGATATTCAAGGCGTAAGGATGCAGACTGCCCTTGCGTCCTGTCTCCGCAAGTCCAACTGCATAAAGGATTCCCGGCGGGACGCCGTAGCGCTGGGCGGCTTGCATTATGTGCGCCTCGCAGGCGTTGCCGGCTGCTCGTGCGGGCGCAATCGACGCGCTAGATATAGACGCCGCCGCCAGTGCGATGAGCAGCCAGTTCCGACGCGAGGCCGGCGGCTGCATCCTCCGCATCGCGTGCATCCGACTGCTGGTTACCCCGATCCCTGCCATTTCCGTCGCTCTGCATCTGCTGTCCGGCCAGGTTCTGGTCACGTGCGCCGCCGCCGGACTGATTGGGGTTTGTGGAGGACGACCCGCCCTGCTGGATCGTCAACTTCTCGACGTCGAGCCCGACCCCGCGCAGCGCCTTGACGATGGCGTCGCTGTCGTTGGCCAGGCGCTGGCGTGCGTCATTCGACTCCACGCGGATTTCTATCTCAAGTTGTGATCCGGTGGCCGTAAGCCGCGCCGTGACCATGCCCAGTTCGGCGGGATTGAGCTGAATGCGCAGGGTGTTGACTCCCGACGAGAAATTCGGGGTGCGTGTCATGCCTGGGGCTGGCTCTGCCGCCGCCGCCCGCCAGGTAGGATCGGCGCCCATTGCTGCCACCAAACCTGCGGCAGTGGGGCTCATCATCGTGACCGGCGCAGGGGCTGCTGCGGCGCTGAAACCGAGCACGTTGACCTTGCCCGCGAGGGCGCCAGCATTCTGTCCAGGGAGCGAAATCGGCCGCGATTGCCCCTCGAACGGCGACCTTTCTGCAAGTCGATATGCAGAGGTTGCTGCCGAGCCGGCAGGTTTCGCGCGATCAGGGCCGGCCTGCTCGCTGGCCCCCGACGCCGTCGAGACCTGTGGCGCCGGCTGCGCCGATCGCTCGCCGGATGATTTTGGCGCTCTTGCTGCAGCGGCGTCCGCAGGCGGCGCGCGCCTGCCGTCTCCGCGCTCGTCGCGTGGCATCGCTTCGACCGGCGGACGGCTGGCGTCCGGCTTCGCATCGGCTCTGTCGGTGGCAGCGGCGGCGGTCTGTCTGCCTTCGTCCTCCGCCGGATTCGGCCGGCTGACGTCTACCGTCGCCCTGGACCGGCTATCTGCGGGGACGTCCGGATCAATCGCGTCGGCGGAAGCTTCATCCGTGATTGCCGGAGCGGCAGGTTGCGCCGGCGCCGCCATCATGGGTTCTTCCGTCGCCGGATCGAGTTCGGCTTCGGGCATTTCCGCAACTTCGGGATCGATCTGATCGAAATCGTCCGCGTGTGCGTCGTCGGCCAGGAAGCCCGCAAGGACGTCGACGACGGCTTCGTCAGCGGCCTCATCGGCCGCCGCCCTGCGCATCTCGAGCCGTGCGGAATGATAGTCGAACGGCTTGCCTGTTCCTTCCCGGACGTCGTCGTCGCGTGAGCGGCTCCTGTCGGGCTTGCCGTGCTTCGGGTCGGAACCCCTCACGAGGTCGCCGAAGGCAGTTCCGGATTCCGGGCCGGGCTCGCGATGCCCGCGGTCGCCGGAGCGCGGAGGGACGCCTGCGAGGCCGAGTGCCACGTTCATCGTCATCGTTCGTTCTCCGCCAGTAACTTGTCTATGTCGTCCAGACGCGATCGCGCCGACTGGACACGTGCATTGCCATCCTCCTCGACCGCCGCGTCCGGATTCCGGGCCGGCTGCAGCCCGCTTGGCGGCGGCACGGCGGCGGTGACCGGCGCGACGACTTCCGCCGCAATCGCCTTGGCCGCCTGGAGCAGCGCGCGGTCGCTGCCGGACAGCCTGCTGGCGTCTAGGGCGCGCAGCCTTTCCAGCGTCTGCTCCACTGTTTCGGACGTGACCGACGAGAGAGATGAATAGAGGTCGCCGCGCGGGTCGCCCTGCTCGACCGTCCCGGCACGATGCTCGCGGGCCTTGCGAGAAGCGAATTCGAGTATGTCGGCGTCGCCGTCGATGGCGGCATTGCGCGCCAGGCGAAGATAGATCGTGCGTGCCTGCTCGACCGTCATCCAGGCGATCGTCTGCTCGATCCGGGGCAGGTCCAGCGTTCGCTTGAGCTCGATGATGCCGGCAACGAAGGCTTCGGCGAACTGGCTGGCATATGGCGATCTGAGGAAGCGCCGCGCATATTGTTCCGACGCTGTCATGAACTTCGCCGGCTGGCGCTGGGTTGCCGCCAGCGACACGGTACGGCGCAGCGCGGCCTCCTCGACGAGCGTTCCCGGCGCAAGCAATCGAGCCCGGTCGAGAAGCAGGATCGCGGCTGAAGGGCTATCACCCGCGATGACCGATCCCTTCACCAGTGACAGGAATGCCGCTAGTTCCGGCGGCTGCGCCGTGGGGTCGATGGTCATCATGGCGGCCCGGGCCTGCGCCATGTCGCCGGTGAGATATCCCAGAACACCGGCGCCGGCCGCGCGGTCGCGCTCATCCATGTCCAGCCTTGCCAGGCTGTCGGCGACGGTGGACGGGTTGCCACCGCTCATGGCGTAGATCATCAGTGCCTGGAAGTTCCGGCGATCGGCGAAGTCCTCGTTCGTCGCCGCGCGCAACCGCGTGTCGACCAGTTCGAGAAGCTTGCGTTGCATCGGCAGAGCCGCATGGTCGCCATCGGCGATCCGGTCCTGCACGAGCTGCAGCGAACGGACCATCTGGTAGGGCTGCAGCCCGCCCTCTGCCGCGACTGGCCTTACCCCGCAGGCCAGCGCCAAGCCGAGCATGGCCAGCGAGACGGTGAGGGGCGTCTTCATCCCCCGGCCTCGAGGAAAATCTCGATGCGACGGTTGGCATCGGCGTAGGGATCTTCGGCGATCTTCAGCTCGCGATCGGCGAGACCGGCCACCTCATGGATGCGCCCCTCGGACATGCCGCCCCGCACCAGCATGTAGTATGCGGCGTGCGCGCGGGCTGTGGAAAGCCGCCAGTTGTCGTAGCTGGCACTTCGGAACGGGCGACCGTCGGTGTGGCCCTTGATGCGTACGCGACCGTTATGTTCGGCAAGCGTCTGCCCAATCTGTTCCATGGCCAGAACGAGTTGGCGCTGCGGCACGGCGGAGCCGACCTCGAACATGCCGTAGTTCAGCTCGTCAGTAACAGAGATCAGCACGCCTTCGCTGCTTGCGGTGACGGAGATGGTGCGGTTCAGCTCGGAGTCTTCGCCGAAAGCGTCCATGATCTCCTGGCGGATCTGTCCGGCAAGGCGCTGCGTTTCGGCAGAAGGCCCTTCCGCCACCTGCTCCTGTTCCACCGGCTCCGTCGGCGGGGGCGGCAACGGCGGTGCCTCGACCGTCTCTACCGGCTCGGTGGGCATTGCGTCCTCGAGGACGACCACTTCCTCGGCCGCGTCCTCACCCTGTTCAACTTCCCCCATCCGCGAAACCCGGCGGCTGGCAGCCTCGGCCAGCGCACTCTCCAGTTCTGCATAGCTTTCTTCGGTAGCGTCGCGTCGCTCCGGCGCCTGCTCTTGGCTGGGCTGGCGGAAGACATCGAGTTCCTGATCCTGAGCAGTGCCGATTTCCTGCGACCAGAAGTCAGGCGCGAAGGGATCGCGATAGGACTCGCCCCCCTGGGCCCCCGTGGCGGGTCCGGATGTCTGTGCGCCGCCGTCGCCTTTCGCGGAAATGTTCTGCAGGGTGGCGGTCTGGGCAGCGATCTCGGCGAGAACGGCATAGGGGTCGGAGAACAGATGCTGGTCCGACGTCATTTCCGACTCGGCCTGGTCCTGGGAATGCGCGAACTGGCCGGGGGCGGCGCTCTTGTCGGCCGTATCGACGGGTGCATCTGCTGCCGCGTTGGACCCAGAACTGGATTCCTGGCTGGACGACTCCGTCTCGCCGGGGTCCTCCAGTCCCTTGCTCGCGGGTTGGGAGTCCACCAGCGTCATCGGGTTGAAGTAGCTGGCGATCGACGCTTTGGTCTGCTCGTTGGCGGCGTTGACCAGCCACATGACGAGAAAGAAGCACATCATCGCGGTCATGAAGTCGGCGAAGGCGATCTTCCACATGCCGCCGTGGTGGCCGTCCTCATGGTCGCCGCCGCCACGCCTGACGATGATGATCTCGCGCTTTGACTCGTCGCCGTCGAACGCACTCATTCCAGGCTCTCCGCAAGTGCCACCGACCACTCGGCGAGTCTTGTCTCGTAGACGTTGTCATTGATGGTGATCGAGAGATCGAAGATTGCGCTCTCGTTGAAATCGAACTGCTCGGCGTGCGTGTCGAGGCGGGCGCGAAGCGCTTCGAAGAGAGCCGGGTTGCCATGCACCCTTATCCGCAGGGCGTCGTCGTCGACGAGCGCGGCGCGGATGACAGAGGCAAGGCGCTCGATGGAGCGCGCGCTGAGGTCGTCGGTCAGGACGCCGCCGAGGATACGAGCCGCGACCGCGCCGGTCAGATCGACCAGGCGGTCCTCCAACTCCCCGAGGCGCGTCGCGATCTTCGCGCTCGCCTCCTCGGAGAAGCGGGTCTGCAGCGTCGCTATTTCTTCGGCGTGGCGCTCGCGCTCGACGCGCAGAGCCTCCGCATGTTCGGCGGCCAGCCGTTCGGTGAGTGCTGCCTCCGCATGGGCGACCGCCTCGGCGATCAGTGTCTCGGTGTCGGGCTGGGGGACGGCGAACACCGGCTCCTCGAACATCGACGGAATGTCGTCGACCGGCAAAGCGAAGTCCTGGCCGAACTCGAACGGATCGGCAATGGCGCCAGGTTTGGCGCCAAAATCCTTCAGAGCTTTGGCCAGGGCCAGCGATGGCATCAGGCAGCGACCTCCTGGCTAGCCCACTTGCGCAGGATGAGTGCCGAGCGTTCCTCGTTGAGGTCGACCATCTGCGCCAGACGGTCCTGCGGGGCGGGCTTGATCTTGAAGCGGATGTCGTCGGCCATGTGGTCGGGGAACGGCCCGCCGAGCCCGTCCAGCCCGCCGCCGTCGAGCCCGCTACCGAGGCTGCCGCCGAGCGCCATGTTGTCGAGCGGATTGGGCAGCGAGAGCTGGATGTCCTCGAAGTTCATCGCCTCCGCGCCGTCCTTCTTGGTCACGGCGGCGACCATCGGGCGCAGGCCGAACCAGGAGACAAGGAACACGACCACGACGAAGGCCAGGGCGTTGATCATCGTGCCGGTGTGGCGTCCGGCCGACTCCAGCCAGCCGGGTGCGGTTGCCTCGACGCCCTCCAGGCCGTCGATGAACTCGACCGACGAGACGTTGATGACGTCGCCGCGCGCCTCGTCGAAACCGGTGGCCGATGCCACGACTTTCTGGATGTCGGCGATCCGCTCGGCGATCCGCTCCGGCGTGGCATCGGCGCCGAGCACTGCGGCTATGCGGTGCTGGTTGACGACTACGGCGATGGACAGGCGCGACACGGAATAGCCGTTGCTGACCGTGGCGATGCGCTTCGAGTTCATCTCGTAGTTGGTGGTTTCCTCGCGGCGCTCGCGCTGTTCGGAAGAGGCCGGACCCTCGCCCGCGTTCACGTCTTCCTCGGGCAAATTCTGCTGCACCGTCGTCGGCGGCGCCGACTGGCGCTGGCTGGCCTGGTCGTTGGCCCGCACGATCTGGACCGAGCGTTCGACACGCGACTCCGGATCGAAGATCATCTCCTCGGTCTGCCGCTGGTCCGTGTTGACGTCAGCCTTGACGCTGGCTCGGAAATTCTCGTGTCCCAGATAGGGTGCCAGCGCGCGGCGGATGTTTTCCTCGATCTGGCTCTCGACGGTGCGCTCGACCGTCATCGAACGCGTAAAGCTGTTGTTGTTCGGGTCGTCGCCGGTGGCGAGAAGATCGCCGGACGCATCGAGCACCGTCACCTTGTCGGCGGTCAGCCGGGGAACCGCGGCGGCGACGAGGTGACGGATGGCAAGCGCGGCCTTGGCGCCTTCGTGATTGTTGGCACGGATGACGACGGAGGCGGTCGGCGCCTGCTCCTCGCGGCGGAAGCTGGCGCGCTCGGGCATGACGATGTGGACACGGGCGGACTTGACACCGGTGATCGACTGGATGGTGCGGGCGATCTCGCCTTCAAGGGCGCGAACCCGCGTCACTTCCTGCATGAACGAGGTCAAGCCGAAGGAGCCGACATTGTCGAACAGCTCATATCCGGCATTGCTGCTGGTCGGCAGGCCGCGCTCGGCAAGCAGCATGCGTGCCTGGCCGGTGCTGCCGGCTGCCACCAGCACGCTGGTGCCGTCGGCGGCGACGTCGTAGCGGATGCCTGATTCGCTGAGTACCAGGCCGATCTGGCCGACATCGGTGCGGTCCAGCCCGACATAAAGCGTCTCATAGGACGGCTTGTTGAGATAGAGCGACCCCAACAGGATGATGGTGACGACGATCGCGCCGACGCCGCCCAGCAGGGCGAGGCGCTTCGGCCCAAAGCTGCGAAGATTATCGATGAGGGACTGAATCTGCTCGGGCAAGGCTTGACGCTCCGGAAAATCGGCATCCCGAGAGTAGTCAGCGAAGCTTGCGCGAAGATGGGATGGGTCGCCCGATTGTGGACGGCCCTGAAAACTTCCGAGGCGTTGGAGTGGATGCCTACTGGCCGCGGAACAGGAGCAGGATGTTCTGGGCGTTGGAGTTGGCGATCGACAGCGACTGGATGCCGAGCTGCTGCTGCACCTGAAGTGCCTGCAGCTTGGTCGATTCCTTGTTCATGTCGGCATCGACGAGCTGACCGACGCCGCGGTCGATGGAGTCCATCAGCTTGGAGCCGAACTCCTTCTGCATGTCGATGCGGCGCTTGGCAGCGCCGATTGCCGTCGCCGCATTGGTCATCTCGGTGACCGTGATGTCGACGACAGCGAGCATTTGCGCCAACTGTTCGTCGGAAAAGCCGACGACATTGAACGTGGCGACCGCGTAGCCGTCCGTCGCCGCGACAGTTCCCGCCGTCGCAGCCGTTGCGGTGTTGTCGCGCAGGCCGGTCGTACCCAGGCGCAGACCTTCCAGCAGGCCCATCGTCTCGTTCGTGGTCGCCGCGTCGTCGTAGAGCTTGATCGACTGGACGTCGATATCAATGGTTCCAAGGATAATGGCGCCGGATGGATCGCGGGTGAAGGCCGCAACGATCTCGACCGGGTTGTGCGTGCCGGCGGCCGGGTGTCCGAAGGCAGTAGCCGAATTCACCGCCAGCCAGTTGGCGCCGGAGAATGTAGCGGATCGCGCGATCGACAGAAGCTGCTGCTGATAGGCTGAAATCTCTTCCTGGATCTTGGCCTGGTTGTCGTCGCTCATGCCGACGGCCGCCAGAACCTTCTGCTTGATCTCGTCGACCAGCTCGATGGCGCTTTCCATAGCGGTGTAGGCGGTGTCGATGCGGCTTGCGCCGAGCCCAAGCGTATCCTGGACCGTCGAAAGCACCTTGTTGTCGGAGCGCATCGTGGTCGCGATCGACCAGTAGGCCGCATTGTCCTTCGCCTCGGCGACCCGAAGGCCGGTCGAAATCCGCGACTGGACGGTAGAGAGTGCCTTGTTCGTGGCAAAGAGCGCCTGCAGCGCGGTCATCGCCGACGGATTGGTGTTGATGCTGGACAAGTCGCCCCTCGTATCGCCTGGCCGGAACCTTTGGTTAACCATGGCTAAGAGCTTATGGTTAACGGGTCGTTAAGGGGGACAGCGGTTCGTGCGCCGTGCTCAGTGAATGCAGGAGGGCCGCGCCAGATCATGACGCGGCCCGGTCGGCTGAAAATTGAGGTATCGGTTAGCCGCGGAACAGCGACAGGATGTTCTGGCTGTTGGAGTTGGCGATCGACAGCGCCTGGATGCCGAGCTGCTGCTGCACCTGAAGAGCCGACAGCTTGGCCGATTCGGCATTCATGTCGGCATCCACGAGCTGGCCGACGCCGCGGTCGAGTGCATCGATCAGCTTCGAAGTGAACGACAATTGCGTCTCCAGACGGATCTTCATTGCGCCGAGCTTGGAGGCGGCTTCGCGAAGTGCAGTCAGCGACACTTCAGTGGAGTCGGCGTCCGACATGTTGCCGGTTTCGGCCTCGAGATCGAAAGCCTCGAGGTCGAGCGTCCGCACCTCGGTCGATCCGGCAGTGCCGTCGCCCTTGATGTAGCCGGTGACGATCGTTACATCGCCGCCCGCGCTTGCCAGGAGGTTCTGGCCCTCGAAGTCGGCGGCCAGCGCGATTTCCTCGATCGCGGCCTTCAGTTCGTCGATCTCGTTCTCGATGGCGGTCTGGTCGACGCCGTCCTGTTCCCAGGCCAGCCAACGGGAATGGATTTCCATCGTCAGCTTGATGGCCTCGTCGACACCGGTATAGGCGGCGTCGAGGATCGCCATGCCGAAGCCGATCGAGTCCTTGACGACCGACTGGAGGTTGCTCTGGTTCTTCATTCCGATCGAAATCGACCAGTAGGCTGCGTTGTCGGAGGCTTCGTTGACGCGGGCGCCGGTCGCGATCCGGTTCTGGACCACGCTTAGCTTCTTGTTTGTCGAGGAGAGGGTCTGCAGCGCCGTCATCGCGGACGCATTGGTAAGGAGACTGGCCATGTATCTACGCCTTGAACAGGGTTACCGAACGACATGCCGGACAAGTGGCGGCAATGCGGTCTGGCTTCATGCCTCCGGATACTGCAAACTCGGTCCGGCCCGCTTGTTGAGGCTATTTATGAACAAGGATGGATAACAGAAGACTAAAAAACATGGTTAATTAATAGTAAAAATTAAAATATTTGGTTTATAAATGGTAAATCGCAAATATATACTTTATTTATCTCCGTTAATTTCGCTTAACAAATGAAAAGACCGCGCTCCTTGCGGGGCGCGGTCCATACTGGCAAGGGCGGTGGCGCCGCCCTCAACCCGGGTCTGCCGCTTAGCGGAACAGCGACAGGATGTTCTGGCTGTTGGAGTTGGCGATCGACAGCGCCTGGATGCCGAGCTGCTGCTGGACCTGGAGGGCCGACAGGCGGGCCGACTCGGCATTCATGTCGGCGTCAACGAGCTGGCCGACGCCGCGGTCGAGCGTGTCCTGCAGCTTCGAGGTGAACGACAGCTGGGCCTCGAGGCGGGTCTTCATCGCACCGAGCGTGGAAGCCGCGCCGCGCAGCAGAAAGAGCTGCTCTTCGGTCGTGTCGGCGTCCGTCATCGAGTTGGCGGCGTCTTCGAGATCGAAGGCGGTCAGCGTCGCCGTCTTCACCTCGGTCGAGCCGGCGGTGCCGTCGCCCTTGATGTAGCCGGTGACGACGGTCACGTCGCCGTAGCCGGTGGCCGTTCCGGCGAGCAGGTTCTTGCCCTCGAAGTCGGCGGCCAGCGCGATTTCCTGGATAGCCGTCTGGAGCTCGGCGATTTCGTCTTCGATCGCCTGCTGGTCAACGCCATCCTGCTCCCAGGCAAGCCAGCGAGCGTGGATCTCGGTGGTCAGCTTGATGGCTTCGTCGAGACCGGTATAGGCGGCGTCGAGGATGGCCTTGCCGAAGCCGATCGAGTCCTTGACGACCGACTGGAGGTTGCTCTGGTTCTTCATGCCGACCGAGATCGACCAGTAGGCCGCGTTGTCGGAGGCCTCATTGACGCGGGCGCCGGTCGCAATACGGTTCTGGGTGGTCGCCAGGTTCTTGTTGGTCAAAGTGAGGGTCTGCAGCGCCGTCATTGCGGACGCGTTGGTCAGAAGACTTGCCATGTATCTACGCCTTGAACTTTGTACTCGAACAACATGCCGGGCAAACCGCCGGCGGCGCGGAGGGGCGTCATGCCTGCCGGAACGCTACTTGCATTTTCCCGGCCCGCTTATGTCGCAAAACATGAATGGGAATGGCTAACTGGCAGCTAAGGAACGTGGTTAACGAATTGCTTTTTATGAAATCTCTTCGTTCGGCCTGCACGAACGCGAATCGGAATGCCTCTGCAGGGCAAAATGACGAAAGCCGCGTTCCATACGGAACGCGGCTTCGATCTTAGGAGGAGGGCGGCGACGCCGCCCTCAACCCGGGTCTGTCGCTTAGCGGAACAGCGACAGGATGTTCTGGCTGTTGGAGTTGGCGATCGACAGCGCCTGGATGCCGAGCTGCTGCTGGACCTGGAGGGCCGACAGGCGGGCTGACTCTGCATTCATGTCGGCGTCAACGAGCTGGCCGACGCCGCGGTCGAGCGTGTCCTTCAGCTTCGAGGTGAACGACAGCTGGGCGTCGAGGCGGGTCTTCATCGCGCCGAGCGTGGAAGCTGCCTCGCGCAGCAGAACGAGCTGCTCTTCGGTCGTGTCGGCGTCCGTCATCGAGTTGGCGGCGTCTTCGAGATCGAAGGCGGTCAGCGTCGCC